>WNFV01001165.1_pt1 | contig 36132 bp, 35 predicted proteins | sample 5400101 | NCBI WGS metagenome assembly WNFV01 (sample SAMN13153361, study PRJNA577476) | soil metagenome | isolation source: 115 cm soil or saprolite under grassland replicate 1 | place: USA:California | collected 2016-06-15 | reverse complement strand
CTGGGAAGAGTGCTCGGCGCCGTGCTCCCGGACCATCCGGACCGCGCGCTCGCGTACCTCGGGAGAATATCGACTCGGTCGTGCCATGGGCTCCATCCTCTCAACGAATGGGCCCTCCGACAATCCCGGTACGATTCAATCTCCGAAGCCAGGCGTCTGTGAGCGCCCGCAGCTTCGCGATGGACTCAAAGACGACGCGCATTCAGCAAGACGACGTGCGGCGCCACCGCACGTGCGGGTATGAGTGGAGCGCGTCTGCCGACATTTCCAACGGCAGCACGAACTATTGCCGCTGGGCCGACTCGCGCAGCATCTCGGGGTGCATGTCCGCACACTGCGCGCCGCGGCACGCGCCGGCCGCCTCGAAGTGAAGTTCAGCGTCCGATCGATGTTCGGCCGTTCGGTCCGCTTCGCCTCACGAGAGGCCGGTGAACGATCCCTCGCCAAGCATCACCGTCGGTTACGGATCAAGAGGTGCGCCCTGCTCCGCTGCCGCGGGTAGCGGGTCGGCCGCTCACCTCTCGTCCCTGGATCGTCCGCCCCGCAACATTCTCCCGGACCCGACCGATTCCACTGCCACGCATTCGCGCTTGATCTCAACGAGGGCTCCGGACGCATACCACCAGCAGGCCCCGACCCACAGGGCGTTGTAGCAGACGGACCTCACGAGGCCGAAGGTCATGAACAAGTTCATCTGGGGCGTGGGCGTCAGGCCCTCGAACAGACGAATGGTTCCACCGATGCTGGCGATGACGACGATGAACGCGAGCAGCCAGAGATTACGGGGCTTGATGTAGATCGAGCGTCTGGGCGGGACTGCGCGTTTTTCGCCCGTCAGTAGCGCCAGCACCATCGCATGCTGACCATCCTGAAGCTGTCGCTGCAGCATCAGAACCGCCGCAAACGGCGCCAGCAGCAGCGGGATGGCGAACGGCGCGGACAGGAGAATGCTCTTGAGAAAACCCGTCTGCGCCGTGTCTGTCTGGAAATTGGCCTGAACGACCGGAGTTGGCGGCAGCATAGGCCTGACTGCAACGTACAGCACGAGAGCGGCGCCCAATAGAATGGCGCTGCCCTGCAGCAGCCCTGAACGGCCGCGTCTCGCGACGGCATGCCAGACGACGGCGAAGGCGGCGAGAGTCGTGGCGGCCATCCACGCGAACATGAACGGCGACGCAACCGCTGCGGCGTGGCCCAGATCCGCGAAGTCGTAGGCGATTTCAGCCAGAAGAGCGAGGGGATGCAGCGCCGCGTAGAGACAGACCGCCGTCAGCACCTGCCAGAGATGCCCGCCGAATGGCATCTTGAGACGCGCTGACACGCCCATGACCTCGACCACGTCATGGACGGCGTACGACGTGGACGCGTCCGGGTCGGAGCGCAGAACGCGTATAGCGGCCGCGAGCCTCTGCACTTCTTCCCAGCAGTAGTCGCATTCCAGCAGGTGAGCGCTAAATGCGTCGAGCTGCTCCCTCGTCGCGTCACCGAAGCAAAAGGGCGTCACTAGCTCGCCAAGCGCGGGATCGATGCACGCTGTGGTCAACACCTATTCCTCCAGTAGTCGCGGATTGCGGCCCGAATCTTCACGGCGGAATGCCCGCCGAAACTGTTCTTTCGCCTCGGCGAGAATGCGGCCAATGGTACCAGGCCGACGGCCGAGTCGATCGGCGATCTCCTGCGTCGTGAAGCCGCTGAACTGGTTCATCACGAAAACGAGGCGGTGCTCCGGTCCCAGGTCGCCCAAGGCTCGCTCGACAACCAATCCAAGGAGTGGATCGCTGGCTTTGACGACAAGAGCGGCGAGCGGATCGTCCGGGAGAACATCCCCGCGCCGGCGGGCCGGATTCGTCTGCGGATCTCTCCAGTAGCCGGCAATCTTGTTCTTCAAAATCGCGTTCAACCAGGTGCCGACGCCGCTCTCGCGACGGAACCTCCCAGAACGCATCTGATCCATTGCGGCGGCGAGGGCTTCTTGAGCCAGATCGCTGCAGTCGGCGAGCGCCACACCAGCTCTGCAGGCGATTGCTTCCAGCCGCAGCCGGTACTTCGCGTCCAGTGCTGCCGCGGCAGCCTCATCGCCAGCAGCAATCCGCCGCGCGAGCTCCGCGTCATCAGCCGCCATGAACGAAGGTCATTCGAGGGTTCTTTCGCTCCCAGTGGCGCATCGGGACCACAGGTGAAGAATTTTGGCCCAACTCGCGACTAAGCCTCCACGACAGCAAATTCCAATTCGGCAAGGAGGCGGAGATGAGGGGTTCTCGCGTGATCGTACTCCTGGCGATCGTCCTCGCGGCACTGGGCGTAGCGCGGGTCGCGGTACGTGCGGCGGTGTCGCTGGCGGTCACACCGACGGGGTACTTCTACCCGCTCGGATCGGCCACCTACTACCAAGCCCGGCAGGGAGGCAATTGCGGCTGGTGGCTCAGTCGGTCTTCGCCATATGGCTGCTATCCGCTGACGGGTAACTACCATCTCGGATTCGATATGTGGAACCAGAACACCGTGGTCGGGACGCCCGTCTTTGCGCATTCGACCGGCACCGTCATCCAAATCCAGACTTCACTCTGGGGCGCGACCAACGGCGTGAACAACAAGGCGATCTTCACCTCGAATCGCTCCGCGAACGGCGCGCCGTTCGTTGCCCTGTATGGGCATCTCCTCAGCAGCAGCGTCAAAGTGCACGTGGGCGACGTCGTGACCGCCGGAACCCAAATCGCCACGGTCGGATATTGGCCGTCGGCGGACCACGTCCACTTGGGCATCTGGCCGAACTACAGCTCCATGCCGCCGGGGCCGCATGCGATCGCAGCAAATTCCGCGTATCCAAATACCTACGGGACGGCCGATCCGTCGACGTGGATTACGTCGTCCGGCTCGGCGCCGAAATGCCAGAACGGCGGCACCGTTTACTATCTGCCGAACGGGCAGACGCCGGTCCATCCGAACGGCACGCTGTTCACCGTGAAGAACGATCCGTGGAATGCGCCCGGGACGGTCTACGTTCTGTACAAGGGCAGTGCCCGTCCGATTTCGAGCGCGTCGGTGCTGTGGCAGTTGTACGGGGCCGGCCGCGGGTTTGATTTCCGCGACGTGATTCAGATCTCGCTCAGCGAAGCGCTGAAGTATGCGCCGGGGTACGTGGTGAATAGCCCGTTGCCGAGCAACGGACGCAACGCCCCCGATGGCCGGCTGATTCAGCAGTGGGGCGGCAGCGAGATTTCGATCGTCAGCGACGGCAAACGCCGGCCGTTCGCGAGTCCGGACGCGTTGCTGAACCTCGGATACCAGTTCTGCAATGTTGCCGGCGTTTCGGACTACTGGTCCTACCCGGTCGGACAGGCCATCACGCAGTAGGCATCATCGGACCCGCGCGGCCGCTGCAGGGCCGCGCCGGTCCTACGTTGAAGCAGCTCGGGCTCCCTGGATTCCCTTCCACGGCTCGCCTGGCATTATTTCGATCAGCCGCGACACCGCCGCGGCCTCCGGCTTCGGCTCCCTTTCGTATCCGGCGCGAGCAACGGGCTGATGTCGGCGAGGAACTCCTCATCCTCCATCTTCGCGGCGAGGTTCTCCTCGAATTCCGCGCGCGTGATCCTGTGGCCCTCGTGCTCCAGGTATTTCAGGAACGTCTCGACGATCCGATCGATCAGATGAAACATGCAATTGACGCCGGCAATCTGCACGTGCGTCTCTGGGTCATGGTGCTCGGCAGCAGCCGAGCTCGCGCAGAACCTCGACAAGTACAAGGTGATTGGCTACCGCAACGACATGCTCACGGTACGGGGAACAAAGCGTACGCGGACGGCGCGCTGGGATGGCGCGGTGCGTGGCTCCTCGAGCCGTAAGCGGACAAGCCGGACAGCGTCGGCTTCCCGCGGCCGGCGATGCCGACGCTGCGGGATACGGCCAAGCTCGCGATCGACCACGGCTATCAGCTCGCAGTGCACGCGATCGGCGATTGCGCGAACCGTGACGTGTTGAATGTGTACGAGGCGGCGTTCAAGGTCGCGAGTAAGCACGGCAAGGATCTGCGCTGGCGCATCGAGCACGCGCAGCATCTGAATGCGGCCAACATTCCGCGTTTCGGAGAGCTCGGCGTCATTGCGTCGATGCAGGCCATTCACGCCACGTCGGACGGACGTTGCGTGGCCGATCGGATTGACGAGGCGCGCGCCGAAGAAGGCGCGTACGTGTGGCAGAAGCTCATGAGGAGCGGCGCCGTGGTCACAAACGGCACCGACGCGCCGGTGAAGGACGTCGATCCGATCCCAATTACTACGCAGCGGTCACTCGCAAGCGGCCGTCGGTGACCTGCTCCGTGCCCAGAATCACTGCGACGCGGGCAAGTCTTGCGGCATCCGCTACCGCAGCGCGCGGGCTCGAGGAAAGCGGGATGCGGCGATGGTGCCTCCTGGCCCAGCGACCGAAACAGGGACGAAGCACTCCGGAAAGCAGATCAGAGCCGCGCCTCGACGGCCCGCGTCAGCAACCGCGGATGTCGCGAGGCGCACGGAGTCGTCCGGGTCGTTCGCACGCGGACGTTCGCGAGGGCGATGCGGGACGTTGCTGATGAGCGTCCTCCACTCCGATCCGTTACTTGTGAGCCTCTGATAGGTCGACGGCTACCCCAGAGGATGTGCCTTCACCCATGAGAGTACCGCCTGCTCAAGAACATCGCCCGTGCGTTCTTCGGTTTTGAAGAAAGCCCTTTTCGCATCCTCTTTCATGCAACTCGCACCCGCGAGGAAAGCGCGCCGGAGCCACGGTCCGAGCGCTGAGGCATCCCGCCGCCGCGCGTAAAACCACCGGGCCTTACCCGTGCGAGCCAGTGCGAGTATGAGCTTACGCTTAGCGTCCTCGGGAACTTGTTCGTATAGCCGCTCGAATTCCTTTGCGTTATCGAACGCGATACCTTCAGCAAAGACGCTGAGCAAACACGTCGCCTGGTAGGTGCTGGTGCCCTTTTTTCGAACAGCCTGCAAAATGTGCTTCCCGATGCGCCTGCGCCGCTGTTCCGAGATGATGTGAAGGGCGGATAGGTAACGAACGATAGAGTCGATCACCGGTTCGAGAGGTCGCAGATTCGAGAGAAGGTCCTCGACTACGTCATCCTGATCGAGCTGACCCAGCCGTTGCAGCAAAAGGGAAAGAAGAATCGGATCGTACTTCTCACGACCAATCTGCTCGCGCACGACTTCTGCGAGGTTCAAACTGTCAATCTCCTGTTGAACGTCCTCGGGAAGGTCGTCGTAGTCGATGGACTCTCCGTACTCATGTTCTACACCAGCTCGATCAAGCAGTTCTTCGAACTTGGCTTCAAGGCTCTCAGCCTCAAGCCTCTCAGGGGACAGAGAGAACCGGCGCCTATAATCTTCGACAGGATTGATTGTTGTCTTGGTTGACTGGAGCGTCAGGCCATAGAGCTCGAACAGCTGCTTGGCCAAGAACTCCAGTCGCTGTCGCGCCTCCGCCTCGCTGCGACAAAAAATGCGACAGTCGTCGGAGTAGCGACAGTACTTCGCAGCGCTGCCAATCTGAGCCTCATCGAGATCGTTTAGCGTGGCGTCGGCAAGGATACGCCCCGAGGGCGGACCGATCGGCACTCCGTACGAGACCAGCGCATTCCAGCCCTTCAGAATCCGTAGCACGCAATAGGCTTGTTCTTGCGTAGCGGTGCAGCGTGCAAGCACTCTCTCAACGGGGTGGAGGTACAGATGCGGAAAAAAGTCGGCGATATCCGCAACGACGACGTGGGAGACCCGCTTTACGTTTGAAAGCTGCAGACAACGTTCGTTGAACTGAACCCATCCAACCTTAGGATCGTACATGGTGCCATCCGGCTTCGGTGAGAAGCGCCAAGAGTAAACGAGACGCTGCCGACGCGTCACACGGAAACCCTCAAGCTCGACACCGACTGAGTACATGAGAGCGGCGAACGCGAGGTGCTCGATCGGGTCAAGCTGCGTAATGTAGCGGAAGGATCCTGGTGTTTTTGCGGCAAGAAATCGTCGATATGGCCGCGGGGACCACTCTCGCATGTCCTGCGCTTCAAGCCAGGCCCGAACTCGCGTCCAGTCATGTTCGATCGCCTCGTACTCGAAAGCTCGCGGCAGGAAGATCGTGTCTCCGAAGCGACGAAGGTGCCTGAGTGCCCAATCGAGTGCAGCTGCGGAAACGTGGACCGCGAAAGTCGGCTTGGCGATCATCACCGCTACGATCGCCGTACTAGGCTGGGGCGGTCAAGCCTCCCTGAAGGCGGCATCTCCGAAGGGGCACAGTGCCCTGTGGCAGCGCTGGCATCCCCACGCTAAAGCGCTCGATCTGACGTGGCACACGCGCCGGCAGCCGCGTTCTGCCCGACGGTGCCGCCGACGATTGCCGAGACTCTCGAGCTCCGCGGGTGGTCGCGCACATCGTCGCACGATGCGGACGGCCCGGACGGCACGGTGTACGCGCTGCACCAGCCGGGGGCGCTCTGCCTCATCGAGGGGCGTTGGAGCCACTGGGACGGATGAGCGCGGCGACCACACGGATGATTGGTATCGGATCACGGTGTCGTGCGGCGATGCGGAGGCGCAGCCGCCGCATGAGCGCCTGGACCATGATTGTCAGCGCTCACCTGAGACCGCGTAAATCTGGACCACTGTCGTCGTAGTTGTTCATCGTCTTTGTTCTTCTGACGAAAAGAGAATGGCTGTGGACGCTCGTGGGAATCTCGCGTTCTTCAGGGGACATTCGTGTAAGCCGCATTTCAGTACTGGCAATGCCTGGTCCCTCGCCCGCCTGAATCACTGGAGGAATAGTGGGGCACGATTGTTGTTGTCGTGGCCAGCCGGAGGGGTCATGTCCGCACGTTCCGGCCGCATCTTGCGCTTCGCTGCTGGCGCCGCAGCGCTCGTCGTATTCACGTTCGTGCTTCCGTTGGTCGGACCACGCACGCTCAAAGCGAACGACGTCGTGTACACGGTCACGGATCTTGGAGCGCTGAATTGCTGCTACGACTGGTACGCGGCGAGCACCGCGTCGTCGGTGAATGCGAATGGTGACGTGGTGGGCTCCACGTCGTCGCCCACCGATCCAGAGCGCGTGGTGCCGTTCGTCTATCACGCCGGCGTCATGACGGCAATCAGCGACAACCCCGGATGGGCGGCAGGCATCAACGGTGCCGGCGAGGTTACTGGTGTCGTTAGGCCTCCCGGGCTGCTGGGAGGTCATGCTTTCGTGTATCAGAACGGCGTCTTCACGGACATCGGTACGCTGCCGGGATACTCCAACCAGCCGTACGCAGTCCCTTACGCGATCAACAACAGCGGCACGATCGTCGGCGACTCGAACAACGCCGCGTTCGTTTACGAAGACGGGACGATGTCGATTGTGAAACGGCTCTCGGCGCGCACCGCCTACGCCATCAACGATGGCGGAGACGTCGTCGGGCTGCTCGAGACGGTCAGGGGCGGCTCGCCGCATGACGATCATGGATTCCTGTTCAGCAACAACTCGATGATCGAGATCGGCACGCTCGACGGCGACTCGAACTCGGTGAGCGTCCCGCTTGGGATCAACCGGGCGCGGCAGATCGTCGGCGTCGCCTGGAAGAACGGCAATTCGGAGGAACGGGCGTTCTTATGGGAGAGCGGCGTGTTCACCGAACTGCCGTTGCTCGAGCCGCCCCCCGGGTACGACATCCACTATTCGCTCGCGACGGGAATCAACAATCGCGGCGACATCATCGGGGAATCCAATGCGTCCCAGTTCGTCTATCGCGATGGCGTCCTGATCGATCTGAATCGCGCTATCGAGAAGGACGCCGGCGGCATCTGGCCAGGTATCTGGCGCGTCAGCGCGATCAACGACGCGGGACAGATCGCTGGGACCTGCTATTTTGGCGGCGACGGTGCGCACGCGTGCCTCCTGACGCCGGTGATGCCGCAGCCATGACGGCCGGCGAATAGAGGGTGGTCGTCGCACGGATCGTTGTTGCCGTGTCGCGGGTGGACGCGGCACGCAAGGCCGTGTGGTGTACCAATGGGAATCCCGAAAGGGCTGTCCTGCACCACCGTTCTGGCAGCAGATTCAGGATATCAGCGCCCCGACAGCGGTCAGTAATACGCGCAGAAGGCCAAGCAGGCCCAAAAGCCGCAGTCCTCACCGAAGCCCAAGACCTGACCTCTCGCTCCGCCCGATCAGCGTCGGTCCAGATTTACGCGGTTTTATGTGAGCGGCGACACCATGATGACCTGGTCAGAGCGACAGGCCGTCGGGTCCACGCGAAAACAGTCGGGTCCCACTGCCTCCGACGTACGACATCCTGGCGAAAGCTTGTCGCCGCTTACTTTGAACGGCGGTGGAGATCGCGATGTGGCTTTCGGAAGCGGTCCGGTATGGCTGTCGATCGGTGAGAAGAATTCGGTGAGCGTGATGTCTAAAACGCGAGCGCGCCGGTCCAACCGATCAACCATTGGCGCTCACTCAGTGCTGCTCATCACCGACGCTTGCGTGGACGGCCCCGACGACTCACTTTGAGTTTGAGGTGCGGTCGCAAATCGGTCACGAGCGCCGGCAGCGTGATCTTGAGTGCCCTTGCGAGCCGCGCAAGCGTGTTTAGGCCTGGGTTCCTTTTGCCCCGCTCAACGCCACTGACATAGGTCCAATGCAGCTCGGCGCGTTCGGCAAGCTGCTCTTGCGACAGACCGAGTCGCGCGCGCAGGTCCTGCACACGATGGCCCAAGGCGGCGCGCAGATCGTCCACGGGCCAGCATCGTGGCTAGAACCGCTTGGACTAAAAATAGACTATCGGCTTATTTACTGGTGACCGATAACCTGAGAAGGCATCTGTGAAGCTTTCCATCCTCGTCTTGATTCTCGTGGCATCCACTTACGGATCATCCCACCCGGTCCGCTGGGCAGGCAGCCAGATGCCCACACCTGCAGCAGGCCCATCATTGGACGAAACCCTACAATGGATCAAGAGTTCCCTCAATAGCGACCACACCGATCTGACGGGCATCCGGCTGATCACGTCGTTCACGCACCAAGGCTGCGACGTGACGCTCGTCAAGATTGGCGGACGGCTCACACTTCTTCGTGCGGACTTCAACTTAGCAGCAATCGCATACCTTCGGGTGCGCACCGAGGCGGGCGGCTCAAACACGACCGGAACGAATCTGATTTTTCAAACCGCCGGTGAGCGATCGATTCGGGCGATTCGACCCTCACTGGCGGCGGCCGCCGGTCTGACGCCGACTCCTGACGCTCAAAATCTATTGTCGTGGCAGATCGGATACGTGAGAGTCGGTGCGGAGAACCCATACATCGAGCTGGGTCAGAGGCTGGTAAATGCCTTCTCTCACGCCGTGGCGTTGTGCGGCGGTCGACTCCGGAAGGAACCATTCTGAACGCAGGGTTTCAAGAATGCACGCCTACCTATTGAGTCATTTGAAAATGACTCTTCGCACTCTGGTGCTCGGCGCAGCTCTGACGACCTTAAACACCAGCCAACTGCCTGGTCAGACATCTGCGCCATTCGGAAGGTGCGCCTTTTGGCAAGATCACAAGCCTGACCCAACCAAGCCCGATGTAGCAGAGTTTAACAAGGCTTATCGAATCGGTTTCGCGCACGGGTTTGTGCTGGGCACACTCGGCGGCTTGCCAAGCGACGCCTATTCGGATCCACGTTGGGCGGCTTTGGAGAAACAGTACGGCATCGGGCTTGGGGAAGCCCTGCAACGACCGGCCTTCATCGTTGACGCATTTGATCAGAAGTGCGGCGACTACCGAAACCGAGGCATACTTCTCAGCGATATCGGTCTTGTCGTGCTGTTGGAGGTCGGCGGAGTGTCGAGCCAAGGCATCGAGCGGGCACTTGAGATCATGCGCGCAGGCGGCGATGGCTACAAAGAACGCGCGATCGAAGCGCTGCTAGCCTCAAAGTGATCGACGAGCCGTCGCCAGAGCCAGTTATCGAAGCGCGCCTGCAAGGCGGTTTCGTGACGGGCGGTCACGGTTGTCATCGGCCGATCAACTCGTGCTGCATCTCGTGACAGCATCCGCCCTCCGCCCAGCATAACCGCTCGAACTCGGTTGTCGCGGCAAACGTGCACGCCGGTATTCTCCATTAGCGATTCCATTGTTGAGAGGAGCTTTCTGATGCGACTCACGTCATATGCAGTGGTCACTTGCCTGACGTTTTCGTCTGGGTCCATTGTGTTCGCGCAACCAGCAACCCTCGTGCGGATCGTGGTGCGAGGCGAGACGAACCTGACCACGAACTTCGTCGAAGACTTCAAAGCGGAGAGCAAAGCGCTCCGCATGACAGTGGAGGTAGTTGACCGACGCATTCCGCACGATTACACGATCGTCCTGGCGCAAGAGAGTTCAGTCGGCGGCGCGGCCGCCGCTGTGATCGCCCTCGACGACGACCAGAATGTGGTCGCGTCTGTGGTCCGGTCGGGACGGCTGTCTGGCCGCGGGGCGCTCAATGCGTGTACGAAGGAATTGGCAAAAAAGATCGCCATCCTCAAGAAGTGACGGCTGCGGCCGATCGTCGACACCACGGCGCAAGATCTGATCGTACGGTGCGGGTGGCTCACCAGCACCTGGGCGCAGGAAAGCCGCGACGAGCGCCCCCTGAGTCTCAACGCCGCGGAGGGTCCGTCATGCGGAGTGGGCTCGGATTTTGGCCGAACCTCCAACCTTGTGTCGCCGACGGGACCTCGCGCGCGACGCTGTCGCCTTTTGCCGTTGCCGGAAACGTTGGACGCGCGCGCGCGTGCCGCACTCCGGCGAACAGAATCTGGCATCTGCCCGCCAATTGATCGACTCGCCACCACAGCTCTCGCATAAGTAGTGATGCAGTACCTGGTAGCGCGATCGGACGGACCACCGGAGGATCTGCTCAAGCGAGTACACGATGGGGATCTCCTCGAACGCCCACTGCCGACCATTCCGCACGGGTCGCAAGCGCTGCAGCCCGTTGAGTTCTGACGCGAGTGTTCGTGCCGCGTACTCTGGTAGAGGGACTGTCCTGTTGCTCTCCCCACGAGCCAGCAGCGGCTCGGTCGTTGGTACTCCCTGATCTGCGAGTGCTTGCTCTGATTCGGTCAGACCACCGTCCAGAACCCTGTTTGGCTGGCGCTGGTACACGTACGCCTCTCGCTCAGCTTGAGTCGTCTTGAGCGCGAGGAGTGCGGCCTTGATCTCCCGATCCTGCGCCCGAGAGCGAACGGCAGAACTCAGGCGAGCCAGGGCCAGGAAGTACTGCCGATGCAGCCGGAAGAGCGCTAGCGGAAACCGGTCCCGCCGCCCAGCCCCAAACCAAACGTGCAGAAACCCCCAGTTCATCGTGAACTGACACACCTCGTCCTCGGTCCGCGCGTCGATGAGCCCCCGCAGCGCCCGACCGTCGTGCGCGGCCTCCAGGATGGGGTACCGCGACTCCTGCTGAACATCGGCCACCAGATACCCACTGTCGAGCGTCACGTGGCGTGGCTTGCGCCAGACGTCGGTGGGATCGGCTTGGAGGATCGCCGGCATGGGGCTCTCCTGCTCTCCTAGCGTAACGGATTATGTAACTCACATTCCGTTTCAGCCCAGTCTATAACAGAACGCGACTAGGCGGACCGCGAAGGGCCGTCTGGACTCAGATCGAGGCACACATGGCAGTTGAGAAGCTTGTTGTTACGGTGCCAGAAGCGGCGGCACTGACTTCGGTCGGACGCAGCACTGGGTATGCGTTGGTGGCTAGTGGCGAGTGGCCCTCGATCACGATCGGCCGCTCGGTGCGCGTGCCGGTGGAGGCCCTGCGCGCGTGGGTGGAGCGCCGAATGCGGGCGACCGAATCGGCGAGCGCCATGGCACCGGCGGTGCCGGTCGAGTCGGCGCCGAGCGGGAAGCCTGGCAAGCGATCGAAGGACCTCGGGGTGGCTGTTCTGGCGCCACCGTGGACGGCGTAGGCGATGGGCAAGCGTCTGGAAGACCTGACGGTCTCCGACGAGCCGCTAGTCCCGCGAGATCTGTTCGCGCTCGCGCGGCAAATCGCCGCGGACATGAAGCAGATGGCCGCGCGTGATAAAGCGGTAATCGCCCTCTATCGTGCGCCGGACTATCTGCGCTGGGGCGTCGAGACCTTGAGCGAGGAGGCGACCGGCGGTGTGCAGGAGCCCGCTGCCACTTGTCTCCTCGAGGTGGGGCTGTCCACGATCCGGCGCTTCGATGGGGTCACCGAGATCTGCGCGGCGCGCACGAGCGTGCTGCCCCACGGCGATGCCGAGACGATGCACTGGTTCGGCGACTTTCCGATCGTGAATGTATCCGCGATGGGGACCGACGACCGCCGCCCATTCCGTCTTCATGTGCCCATTGCATTGGCCAAACAGTTCGCCAAGCTCGCCCGATCGCTCGGCCTGCCCGTTAGCCGGCTGGGCACGTTCGCGTTGATGACCGGGTTGCTTCACGCGCCGTCCTGTAGCGCACAAAAGTACAGCAAGGCGATGGTGCGCACGCTCCAGGAGCTCCGGGCGGTACTCGAGCGCCGAGGCGCTGAGGCTCAAGTCCGCGCAGCCGGCGCCGCCGCCACCCCTAACGCAAACAGAAATCAGAGGTGGACGATTGCCGACGTCGTCGGTCCTTGGGCGAGCAGCGAGCCCGATGATGACTATTAGACCCTCGCGCATTCCGGCATTCCCGGATTTCCACATTCCCACGTTCCGACATTCCGCCGGAACGTTGGAATGCGCATTCCCTGACAGATCTTTGATCGGCTTGCCGCGGCACGAAGGTGTCCTGATGCGCTGCTCGGCAGTTCGTCGACCAGTGAGTCAGGAATCCGACGGTGGACACTATGTCTGACCAGCCGCCGGAATCGCCGCTCGGAGCAGAAGACCGCGCGCTCAGTCGCATCCTCGCAGAGATCTACGACGGTCTGCGTCACGGGTTTTTCGAGTACGTCCTCACCTGCGAGATCGTTGGGCAGGAGCGGCGACGCCTGACCCTGAGAGCCGGAAAGGGCTATCAGTTCGTGATTCCCCAAGAGCAGTGCGTTCGCTCGACGACATCACCGGCGACTCCCGTGATGGGTGCGCCCACCATCGGCAACGAGGCGCGGAGCATCGCCAACATGGCGAGCCCACGACCGGCCCCGGGCGGCACGAACGCCGACCGAGGGCTTCTTGTCTCGGATGGCAACGACGGGTAACCGTGGAGTCCAACAGGCTGACGAGCGCAACGTAGATCGACCGGCGATCGCGAATCTCGACAACGTAGTGCAGTTTTTCAGAGTCCTCTTGGAGTGGGACACGAACCGGCGAGACTCGTCCATATCGTCGCCTGCGCAGGAACTTCGCCCCAATGGGAGTGCGGCGGGCGTCATCACTCCGTCGTCGGCCGAAGATCGGGTGACGAGCTGGAAACGATCCCCCGCGTAATGACTACCTTTCACAACGGAGGAGGACTCCAAAATGGCACTGCCATCGACGGAGCAGCAGCTCTATCACGCGATCGCCATTCTTACGGCGGTCGAACACAGGCTCTTCCTGATGTTTATTAAGACTCCGCAAAGCCGCGATCCGCTGTCTGAGGATCCCGCCATATTTCAGCCGGACGAGGTTGATGGCCTTATTAATCTCTGGGTACTTGTTCAGGATTCCGCGACACAGCTGGTCGAGTCCGATTTGCGGCGTCGATGGGCAGAGGCGGTCAACCTACTGATGTGGAACCGTGATCTCCGCCTGCTCGATGATGTACTCGCCGAGGTGATTGGCAGCACCGGTAGCCACTCCTCGTTAGACCCATTCTCTTGGCATCGGTTGGTCCAAGAATTGAGGGAACTGGGGGAATCGTCGTCCGACTCGGCCCGTCGGCGTAAATAGGGTCGCGCTCTGTTAGGTGCCTTTCTGCCCCCGGATCAAACCAGCGTCCCACCCTCGTCCAAGGACGCCTCAGATGCCAGGCTGCAATGCGAGATGACACAGCACTTGACCAGCGCTTTGAGTCACCACTCTGCGAACGGGATCGAGCCCTGAACCGCATCCTCGCGGAACTTCGCGCCGGGCTGCGGCACGGATACTTCGAGTACACCTTGACCTGTGAAGTGATCGGTCGCGGGCGGCGGCGGCTGGTCTTGCGTGCCGGGAAGCACTACCAATTTGTGATCGCTGCGGAGGAATGCGAGACGGCCGGAACAGACGACCCTCGAGACGGGGGCGCAGCGAATTGTCGATCATGACGCGACGCATCCCGGCCATCGGGAACTCGCGACGGGCTCGGGTCGGTATCACAGCCGGCTCAGAGCTGCTTCTGGCGAATGAGACACGATCATGGCCAGCCCGATCCACAATCAGTTTATCCAGCGTCGGACTCGATTCCCTCTGAGGACTTGGCAAACTTGGTCCGGTTCTTCAGAATCCTCTTGGAATGGGACGAACGTCAGCACGATCCTCGTGGGACGCCGCCCGGCCGGACCCGACGGGCGTCCGCCGAACGCTTGGACGAGCGACTCGATTCGTCCTTGAACTCTCACCAACAGAGCAGAAGACCAGCTCATTCAAGTTGACGTAGGGGTTTCTTGGCCCCTCTGAGCCGCTAAGCTGGGGGATGAAGGAGCCTATTCATGCAGGTACGTTCTCGATCCACGCCTGTCACAGGCGGCCTGAGCGCGGTGCTCTACGCTCGTGTCAGCTCGAAGGATCAGGAACGTGAGGGCTTTTCGATACCGGCACAGCAAAAGCTGCTGCGTGAGTACGCGCGTGACCACCGACTGACGATCGTGCGCGAATTCACGGACGTCGAGACCGCCAAGCAGGCCGGCCGTGCGAGCTTCGGCGAGATGCTGGCGTTCATCAAGGCGGATCCCGCGTGCCACACAATCCTCGTCGAGAAGACCGACCGACTCTACCGCAACATCCGCGACTGGATCACGGTCGACGATCTCGATCTTGAGGTCCACTTTGTCAAGGAAGGTGCCGTCGTCTCGAAAGACTCGCGCTCCAGCGACAAGTTCATGCACGGCATCAAGGTGTTGATGGCGAAGAACTATGTCGACAACTTGAGCGAAGAAGTGAAGAAGGGAATGCGCGAAAAGGCCGAGCAAGGGTACTGGCCGTCCGTTGCGCCGATCGGGTACGTGAACAACCTGTCCACACATCGCATCGAGGTCGACTCCGTTCGTGGACCGCTCATCGCCGAGCTGTTCCGGCTCTATGCGAGCGGCAACTACTCGCTGAAGGCGCTGGTTCAGAAAGCGCAGGCAGTCGGGCTCACGCATCCACGCTCGGGCCGCTGCATGTTCAAGGCGGAGATTCACCGCATTCTGCAGAACCCGATCTACTACGGTGAATTCGTCTGGCTCGGGAAGCGGCACCAGGGCTCGCATGAGCCGCTCGTCGCACGCGAGACGTTCGACCGAGTGCAGGCGGTCATGCGGCGCAGGCCGCGCGCCCGGTATCCGAAGCACAGCCACCCCTTCATGGGCCTCCTGACCTGTGCGAAATGCGGCTGCGCGATCACCGCGGAACGCAAAAAGGGCACATACGTGTACTACCACTGCACGAACTTCCATGGGGAGTGCGACAACACCTACATCCGCGAAGAACGCCTGGCCGACCTGCTCGCTGGCGTGATCAAGCCGGTCCAGATTGCTCCGGAGACCGCCGAGGACATCGCCAAGGCGATAAGGTCTAGCGACTGCGAGGCCGAACGGCACCGGACAGAGGCGCTCCGGCAGCTCGATCAGCGGCGGAATAGGGTCATGTCAAAGCTGGATCGCGGATATGACGACTTCGTCGAGAGGCGCATCTCCGAAGCGTTCTGGAGCCGCAAGTCGCAGGAGTGGGAATCGGAACGGCAGCTGATCGACACCGAGCGGGTGCGAGTTCAGCAGCCGCGGCAGGCAGTTGTCATCACCGCGACGAAAATTCTAGAACTCGCAAAACAGGCGGAAAACCTTTACGGATCGCATGATCCGGCGGAACAGCGGCGATTGCTTGAAACAGTGCTATCGAACTGCACCTTCGATCGCGGAAGTCTCGTCCCCACTTACAGTAAGCCGTTCGACCTGCTGGTCCGCGGGAACGAAACTGGATGTTGGCGGGGTCGACGGGACTCGAACCCGCGGCCTCCGGCGTGACAGGCCGGCGTTCTAACCAACTGAACTACGACCCCGATACTGACAACGAATGGTGATGTGGCACTGTCACTGACGCTCCGCCTTCGCGCCGATGCGCGACGCGTGCCCGCAACGCCCAAACTCGCGGAACGCGAGCGACGCGTGCCGGCAACGCCGAAGCTCGCCAAGGCGAACGACGCGTGCCGGCAACGCCGAAGCTCGCCAAAAGGCGAGCGAAGGCGTGGGCGGTGCAGGGTTCGAACCTGCGACAGCCGGCGTGTAAAGCCGGTGCTCTACCACTGAGCTAACCGCCCTCACAGTCGTGCACTGCAGATTCCGCAATGCTTACGGCCCGGCTGCCCGCCCAAAGGATCCATTATACGTTGCCTTCAAGATGAGCAGCAATACCGCGAGCGCAAAACCGGCAATCGCGCGCGGCTCGCGATTGGCGATCGCCTGCGCGACGCTGAAACGACGGCCGTCGTTCACTACGCCTTGGCGCCGGTACCGCTCGTACCGATCGCCGAACTCGCCCCGCAGAAAGGCCTCCTCGTTTCTGATCGCCGCGGTCAGCGTCACCGAAAGATAGACGGCAATCAGCGCACCCACCACGACGCTTGCGCACGCGATCGCGAGGCCAACGCCCATGATCGACGACCCGACGTACAGTGGGTGCGCACACCATCGATAGGGACCAGACGCCGTGACCTCGCGCGCCTTGTTGAGATGCCCCGCCGCCCACACACGGAGCGCCTCTCCGCACGCGGCGATCGACATGCCGATCTCGATCGACCCGACGGTCGGCCGAGCGAGCCACAGCACGAGCGCACCGAACACGAACCCGAGCGCAACTCGAAGCTGCGCGATGCGGGCAACCAGCGTCACGACTGTTCGTGTCCCGACTCTGGACTGGCGACTGGCGACTGGCGACTGGCGGCTGGTTTCGCCCCGAGCCGGCGCTCGACCGCGTCGATCACCTCGACGGCCTCGATGTCCAGCAGACACATCCGCTGGAGCCGGCACTGGCGGAGATGATGACAGCGGCAATCGGCCTCGCGCGACACCGTGATGTCGAGGGCCGACAGCGGGCCGTTCCGTACCGACCGCGTCGGGCCGTAAATGCCCACTAGCGGCGTGCCGACCGCCGCCGCCACGTGCGTCGGACCGGTGTCGCCCGACACCATGACGGCTGCGCCGCGCGCGAGCGCCACGAGATCGGCGATGGTGGTTTTCGGCGAGAGCACCGCGGCAAGCGGTGCGGCGTCCACCACGGATTGCGCCAGCGCCTCTTCGCCCGGCCCCCACAATACGATCGAGGTCAGGCCGTGTCGTCCGTGCAACGCCGTCGCCACTGCGGCAAATCGCGATGGGGGCCAGCGTTTGTTCGGCCATGCGCCGCAAGGATTGAGCAGGGCATAGCGACCATTCGTGCGCTCGGCCGCCCATCGTCCAATCACGGAATCGACGTCTTCGATCGGGAAGTCGTGGGTCGCGATCGGGATGCCGAGCGGTATCAGCAAGCCGAGGTTGATTCGAACGACATGGCGGGTCTCACGTGGATTGTACAATCCTCCCCGACCCGGATCGTAGACGTCCGTATAGAACAAACTGGCGATGCCCTCGCGCGCGTACCGCGCCGAAAACCCCACCACGCGCGCTGCGCCTGATGCGCGAGCCAGCAGCGCCGATTTGATCAGTCCCTGCAAATCGAGGGCAACGTCATAACGCGTTCGGCGCAGCTCCGCGATCGTCGTCCACAGCGAACCTTCGTGTGCCGCCGACTCGCCGTGCGGCGTGTGACCAGCCGTGCTGCGCGGCCGATCATTGATGACGAGCCGGCGATCGATGACCGGCACCAGATCGAGGATCTCGCGATGCTTCGCGCTCACGAGCCAGTCGATGCGCGCCGCCGGAAACGCGTGCCGGAGCGCGGCCGCAACCGGAATCGCATGCACGACGTCGCCGAGCGCGCCGAGGCGGACGATCAGGAAACGCGTCACTCCGGCCCACCCCGCCCATCCCGCCTCTCCTGCCCATCCTGCCCATCCCTCCGAATCCGAGCGAGCAGGTCGCGTGTGGCGTGCTGTTTTCGATCGCCGACGATGGCCGTCCGGCCGCCGTACGCAACGACGCTGGCGCGTTCGGGTACCGACTCCACGGTGTAATCCGTGCCCTTGCAGTGCACATCCGGCTCGAGACGCGTGAGCAGCCGCTCGACCGTCGCGCCGCCGAACACGATCACGTAGTCCACGCCGCGAACGCCGGCCACCAGCTCCGCGCGCTCGGCCGCCGGCAGAATCGGGCGTCCCGGACCCTTCAACGCCGCAACGGATGGATCGTCGTTGACCGCCACGATCAAACGATCCGCCTCGGCTGCGGCGCCCTGCAGGTACCGCACGTGCCCGACGTGGAGCAGATCGAAACATCCGTTCGCGAACGCAATCGTTCTCCCCGCCGCCCGGTCGCGCGCGACGGCCTCGACCAGCGCCGCTTCCGATATCACCATTCGATCTGAACTCCCGCCTTCGCTCGCGGGACTTGCTGGCGAGCTTCGGCGAGGCTCGCCGACCAGCCTCCGCCAAGGCTTCGGCGGTCCGCCGGAGCTTCAGCGAAGGTGGAAGCGCCTTCGGCGCGGAGGCGGCTGAACTCTGAACGCTGACGTGTCACCGTTGTCCCGTCCGGCGGCCTTGCGCGGGCCCTTCCTGCGACCAGTTCTCGAGCGACGTATCGTGATCGGCTCCGATGGCGTCCGCCAGCTCGCGTGCCGAAACTGTCGCCGTACCGCGCTTCATCACCACCAGGCCACCGGCATAATTCGCGAGCCGCGCGGCCTCGTAGAACGACGCGCCGGCCGCAAGCGCCAGGCCGAATGTCGCGATGACGGTGTCCCCCGCGCCCGTGACGTCGGTCACTTCATCCGATCCGTAGATGGGAATGTGCGTCGTCGGCCGCATCCGCTCGAACAGCGCCATGCCGCGGCTGCCGCGCGTCACCAGCACGGCCTGCATGCGCGTTCGTCGCAGCAGCATCCGTCCCGCCCGCTCCAGCGCGTCCCCATCGTCGTCGATCTGCACGCCGAGCACCCGCTCCACTTCCGATTCGTTCGGCGTGGATGCGGTGAGGGCGCCGTACTCGAGCAGGCGGTAGCGCGAGTCGACCAGCACCGGAACCGGACGCCGGCGCGACCGGGCGGCCAGGGCGCGGCGAATGACGCCGGCAAGGAGCGGCGTCACCAGGCCGGACCCGTAATCCGACAGGATGACCGCGTCGCAGCCATCGACAACCGGGACGGCCTTTCTTGCGAAGGCACGGCTCACCGCTTCGTCGAGCGGCCACCCAGGCTCGCGATCGATCCGCACCACCTGCTGTCGTGCGGCATGAACCCCGCCGGCAAGAATCCGCGTCTTGACCGGCGTCCGGTACCCACGCGCGCGGACGACATGCCCGCGCTCGACGCCACGATGAAAGCTCGCCCGGAGCCGCCGCCCTTCCGCATCGGCACCGACCAGGCCGGCGAGCCGCGCGCGGCCGCCGAGCGCCGCGACACTGTTCGCGGCGTTGCCCGCGCCGCCGGCCACTAATTCGGTCGCGTCGTATTTGAGGATCAGCACCGGCGCCTCGCGCGACACGCGGGCCACCTCGCCGTAGATGAACTCGTCGGCAATCAGGTCGCCGACCACGAGCACGCGCCGGCTCGAAAACCCGTCGACGAGACCGAGCAGCCGCTCCTTGCGTTCGGCTTCACCTGGCAGTGGGTGGACGGAACGGGCGATTAACATTTCAGAGTTCAGATTTCAGAGTTCAGATGTCAGCGTTTCAGATTCCCGCGTCATCAGAATCCAGCTCGCCGCGGCCGCAAGATTATCTACGATGACGTCGGCCGAAAGATCCGCCGGTGGTGGCGCCTCGCGTGCTCCGGGCTGCCTGCGAATCAATATCGTCCGCGTGCCGGCGGCCCGGCCGGCGCCGACGTCCAGCCAGGTGTCTCCCACAAAAAACGAGCGGGCCGGATCGAGCTCGAGATCGCGCACCGCGCGATCGATCATCCCGCTGGCAGGCTTTCGGCACTCGCACACCCGCGCGTAGCTGTCGATCGTGCCATCCGGGTGATGCGGACAATGGTAGTACGCGTCGATGCGCGCGCCGCCGGCCTCGAGTCGCGCGTCGATCGCGCGATGCGTCTCGTCGACGAACGCTTCCGTGATATAGCCGCGCGCGACCGCGGACTGATTCGTGATGACGACAACCGTCAACCCCGCCTGATTGAACGCCCGGATCGCATCCACGCTCCACGGAAAGAACGCGATTTGATCCAACCGCACCAGGTAGCCGACGTCTTCGATGATCGTCCCGTCGCGATCCAGAAAGACGGCTGCCTTCACAGAGTCCGCCGCGCCGCGTCGAGCACGGCGCCGACGCCGATGCCGCGCATGCACGCATGATCCAGCGGACATTCGCGCAGCATGCACGGCCGACACCAGACGTCGTGCGTCACGATGGCGTGTGCGTCGCCGAGCGGCCGTGTCGCGCGCTCGTCGGTCGGTCCGAACACGGCGGTCACGCTGACGCCGACCGCGGCGGCCAGGTGCATGGCGCCGGAATCGTTTGTGATGAGCGCGCGGCAATTGGCCAGGACGCCCGCCAGCATCGGCAGATCGGTGCGTCCAATCACGTTGACCACATCGTTGCGGCGAGCGAGGTGCGCGATCACGTCGGTGCCAGTCGCCGCGTCCGCGGCGCTGCCAATCAAGACGGACTGCACGCCGTCGGCGGCCAGCGCGTCGGCGAGCTCGGCAAAGGCCTGCGGCGGCCACCGCTTGGCGCCGCCGTACGCGGCACCCGGAGACAGCGCCACAATCGGCGCACCGGCGTTGTGGCCCGCGTCGCTCAGGATCCGCGCGCCGGCCGCGCGAATCGGCGCCGACACCGTCAGGCGCGGCTCGATTGGTCCGTTGGGAAACCCGAGCGCGTGCACGAGCTGCTGGTAGTACTCCACCTGGTGCAGACCGGATGGCGGGTCGATCGCGCGCGTCAGGAGGCGGCCACGCCATGCGGTGCGATAGCCCCACCGTTCCGGAATGGCCGCGCGCGACACCAGCAGCGCCGCGTAAAACGAATTCGGGAGCAGCAGCGCCGTGTCGAACGTCCTGCCGGCGAGCTCGCTGCCGAGCGTGCGCCACGTGGATGCGCGTCCACCGGGCGCGTGATGCTCCAGCACGACGGTCTCGTTCACGTCAGGGACCAGGCGGAACAGCGGTTCGATGCGAGGCCGCGCCGCGACCACAATGTGCGCATCGCGGGCGACGCGGCGCACGTCGGCGATCGCCGGCAGCGCCATGACGGCGTCGCCGAGCCAGTTCGGCGCCAGAATGACCAGGCGGTTCATCGTGTGGTACGGTGTACTTCTTCCATCAATCAGACCGATCCGCGGCTGTCGGTCGTGATGCCCGTTGACCACGAGCGTACCACGATTGATGAGATTGTCCGGCGCGTGGACGCGTCCCCCTTCGAAATCGCGTTTACGAGGGCGATCACGTGCGCGGGACGCGGGTAAGATCAGGGTAAGAATAGACCCCGATGAAGATCGCGCTGCTGCAGATCAACCCGACGGTCGGAGATCTCGCCGGCAATGCGCGGCTGATTGCGAACGCTCTGCGTCAGGCCGCGGCCCGCGGAGCCGACCTCGCCATCACACCCGAGCTCGCGCTCGTCGGCTATCTGCCGCGTGACCTGTTGTTGAGCGCCGGCTTTGTCCGCCGCAGCTGGGACGCGCTCGCGGAGCTTGCGGGTGACACCTCGGATCTGCCGCCGGTGCTCGTCGGCCTGCCCGAAACGAATCCGTCGGACGAAGGACGGCCGCTGTTCAACAGCGCGGTGCTTCTGCGCGAAGGGCGCATGGATCAGCGCTTCCGGAAGGCGCTGCTGCCGACCTACGACGTGTTCGACGAAGACCGGTATTTCGAGCCGTTTCACGGACCGCAAGTGCTGGAGATCGGCAACCGCCGAATCGGCATCAGCATTTGCGAGGACATCTGGAACGACCGCGATTTCTGGAAACGGCGGCGATACCACCACGATCCGATCGCCGAGCTCATTCGCGCCGGGGCGCAGGCCATCGTCAACCTGTCGGCGTCGCCCTTCACCGCCGGCAAACACGCGCGGCGCGAAGCGATGCTCGGCAGCCTGGCGCGCAAACACCACGTGCCGGTCGCTTACGTCAACCAGTACGGCGGCAACGACGACCTGGTGTTCGATGGACGCAGCTGCGCGTTCGACGTCAACGGCGACGCCTTCGCCCGCGGGCGCTCGTTCGACGCGGACGTGGTCATCTGCGATCTCGACGACGCGCCGCCGATCGGGCCTGCGGCCGACCTCGACGTCGAGTCCGAGATCTGGCGAGCGCTCGTGCTCGGCACGCGCGATTACGTGCGCAAATGCGGATTCGTGAGCGCGGTGCTCGGATTGTCGGGCGGCATCGATTCCGCGCTGACCGGCGCGATCGCCGCCGAAGCGCTCGGCGCGGAGAACGTGCTCGGCGTGCTGATGCCGTCGCCGTACTCGAGTGCCGGCAGCATCGAGGATGCGCGGCGGCTCGCCTGCAACCTCGGCCTCGACACGATGACGCTGCCGATCGAGCCGGCGATGCGCGCGTTCGGCGGCATTCTTCACGACACGTTGTCCGCCAGCCCGTGCCCTGTCGCCGATGAGAACATCCAGGCGCGCATCCGCGGCACACTGCTGATGGCCCTCTCGAATCAACGAGGCGCCCTCCTGCTGACAACCGGCAACAAGTCCGAGCTGTCCGTCGGCTACTGCACGCTGTACGGCGACATGTCCGGCGGCCTGGCCGTCATCGCCGACGTGCCGAAAACGATGGTGTACCGCGTGGCGCGCTGGCGGAATCGGTCGGCGGGGAAAGCGATCATTCCGGAGGCAAGCCTGACGAAGGCGCCCTCCGCCGAGTTGCGACCGAACCAGACCGATCAGGATTCGCTGCCGCCGTACGAGATTCTGGACGACGTCCTGCTGCGCCACATCGAACGGCATCAGCCGGCCGACGAGATTGTCGCCGCAGGCTTTGACCGGGAGACGGTCGACTGCGTGCTGCGTCTCGTACGGCGCGCCGAGTTCAAGCGCAAGCAGGCGGCGCCGGGGTTGAAAGTCACCGACCGCGCGTTCGGAACCGGGTGGCGGATGCCGATTGCGGCGATGTTGAGTCCTTAGTCCTTCGTGCTTGGTTCTTGGTCCGTCCTTGGTCCTTTGTCCGTCCTTGGTCCTTCGTTCGTCCTTGGTCCTTCGTCCGTCCTTGGTCCTTCGTCCAACCTTGGACCTTCGGTCCTCGTCTTCTTCGCCCGGTCGTGCAGCGTGCCTTGCCACCGCCGCAGCATGCGTGCGATGCGCTCGTTCAACGCGATCAATTCGAGCGTCTCTTTTGGCGAAACGTACCTCCGACCCTCGGCGGCGTAGTACCCGGACTTCAGTTCGCCGTTCGACGCGTAGGCATATCGCAGAAACTGCATCGTCTCTTTATCGCGACGTCGCAAAAATCCTTCGCTGATATTGAACATCACCGAGATTGAGGCGGCGTTCATCTGCTCGGATAGCGGTCGGTCGCGGAGGAATTCTGGCCGGATTATCAGCTGTCCGAGGCGATCGCACTGCTCTTTCGCCGCCTGCCATACGCGCAGATCCTCGAACCGATAAACGCTCATGCAACACGAGAACGCACCCCTCGTGCCACGTGGACGAGGGGCAACCCGTCTGAAGGGCAAGGACCACGGACCGAGGGCGCGATGAGCCACTTTTCAGATCCGTATAGTACACGTCCTCAGTCCTTGGTACTTCGTTCTCGGTCCGTCCAGTAGTCCGCGGTCCCTGGTCCGCGAGGCGGCATCAGGACGACGGACAAAGGTCGCAGGACGGACGAAGGACCAAGGCCCACGGACGAAGTACGGACTGAGGACGAAGGACGGACCGAGGACGAAGGACGGACCGAGGACGAAGGACGGACCGAGGACGAAGGACGGACCGAGGACGAAGGACGGACCGAGGACGAAGGCCCAAGGACCAAGGACCGGCCGTCCGCTACCTATCCCCATCCGCCGACGGAAACATGCCGGGCACGACGTCGCCCTGCGGTCCGACGTCGCGCCAACGACGATGCATCCACAGCCACAGTTCGGGATGACGGCGGACGTACATCTCCAGCACGTCGGTGCAGCGTTGTGTGAACTCCCGAATCGCATCCTCGCTGTCGCCGCGCGGCGGCTCGACCGGATGTTCGTAAATCATGCGATACCGTCCGCGCTCGAGCGGCAGCGCGAAGACCGGTACGACGGGTGCGCCGGTGCGGAGCGCGAGGGCGGCCACGGCGGATGTCGTCGCGGCCGGACGCTCGAAGAAATCGACGTAGATCGCGTCGCGAGTCATGATGTGCTGATCGATGAGCACGGCGACGCCCTGACCTGCCGCCAACGTCCGCATCACGCGCCGAATCGTGCCGCGCCGGTAGACAACGGTGTTGCCGGTGCCCTGCCGGATCCGTTCGAGCAGGCCGTTCAGCTGCGGGTTGTCGAGCGAGCGCGCCAGCACGTTGATCGGCTCGAAGCGCAGCGCGTGAACTATCGCGTGCAGCTCCCAGAAACCGAAATGGCCGGTGATGAACAACACGCCTTTCCCTTGCGCGTACGCCAGGCGCACGCGTTCTTCGCCGTCGAACTCGGACCGCGCGAGCATCGCCGCCGGCGAGCGCGTGCTGAACTTCAGCAGCTCGAAGAGCAGACGCCCGAAGTGGGTGAACGCCGCGCGGGCAATGCTCCGGCACTCCGCCTCGGTCCGCACCGGAAACGCGGCGGCGAGGTTCTTTTGCGCGATGCGCCTGTGGGCGCGGTCGATGGCGTAGAACGCCAGGCCGAGGAGCGTGCCGCTTCCACGCACCACGGCATCGGGCATGATGCGCACCACCCCAATCAGCAGGCGCACGAGCGCGTACTCCAGGCGGTGTCTCATTTTCGGCTGGGGCCGGGGCTGGGTGCTGGGCGCTGGGTGCTGGGTGCTGGGTGCTGGGTGCTGGGTGCTGGGTGCTGGGTGCTGGGTGCTGGGTGCTGGATCCTGGGTGCTCGGTGCACGGAACGAATGCGATCGAGGAGCCACGCACGAAACGCGATGGCGGGCTCGACGCCGACGATCAGCGGCACGGCGGCGATCGGCAGATCGTCGAGATCGCAGGCGGTCAACCGCACGGCGTCCTTTTCCGTGGTCAGGACGATCGCCGAGGACGCCGCGCGCGCCGCATCGCGGATCCGCCGTACGTCGCGAGCGTTGAAGCGGTGGTGATCGCGAAACGTCATCGATCCCGCAATGTCCCATCCCGCGGACGACACATCGCTCATGAACCGGTCCGGGCGCGCGATGCCCGTCACGACGAACACTCGAGAGTTCGCCGGCACGACCACCGTATCGCGGGAACCGGCAACCATGCGCGGCGCGCCGATGGTCCGCGTCACGCGAAAGACGGTCGTGACCCCGAGCGCACGAGCGATCCGCTCCGCCGCCGTTTCGTAGCCCGCAGTGACGAGCGCCGCATCCGCCGCCGCGGCCGCCGCGATGCGTTCGCGCAATCGTCCGGCCGGCAGCGGTCGGTCGTCGAGGTCGTCTTCGGCGACGAGCAGCAAGTCCACGTCGCGATTGAGCTCGAGGTGTTGAAACCCGTCGTCGAGCACGTGGACGGTCGCGCCGAGCCGGCGCTCGGCGAGAAGCCCCGACAGATACCGATCGCCCCCCACCAGAACGGCCACACCTGGCAATGCCTGCGCGAGCATCAGCGGCTCGTCTCCAGACTCGTCCAGCCCTCCGCGCACGACAGAACCGTCCGACACGACGGTGACGCCGTCAGCCGCATGACGCCGTCCGTACCCGCGCGTCAACACCGCCGGGCGCTCGCCGCTTTCGAGGAGCAGCCGGGCGATGTATTCGACCACGGGCGTTTTTCCGCTGCCGCCGATGCGCAGATTGCCAACGCTCACGACGGCCCGGGCGAGGCTCCGCCGGCGCGTGGGATCGCGCGCGTACCAGCGGCGCCGCCATGCAGCCGCCGCCCCGTATGCCAGGCTCAATGTCTCGATCAATGCACCAGTCGGAAGGGCCGGACGACCGCGCCGCTGCCTGCCGGCGGCAGCACCTCGCCGATGACGGCGAGCGTCTTGGTTTTTGCGCCGCGATTCGCCTCGACGAGCGCCCGCGCGGCCGCGCCGAGCCGGGCGCGCCGCACCGGGTCGGTGACGAGCGCCAGCAGCGCATCGTCCAGCTCGCGCTCGGTGTGCACCTGCACGGCGGCGTCGTTCGCGAGGAACGCGTCGGCAATCTCCTTGAAGTTCTGCATGTGCGGCCCGAACACGATCGGCTTGCCGAAGACCGCGGGCTCCAGGATATTGTGGCCGCCGTGGTCGACGAGGCTTCCGCCCACGAACACGGCCGTGGCGAGCTGATACAGCTGCGCCAGCTCTCCGATGGAGTCGAGGACGACCACGTCGGCGCGCGGCTCGGCGTCGATCGGCAGGTCGGTGCGCCGCACCGTGGCGAACCCGGCGTCGAGGGCCAGGCGCTCGACTTCGCTGAATCGTTCCGGCTGCCGCGGCGCCAGCACGGCGAGCGCGCTCGGCATGGTGGATTTGATGCGCTTGAACGCGCGCAGCACGGCGGCCTCTTCACCGCGCAGCGTGCTGCCGGCGACGACGACCGTGCGGTTCGGGCCGAGGCGGAAGAAGCGCAGCACCCGTTCGCGCGGTTTGCCGTGCGCCGTCGTGCCTGGCAGTTCGAGCGAATCGAACTTCAAACTGCCGGTCACCGTGACGCGCGCCTGATCCGCGCCCAGGTCCACGAGCCGGCGCGCCGATTCCTCGCTCTGCATGCAGAAGCGGTCGACGTCGCTCAGCACGCGGCGGAAGAAGGGACGAATCAGCCGATAGCGCGGATACGAGCGCGATGAAATGCGCCCGTTGATCAGGACCGTCTTGACACCGCGCTTCCGGCACGCGCGCAGCAGATTCGGCCAGATTTCGGTCTCCATCATGATGAAGATCCGCGGCCGCACGAGATTCAGCGTGCGCCGGACGATGAACGTCCAGTCGAACGGAAGATAAAAGACGGCGTCGACGTTCGAGACGTTGCGGCGCGCCACCTGCTGTCCCGCGATTGTCGTGGTCGACAGGAACAGCCGAAGGCGCGGATAGCGCGCTTTGAGATCGGCTGCCAGCGCGCGCGCCGTCAGCGCTTCGCCGACCGACACGGCGTGAATCCAGATCGATTCCTCGCCGTCGAAATTGAACGCGATCGGCAGGAACCCGAGCCGCTGACCGAGGCTGCCGATGTACTTCTTGTAGCGGATCGCCTGATACACGAAGTACGGCGACACGACGACGAAGAGGAGCAGCGTGAGCAGGCTGTAGGCGAAATACATCGCAACGGGATATTGTAAGATAAAACGTTTGCCTGCCCTGAGCGAGACGAGTCGAAGGGCTCAGGACGAGCGTCGAAAGGTCCCGGAGGACGGAATGCCTGTCAGGGTTGGTATCAACGGGTTTGGCCGCATCGGCCGCAACATCATGCGCGCGGCGCTCGGCGATAAGAACATCGATTTCGTCGCCGTCAACGATCTCACGAGCGCGACCACCCTCGCGCATCTCCTGAAATACGATTCGGTGCTCGGCAATCTGCACGCGCGCGTCGAAGCGAAGCAGGACACCATCTCGGTCGATGGCGACGAATTCAAGGTGCTGTCGCTGCGCGATCCCGCGCAGCTGCCGTGGAAGGATCTCGGCGTCGACATCGTGTTCGAGTCGACCGGCCTCTTCACCGATCGCGACAGCGCCGCCAAACACATTGCCGCAGGCGCGAAGCGCGTCGTCATCACCGCACCCGCGAAGAAGCCGGACATCACCGTCGTGCTCGGCGTGAACGACGACCAGTACGATCCGGCGAAGCACCGGATCATCTCCAACGCATCGTGCACCACCAACTGTCTGGCGCCGCTGGCGAAAGTCCTGCACCAGACCTTCGGCATCCGCAAAGGGTGGATGACGACCATCCACTCCTATACGAACGATCAGCAACTGCTCGATCTGCCGCACAAGGACCTGCGCCGCGCGCGCGCGGCTGCCCTGTCGATGATTCCGACGACCACCGGCGCCGCGCTAGCGGTCGGCGAAGTGCTGCCGGAGCTGAAGGGGAAACTCGACGGCTTCGCGATGCGCGTGCCGACACCGAACGTGTCGTGCGTGGACCTCGCCGCGATTCTCGACAAGAAGGCGGCGGCGGAGGACGTGAACGCGGCGTTCACGGCCGCCGCCAACGGGCCGATGAAGGGGATCCTCGCGATCACGACCGAAGAGCTCGTGTCGATCGACTTCAAGGGCAACCCGAGCTCCTCGACCATCGATGCGGCCTACACGAAGGTGATGGACGGCGACTTCGTCAAAGTGCTCTCGTGGTACGACAACGAGTGGGGCTATTCCAGCCGGTGCGTGGACCTGCTCCGCAAACTGGTGAGCAAGGGTGTATAGCGCTTTAGCCGGGCGATGAAGCTTTCGATCCGCGATCTCGACCTGAAGGGCAAACGCGTGTTCATCCGCGTCGATTTCAACGTGCCCTTGAAGGAGGGACGGATCGGCGACGACACGCGCATCCGCGCCTCGCTGCCGACCATCACCCATGCCATGGAGCACGGCGCCACCGTCGTGCTCGCGAGCCACCTGGGACGGCCGAAGGGACAGCAGAATCAACAGATGAGCCTCCGGCCCGTCGCAGATCGGCTCGCCGATCTGCTGAACCAGCCGGTCAGCTTCGCCGGCGATTGCGTCGGCGACCAGGCCAAGGAGGCCATCGCGCAAGCCCGCCGATCCGGCAATGGCATCGTCCTCCTCGAAAATCTTCGGTTCCACGCGGAGGAAGAAAAGAACGACCCGAACTTTTCCAAGGAGCTTGCCTCGCTGGCCGACGAGTACGTGAACGACGCGTTCGGCGCGGCCCATCGCGCGCACGCGTCGGTTGAAGGCATTACGCACCACGTGAAACGCGCGGCCGCCGGCCTGCTGATGGAGCAGGAGCTGCGCTATCTGGGCCATACGCTCGAATCGCCGGAGCGGCCGTTCGTCGCCATTCTTGGCGGCGCGAAAGTCTCCGACAAGATCGACGTCATCCAGAACCTGCTCGGCAAAGTCGATCGCCTGCTCATCGGCGGTGCGATGGCCTACACGTTCCTGAAGGCGCGAGGTCTCCCGATCGGGCGATCGCTCGTCGAGGACGACAAGCTCGACGCCGCGCGCGCGATCGAGGCAGACGCCAAGGCGCGCGGGTTCTCTTTCAAGCTGCCGATCGACCACGTGGTGACCGACCGCATCGCCGAAGGGACGGCGAACGAGCTGCTGAGAGTGGAGAGTCCGAAGATCGGCGAGCGGATGGGCGTCGATATCGGCCCGGCCACAATCTCCGCCTACACGGCGGCGATCGCCGACGCGAAGACCGTGGTCTGGAACGGCCCGATGGGCGTGTTCGAGATTGAAGCATTCGCGACCGGCACCAACGCGATCGCGCGCGCGGTGGCGGCGGTGACCGGCACGACGATCATCGGCGGCGGCGACTCGATTGCCGCGGTGAAGAAGGCCGGCATCGCGGACAGGATCACGCATATTTCAACCGGCGGCGGCGCGTCGCTCGAATTCCTCGGCGGCCGGGTTCTGCCGGGGGTGGCTGCGCTCACGGAAAAACCCTGATGGCGAGAATCCCCTTCATCGCCGGCAACTGGAAGATGTTCAAGACGGTGCACGAGGCCGTGGTCTTCGTCAAGGAGCTGAAGAGCCTCGTCAAGGACGTCAACGACGTCGAGATTGTGGTGGCCCCGCCGTTCACCGCGGTGCATGCCGTCGCGGAGGCGCTGCGCAACTCGAACATCGGCATCGCGGCGCAGGATCTCTACTGGGAACGGGAAGGGGCGTTCACCGGCGAAGTCGCGCCCGGCATGATCAAGGAAGCCGGCGGCGAGTATGCGATTGTCGGCCACTCCGAACGGCGGCGGCTCTTCGGCGAGACCGACGCGATCGTCAACCGCAAGGCAGCCGCGGCGATTGGGTCGGGGTTGACGCCCATCGTGTGCATTGGGGAAACGCTCGAGGAGCGCGAGCGCGACGAGACGCTGGCGGTGCTCGATCGCCAGATCAAAGAGGGCCTCGACAGTCTCTCCGCCGACCAGATTGCGGAGCTCGTCGTCGCGTACGAACCGGTCTGGGCGATCGGCACGGGCCGCAACGCCACGGCCGCCCAGGCCGGCGAGGCGCATGCGCACATCCGCAAGCGGCTGCGGCAATGGTTCGGCGGCGATGCAGCCGATCATTGCCACGTGATCTATGGCGGCAGCGTAAAGCCGGACAATATCCGCGATCTCATCGCAGAAGCCGACGTCGACGGTGCGCTGGTCGGGGGGGCGAGCCTCGATGTGCGGACCTTCGGGGAGATTGTCACGAGGAGCCGGCCGGCTGCGGTATAATTAGCGTTTTCCCGAGAACGAAATGGTCCTTTACTATCTCCTCACGACGTTTTACGTGCTCGTGTGCGTGCTCCTGCTGCTCGTGGTGTTGCTGCAGCAGGGGAAGGGCGACATGGCGGCCGCGTTTGGCGGCGGCAGCAGCCAGTCGGCGTTCGGCGCGCGAGGCGGTGCGACGCTGCTGTCGAAGGCGACGGCGGTGCTGGCGGTGTTGTTCATGGTGAGCGCGCTGGTGCTGGCCATCATCGGGCAGCGCGGTCCGGGATCGCTGATGAGCGGCACGCCGGCTCCAAAGCCGGCGGCTCCCGCATCAACGACGCCGGCGCCGACGACGCCGCCCGCGACACCGCCACCCACAACGCCGCCGCCGCAACCGCCGAAATAGAATATTTCACCACTTGCGGAAGTGGCGGAACTGGCAGACGCACCAGCTTGAGGGGCTGGCGATCGCAAGATCGTGGGGGTTCGAATCCCCCCTTCCGCACCATCGCTCGCTCACGCTCGCTCTGGTGCGTCGGGGCGTCTTCAGGCGCTCAGCCTTCGCGCTTTCGCGCTCGGCTTTCGGGCACGAATCCCCCCTTCCGGCTTCAGGGCATCGTCGTCTTGATGCCCTTTGTATAATCGCACCTATTCTTTGGCGCCTTTGATCCATTCCAGGATCGTGGCGTATTCCGGCGAGTCTTTCGTGAACCGGATGCCGCCGCCGTGCGCCAGGGTCGCAGATCCGGCGACGCCCTCCGTCTCCGAGCTCGACGTCGGTTTGCGCAGGATCAGGCTGTTCTCGGGATCCGCCAGGTCCACCACATTGGACACGGTCGAGAACGTGCCATTGAATATCGTGTGCGTCGAATGGCAATGCACGCAGGCATATCCATCGCGCCCGCGCTTGGACAAGATCGGCTCCACGTAGCCCCGAAAAAACGTCTGATCCAGTCTTCGCGTCGCGCGGGCCGCCGGTCCTCTTGCTGCACCCGTCGGCGGTGGCGGCGGTTTCAGAATGCGCAACGCCTCGACCGCTTCCGGGACGCTTTCCATCTTCGCCACCAGCGCGAGGGCTTCCGGACTCGATGGCCCCGCGATGCGGTTGACATCGCCGAACCGCGCGTCGCGCACCAGCAGCGCGGCCGCGGCGGCAAGCCGCCGCATCTCGGCATCCGGCGCGTCCAGGAGCGGCGCGAGCGCCCGCGCGATGCGCGCGCCGCTCTCGCCAAAGAACGCGATCTGTTCGATGTCGTTGCCGATGCGGTTGTACACCGGGGGGCCCGGTTGGGTGACGTCTCCCTCGGGATCGTAGATATCGCCGCGCCGTAACGAGAACTCGGTGAGCGCCTGCAGCAGCCTCTTCTTCTGCGGTGGGGGCGCCGTCTCCAGAACCGCGGCGAATTTCGTCGCCAGCCGCGATTCGACCGTCAGGCGCCCGCGAACCGCTCGATCGCGATCCTCGGCCGAGGGCAAGAGCGCCACCCAGTTGTTATAGAGGTAGCGGATGTTCTCGTCGGCGAGGTTGTACACCGCGTCGTTGAGATTGCTCGCCACCCATGCCGGTTGCGGCTGCCCGATCGCGGCCAGCACGGTGTCTTCGATCAGCTCCCTGGTCGCCGCGTCCGCGGTCCAGAACCAGAACTGCCAGAGACCCTTGACGGCCTGCATCCGCACCGACGCAGCCGGATCGGCGACACGCTTCGCGAGCGCAGCGCCGAATTCCGGACGCTTCGCGATCGCGGCGAAATGTTGGGCGAACACCCGCGTCGCGCCCCACCGCGTGCGGTCGTCCTTCGATGCGAGCGCGGCCGCCAATCCGGCCGACGGCGTCTCCGCGTGCCGGCTGTACGATTGCCGTACGGCCCAGGCAGCTGTCCGCTGCACTATCTTGCTCGGATCTCCCAGCAGCGTGAGCAGCGCCGCGTCCTGCCTGCCCAGCCGTCCCAGCGCTTCCGCGGCGGCTTGCCGGATCAGCGCGTCGCGCGATGCCGTGGCCCTTCGTATCTGCGCGCGAAGGCGGTCTGTCACCGGATCCCAGATTTCATCGAGCTGCTGAAGTACTTCCACCGGATCGGATGAAAGCTTCGCTGGCGCCGGCGTCCCCCACCCCTTCGTGCGCTGACCGGCCGGGAAGTACGAGCTGAGCGCCAGCACCGCCATTTGCGTTTCGCGAAATGGCGTGCGGAAATTCTCAAACGACTGAAGCGGATCCATCCACCCGCCGAACGCCTGTTGACGGCGCAGCAAGTAGTCGAGGGCCTTGGCAACCCGCGCATTCGATGCCGGCACGCCCGCCGCGTGGAGCGCCCAGAGCGCGTGCCCGGTTTGAAACTCCACCTCCGGCTGCTCCGGGCCGAACCGCATCGACCACTGCCCGTCGGGCCGCTGCAGCGAGAGGATGCGCTCGGCGTTTTTCTGAATCTGGTCGCGGTACCGCTGTGGATCGATCTCGGCCAGGGCCAGCGTCTGGTAGCAGAGATCCACCATGTTCTCGATCCCGCTGTTCGCGATCAAATCGCCCATGCGCGCGTCGTGCGTGTTGCTCCACGCGTACCAGGCGACCTCGTGGCGGCTCACGAGCGGCGTGTTGCCGTTGGTTTCGTCGGGCGGCAGCGTGTCGCGGCCCGCGTAGTACAGCTTGAGATACTCGCCGATGCCCTCGTGGAGATTCGGCCGGCGTTCACCCGAAATCTGGCGTTCGAACAGATCCAGCAGATGCGACATGCGGCCCAATACGTTCGCCGGCGCCGAGATGACCCGCGCCCACACCGCGCCCGTCTGTTCGAAGCCGTAGAACGGGCGTGGATTGTTGTAGAAGCGCTCGGTCAGGAACTGAAGCTGCTGCCGCTGCACCACCGGATAGCCGTTCCGCGCGGCGTACAACGCTGCGCGCATCGGGAAATGCGTCACATGGCATGCGACGCAGAGAGAGGTCTCCTGGTGGACGCTCGAAATGCGGTCGTACACCGACCCGCGCCGCGGAGTGTTGGCGTGCCACGAATCGCCGGCGGCAAGGATGTAATCGAGCGCGGTGCGCACGGCCGTCTGTGGATCCGTGTACGGCGGCGGATCGTAGACGCGCGTCCGCAGCTTGTACTCCGGATGGCCCGCTTGTACGGCCACGTAGTACGTGCCCCGGTCCTTCAGAATTCGCGGCGTGAACTTGTTGCCCGCAAGTGCCTGCGCCTCGTGCGGCAGCGTGACGGGATCCTCGCCGTCGAAATATTCCTGCGCCTCGCCGTTGACGAGACGATAGACCGCGACGTTGACGGGAATCTGGTCCCGCTCGATCAGGTCCACCTGGAAGAAAACCAGCTTGGGTGTGCCGGATGTGAACTCGAACTCGTACCAGTCGGTGGACGCCGCCTGAGTGGCCGCCGTGCGCCGCAGCGCGCCGGAAAGCGGCACGTAGTTCTCCTCGTCGCCCGATGCGAACACCGTCTGGCCAAGGGGAATCTTCACGGCATCCTGCCAACGCCGCGCAGGCACACTCTTCACCAGCCCCGTACGCGGCCATCGGTTCACGCGCAGCGTGTATTTCCCTGACGCGTGCATCGGACGCACGACGACTGTCGCCGTCCCCGCCTTGAGGACGCGGAACTGCGTGTAGTAGTCCGCATCGCCCGCGTGCAGAGTCTTGGATGCGAGGACCGCGTTGCCTTGCCGAACTTCCACCTCCACGCGTGCGTCCGGGCCAAGCCCGGAAAGCGAGTCGAGTGAATAGAGCAGGCTGTATTGGCTGCTGGTATCGACCGCGTTGAGAGGCACGCTCATCCCCGCGATCGATCCGCTGCGGCGAATCACCGTGTTCAGAGAAGCCGCGTCTGTGGCGGAGGCAAGAAGCAGAACCAGGATCGCAATTCGTCCTGGCATCATTGGGGGACACGCCACGATCGCACGTTTATCTGTAACGTGTTCAGAGATCTCGCTTTGACCGGGCATGGTAGCATGGCCTACGGCTTGGACGGCGCCACCGAGGCCGGAGCCTTGCACGACCAGTTGCTGGCGTCCTTCAGATCGCCGCTCCCTTTGTATTCCGCGAATTGCGGATACGGGCACAGCGGACGGCTCATGCCCTGCGCACCAGTGCCGAGCATCGTGTCCGGCGCAACGCCTTTCTCCACCCATTTCTCGAGAGTGCCGATCGAGTCGAACGTGTTCACGCCCGGGCCACCACCACAGTGCCCCATGCCGGGCGCCATGAACATGCGCATCCAATCGCCCTGGTTCCTGCCCATCCTGTTGAGCACCGACTCGTAGTACCAGATGGACGTCTCAGGGGTGATGCCGGTGTCCGACCAGCCGTGGGTGATCAGGAGCTTGCCGCCGCTCGACTTGAAGGCGCTCAAATCGGGATTCACGGCATCCACGTAGCCGATCTTCTCGTCGAGAACCTTCAGGTCGCGATCGAGGTCGAAGGTGTGCCAGTCGACGTTCGGATCGTTGTAGGCGATGCGAACGAGATCGAACACGCCGCCGGGAGCCTCGTTGGTCGCTCGCAGAGCGCCAATCGGATTGCCCAGGGCCTGGCCCGAGAAGACGAGCGCGCCCTTCGAGTTCTTCACGCCGCCGTAAAAGGTCTCGACGGTCTTCATCTGCGCACCGGTGAGACACGAATCGCCTGTCGCTCCCGTCTGACACTTGAGTGACGAGAAGTCGACCTTGCACGAGCGAGGGTTGTTCAGGAACCCTTCCTTGAGGATGTCGCAGCTGTTCATCACCAGGTTGTTGACCAGCGCGGCCTGTTCGCTCGTGATGGCACCTTCCGGGTGGCGGGACAAGTTGATGCTCCGCTCGATTCCTGCCGTCCACATGTGAATGTGACGGTTCGCGAGCGATCCCGCGATGATGCCGTCGTAGTCGTCCGGGTATCTCTGCGCTTCCATCAGCGCCATGCGACCGCCGGTCGAACAGCCTTTGAAGTAGGAATACTGCGCACTGCGGTCGTAGAAGGCCTTGACGATCTCCTTGGACTTGAGGGTCATCTCGTGGGTCGCGCGGTATCCGAAGTCGATCATCTTTTCGGGATGGCCGATCGCCCACGCTCCCCCCGGCTCTTGATGACCGGTGTCGGTGCCGGCGGTCGCATAGCCACGCCGCAGCGCCTGCGGCATCTCGTTCGCCAGTCCTTGAATCGATCCGGCAAAGCCGCCGTTGCCCACACCCATGAACTTCCCGTTCCACGTGTCCGCGGGCGGGAGCCAGAGCTCCATGTTGATCAGGGAGTCAGATGTGGGCTTGAGCACGATCTGCACGCGGCAGTGCGCCGGGATGAGGCCTGCCGGCTGCGGCGGGTTGGCGCCCCCTCGACCGCCTCCTCGCGCGGGCGCCGGACCTTCAGGAACCATCCGGGCGCTGGTAATAGCGGTCTTCTCCAGCGTGAGGCCGGCCAGACTCTCGCACGTCGTCGTCGATGCGGCGGCGCTGAGAAGCATGAGAGCGATGCTGCCGATCATGTCAATCCTCCTGCCAAGCGCAAACGCCTGATGTTCAGGCCAGAGCCTTTCCGTACAGC
>WNFV01001163.1_pt1 | contig 36137 bp, 33 predicted proteins | sample 5400101 | NCBI WGS metagenome assembly WNFV01 (sample SAMN13153361, study PRJNA577476) | soil metagenome | isolation source: 115 cm soil or saprolite under grassland replicate 1 | place: USA:California | collected 2016-06-15 | reverse complement strand
ATTCGTTGGTGCCAAAAAGGTCGCCGGCTCACGTTAACAATCGGGCTCCACACCCAAAGGGCGACGAGCATCTCGACCACTCCGACGCAAGCCAATTTTCATCCTCGGTGGTGCCGCCGAGGCATGATTCGTTAACAGGGTGGGTTTAAGTGCGGCTGTCGCAAAGCTAGCCTCGCTCCAGGTTGGTCTGGCTCGGGGGAGGAAGCCAATGGGAGTGGGAGGGCCCGCGAAGCGGTGGGCAAATTCGGCGGTGGGCGCCATGCTACTGAGCTCGGCCCTGATCGCATGCGGCGGCGACCCTCCGCAGATCGTCGACTATTCGCCGCAGCGCAACACGGCCGACGTCTCGACCGCCGTCCCGATTCGCATCATCTTCGACCACGACGTCGACCAGTCCTCCGTCGCGTCGCGGCTCCGCCTCAACCCGCCGACGATCGGCTCGGTGCGCTGGATCGACGGCCGCCACCTCGTCTTCGACCACGTCACCCTGTACACGAGCACGAACTACGAGGTCATCCTCGAACCCGGCTACCGCGACCTCGCCGGCAACACCTACACGCTCCGGCACCACTGGTCGTTCGTCACCCAAGGCCCGCCCAGCCTCGCCGGGTCGATGCCGCGCGACCGGGACACCGGCGTCGATCCCGCCTCCTACTTGCGCCTCGACTTCAGTCGCGCCATGGATCCGACGAGGTTGAAGGAGGCAGTCGGCATCAGTCCCAGCATCCCCTTCGAGATCCGCCTCGACCAGTCAGACAGCAAGCGCGCGACCATCGCGCCGTCTGAGCTCCTAAAGCCGAACACCGACTACCAGCTGCTCATCAACGTCGGTGCGACGGACATCAACGGCAACCAGCTCGGCCGCGCGCAAACCATCAGGTTCACGACGGGTCCGGTGCAGCCGCTTCAGCACTGGATCGCCTTCTCCACAGCCCGACCCGACGGCTCCGCCGGCGACCTGTGGATCGTCAACGAGGAGGGTTTCCCCCGGAAGCTGTTTGCGGCCACCCCCGTGCAATCGTTCACCTGGTCCCCCGCAGGCGAGTCGATCCTGGTCCAGGGCCAGGACGAGACGTGGCACCAGTTCACGCCGGGCGGCGGTCACATCAACCTGACGTTCAAAGGTCCCTGGGCCGCCGCGCTGGCGTCCGGCAGGGGATACGTCTACATCGACGACTCGGGTGTCCTGCACCGGCAGCGACCGGACGGCGGCGATGACGTCATCGCGACCGACGTGGCGGAGGCGAGCGTGGCGCCAAACGGCCTGCGTCTGGCTTTCATCCATCGCACCTCCAACGCGAACGAGATCTGGGGTTACGACGTCGGATTGCGCACCAGCTATCAGCTGGTCCTTGACTCGGCTCCGCTGAGCGGTGCGACCTGGGACCCCGCCGGGCGGCGGATCGCGTACTTGCGGCACGACATCAACACGGTGACGCTGCGCGTCCGCGCCCTCACCGGAGCGGCGGCCACGACCACGCTCACGAGTGGCGAGATCGGCCGGCCGGCCTGGCTGCCGGACTCGACACATCTCGTGTTCGCGGCGGAGGTGACAACTCTCACCATGACGCTGCAGAAAGCTTTCGTGATCAACGTCGTTTCGCCGCCCGCCTCGCTGAACCCGGCGGCGGGCCTACCCTCTGATCCCTCGATCGAGGTCAGCTCACCAGTGGCCTCACCGGACGGGCACCAGATAGCGTTCTTGAGCGGCGATCAGGTCTGGCTCATGAACGCAGACGGGACCCGCCCGACGGCGTTGACCGGGCCCGAACCGGAAGTCTTTCCCTACTCCTGCCGCGCGCTTGCGTGGACGCGGACCTGAGTGCGCTCGATCACCCCATCGAACAGCGCCTCGAGCCGGTCCGCGGTGCGCTTCCACGAGAACCGCTGCGCTAGCAGCATGCCGCGGCGACCCATCTGCTGCGCGAGCTCGGGGTTGTCAAGCAGGCGGCCAATCCGCTCGGCATAGGTCGCGGGATCGTGGCCTGCGATCAGGTAACCACTCACCTCGTCGCGTACGACTGACCGCAGCCCGGTGACGTCGGAGCCGACCACCGGCCTGCCAGAAGCCTGAGCCTCGAGGCCGACCAGCCCGAACGATTCGCTGTACGAAGGCATGACGCAGACGTCGGCCGCCGAGTAGAAGAAGGGCAGTTCGTGGTGAGCGACGGAACCGAGGAAGTCGACCCGGTCGCGAACGCCCAGCTCGAGCGCCACGGCCTTCAACCGCTCCTTCTCGCTTTCGTCGCCCTCCCTGCTGTCTTCGCCCAGGACCAACAGACGCACATCGTCGTGGCGTCGGTCCCGCAGGAGCGCCAGCGCGCGGATCGCAACCTCGACGCCTTTCAGGCGCTCGAGCCGGCCCACGAATAGAACGAGACGTCCGGGCCCGTAGCCGATCTTGCGCCGGGCTTCGTCGCGGTCGATCGGATGGAACATCGAAAGGTCAACGCCAGGAGGGATCACGTGCACGCGGCCGGGGTCGGCGTGGTACGCGGTGACGAGCTCGGTGCTCTCCTCCGCGGTGGAGGCGATCAGCAGGTCCGCCTGCTGGGCGATCTCGCCTTCGACCCGGATCCGCAGCGCGGGTTCGGGGCGAACGCCGTCGGCGAGGGCCAGGTTCTTGACCAGTCCCAGCGTGTGCGCGATGTGCGCCCAGCCGCCCGCCAGGCGCGGGCGAAGAATGCAGGCGACCTCGCCCGACAGCCAGTAGTGCGAGAACAGCATGTCGTAGGACACGCCCTCGCGCTCGGCGAATTCCGCGATCCTCGCGGCGAAGGCCGGCGTCTGGTTATAGAGCGTGTACTTGTCGAGTCCGCGTCCGGCGGGCAGATAGATGACGCGAGAGAGGGGGGCGAGGACCTCGAGCTCCGGGTCATCGGGCGACTGGCGCCGGGTGAAGATGTCGGTGGCGATTCCGCGCTCGCTGAAGGCGGTGGCGACCTCGCGGACGTACACGTTGAGCCCGCCGTTGCCGTTCTGGCCCAGTGAGGCGGTCGGCGAGGTGTGCATGGAGATGACCGCGATCCGGCGTGCGGCGCGGCCGGACATCATTGGGGCGGCGTCAGCCACGGTACGCCGATCTCGCGTCGAGCCAGCGTCGGGTGACGCAGCAGAAACCGGAACCGGAGACCGGCGAGCAAGAACCCATAACCACTAGAACCTGACCCGCACTGCGGTATTCCCCAAAACCTGGCCTGAACTACCCAAGATATGATTTGGCCTCGATGCGGGTGACACGTGGCCTGCTGCTGGCGGTCGGCGTTCCGGCCTTCTTCGTCCTTACCGCGATGTCGACAATGGCCGACAGCTCGCCGTCACCCACCGCCGGCGGCGGCTCCGCCGCGACCGGCGCCCAGACGCTTCCAGGCGACCCGAGCAAAGGCGAGACGTTGTACGCCACGTCTGGCTGCGCCCAATGCCACGGTAGTGGCCTCGAAGGCGGCGTCGGTCCGGCGCTGAATCCGATCGTGCAGCTCCCGGGAGTGACGGACGCCTTGAGTCCGGCGTTTCTGATCGACACCATCACAAATGGCCGCAAGCCGGCGTCCGGGACGGCCATGCCGCCCAAGGGAGGGAATGACAAGCTCACGGACCAGGACGTAAAGGACCTGGCCGCGTTCATCATTCAGAAAAATCGAGAGGGCGAACCTCCGCTGTCTCCGGGTGAGCTCGCCAAGCGGACGATCCTGTGGGTGAGCATCGGCATCATCGCGATGGTCTTCGTCACGTATCTGCTGTCCAGCTACAACATGCGCTGGATCGCGCGCCGCGCCGCGGCGCGACGCAAGTAACCGAAGCCCCCTCCCTCTATCCGACACCGGTCGGCGGCTCGCCGCGCATCCTCATCCTGTTCAGCGACACCGGCGGCGGACATCGCGCGGCTGCCCGTGCCCTCACTGAGGCGCTGAAGCTTCTCGACCCGAGCTGTGCCGTCACCGTCGCCGACCCCTTGATTGGGCAGGGCCCTGTTGTCGTGCGGCGACTCGCGTCCCTGTACTCGCCCGTGATCCGGCGCTCGCGCGCAGCCTGGGGAGCCGTCTACCACACGAGCAACACCCGGCCGACGTTCGCCGCCATCCGCGCGGTCTTCGGGCCCCCGGTGCGACGCGTGACGGCGCAGCTGTTGCGCCAGCACGATCCCGACGTGGTGCTCTCGGTCCATCCACTCCTCAACCACGTCGCTCATCAGGCCATCCGGAAAAGCGGCCGTCCGCGCGCACTGATGACGGTGATCACCGACCTCGTCGATTTTCATCGCGGCTGGACGTTCAGCCAGGCCGACCTCGTCGTCGCGCCGACGGAGGGCGCCCGCAAGGTGGCGCTCCGCCGGCGTGTGCCCGCGGACAGGGTGAAGCTGCTGGGGCTGCCGGTCGACCTTCGGTTTCGCCCTCCCGCACCAGGCGAGAAGCAAGCGCTCCGCCGCCGCTTCGGAATCGACGAGCACCGTTTCACCGTCCTCGTCATCGGTGGCGAGGCTGGCGTCGGACATCTCGGCGCCCAGGTGCGGATCCTCACAGAGGATGCGCACTCGTGGCAGCTGATCGTGGTCTGCGGCCGCAACGAGAAACTCAGGCGCCGGCTTCTCGAGATGGAGACGTCCACGCCGATGCTGGTGCTCGGCTTCGTTGACTACATGCCAGAGCTGATGCGCGCCTGCGATGTGGTCGTCACCAAGGCTGGACCGGGAGCCATCGCCGAGGCCCTGGCCACGGGCCTCCCGCTCGTGATCACCGGGTTCTTACCCGGGCAGGAGACGCCGAACGTGGACTTTGTCGTCGAGTCCGGGATCGGAGCCTTCACGCCCAAGGTCGAGGACCTCCGCGACGAGGTGCGCGTGCTCGCCGAGGGCGGACCGACCTGGCGAGAGATGTCGCGCCGCGCCGATGAACTCGCGCATCCCTATGCGTCGTCGGACATCGCCCGCGAGTGCCTGCTCCTCGCGGCCCGCTACAGGGCTTCGGAGCAGGCGAGCCTGTAGGGGCACAGCCGGCAGCGCCGGCGCTCCGGGCGCGCCTCGAACGATCCCGCTTTGATGGCATCGGCGACCTCCGACGCGTCGAGCTCGGCCTCGCGCATGAGACTGTCGACCTTCTCGATGCGAATCGACTCGCCTGACGCGAGGTAAACAACTTCGAGCTCCAGGCGCTCGAGGTTGAGGGTGGAGGCGGCGGCTAGCGCGTAGAGCGCGACCTGGAGGTCGCGGCGCTTCCGCGCGACTGGGCGTCCGCTCTTGTAATCGATGATCCGCCAGCCATCGCCGCTGGGGTCGATGCGGTCGATCACGCCGCGCAGCTTCCATCCGTCGACGGCGACGTCGAAGGGCTGCTCGACGAACGCCGGGACCACCTCGAAGCCGCCGCGCGCGCGGTAGGCCTCGAGCTCTCGCGCGCCGTTGCGCTTGAACACCGGAGCTCGCCTCGGATCCGGGAACTGGGTCACCTGCCACACGGCGTCGTGGATGGACCTCAACCTCGCGCTCGTGATCGGTTTGCCCTGCTTGCGGAGCTCGCCCGCCCTGCGCAGGACCTCATGGAGGATCACCCCCTGCACCGCCTCTGCGCTCTGCACGACCGGCAAGCGCTGAACGTAGCGGTACCAGTACTGGCGCGGGCACTCGCGATAGGTGGCGATCGCGCTGTACGAGAGTTGGACCTCACCCGCGTGACCGTTGGTCGACACCGCCTGGGCAGCCTTGGCCGTCGAAGGAGCAATCTCCTTCACGCCCACGGCGCGGGCGCCGGCCTTCCGAACCTCGTCGAGGAATCGAGATTCCCGCCACCGGCGGCCACCCTCGTAGTGCGAGGCGCATGTGAGGAACAGCAACTTGCGTGCGCGGGTCATGGCCACGTAGAGCAGCCGGCGCTCCTCCGCCATCACGTCTTCGCGACCGCGGACCAACGGCTCGAGGACCGACGGCGGCAGCTCAAAGCGCGGCGACCGGCCGGACTGCGGCAGCCGGCCCTCGACCAGTGATGGCACGAAGACGGCCTCGAACTCAAGGCCTTTCGACTGGTGGATCGTCATCACCTGGATCGCGTCACCGATCTCGACAGCAGCCGGCTCCTCGTCCTCACCGGACAGCAGGACGAGCTCGAGGTGGCGCATGAAGGCGTCGAGCGAGCGGTCGGCCGACGTCTCGCAGAACCCGGCGATGTTCTCGGCGAAGCGGCTCACGTTCGGCGCCGCGCCCGGATCCAGGACTAGGTAGCCGGTCCGCTCCATCAGCTCGAAGAACAGATCGCGGACGTCGAGCTGTCCGGCCTTAGGGGCCAGTTGCCCGAGGACCTCCCGGTGCTGCGCGGCGGCCGGCCGGGCGAGGGCGACCAGGTCGCCTGGATCACGGAGCACGCGGAGCATCGCGATCAGGTCCTTGATCTCCGGCCGCTCGTGGAACCCATGACCGCCGACGACCACATGCGGCAGGCCTTCGCCGGCCAGGGCCCTGGCGATAGGCCGCGCGATGGCATTGGTGCGGCACAGGACCGCGATCGCGGACAGGCCGATTCCTCCTTCGGCCAGGCGGCGCGCCTCAACCGCGATCGCCGACGCCTCCGACCGGCCATCGGGACAGCGCCAGATCTCGACGGCGGGTCCGCTCGCGTTCGAGCGCAGTCGCTTGGGCAGGCGCTCGGAGTTGTGGCCGATCAACGCCGCGGCGGCCGCCACGATGCGCCGCGAGCTGCGGCGGTTCACGCCCAGGGTGACCGTCCGGGTCTCCGGAAATGCGTCCACGAACCGGTCCAGGCTGGCGCGCGACGCTCCTCGGAACCGGTAGATCGACTGGTCGTCGTCACCGACGACATAGGGATCGTGCCCAGCGGCCACCAGCTCGACGAACCGCTCCTGGGCGAGGTTCAAGTCCTGGTACTCGTCGACCAGCACGTGGGGGAAGCGCATGGCGTAGCGCTTCAGCACATCGGGGTTCTTCTCGAGCATCCTCACCGACAGCAGGAGCAGGTCGTCGAAGTCGAGCAGCCGCAGTCTTCGACACTCGCGCTCATAGGCCCGGAACAGGCGGACGCACGCGCGCATGAGGTCGGCGCGCTCGGCGTCCTCGGTCGTTGTCGCCCATCTCTCGAGACGCTCGAGAGGAACGAGCTCTTGCTTCAGTCGCTCGAGCATCTGCAGGACGGGCGTGACGAGGTCGTCCGGCCGCTCGTCACCCGTCAGGGCGGCGTCGCCGAGCTTCCACATCAGTTCGCGGGCGAGGATCCACCGGTCCGCCCCGGCCACGATCCGAAATCCAGCCGGCACACCCACTGCGCGGCCGTCCTCACGCAGCCAGCCGAGCGCGATCGAATGGAACGTGCCGACGAAGGGCGCGGGCGCGTTGATCAGGTCTTCGATCCGCTCGCGCATCTCGTTGGCGGCGCGTTCGGTGAAGGTCATGACCAGGATCTGCTCGGGCGAAACGCCGGCTGCGACAAGGCGCCGGTACCTCTCTGCGATGACGGCCGTCTTGCCGGTGCCCGCGCCCGCCAGGACGCGGACAGGTCCGGGGCCAAGCACCGCCGCGAGCTGCTGCTCGCGTCCGAGTCTCATATCGGCGTCGACCGTCCGATTCGCACGCGCAGGGTGCGCACCCTGCGGCCGCTCTCCGGCCGGTTGAGCCGGGCGATGATCGTCTCCGCGTCGAGCCTCAGCTGGTGCGCGAGGGCCGGGCTCGAGGTGGTCACCAGCAGCGTGCCCGAGCGCAGCTCGACCTCGTCGCACAGCCGGGCCACATCGGGGCCGATCAGGACGCGAAACGCAGCGGCGGTCTGCAAGCCCATGAGGCGGGCGCCACCTGGCTGGCGGCGGAGGATCTTCGGCAGGATATTGCCCAACTTATCCACAGGGCTGGATCTTCCCCTCGGTGACGGTCCATACCATGGCGTTGGCGAGGAGATCGGGGGGAAACGGCCCGGCCTCGACTGAGGTGACGATGACCTGCCCGCCCGAGGCAATCTCACGGAGCAGCGCCGCCCTGCGGTCGCTGTCGAGCTCCGACAGAACGTCGTCCAGCAAGAGCACGGGCCGTTCAGTTGTGCGCCGCTCGATGAGCGCCGCCTCGGCAAGCTTGAGGCTGACGACCGCTGTCCGCTGCTGGCCCTGGGAGGCGAAAGACCGAGCATCCCGGCCGTCGAGAATGACTCGAACGTCATCGCGGTGCGGGCCGACGCTGGTGGTGCCGCGCTTGAGGTCTTCGGCAAGTGAGTTATTCACAGCTTCGGCCAGGTTTTCCGGAGGCCCGACGTAGTCGATTTGCAGACGCTCGCCGGCGGCGATCTCCGCGTGGCAGCGGGCCGCGTCAGGCTCCAGCTCGCGTACCGCGCGAGCCCGGGCCGCCGCGACCTCGGTGCCGATATGGACGAGCTCGAGATTCCAGGCCTGGAGCGTGTCCTCGCCACCCTCGCCCGCAGCGATGTGCTTCAGCAGGCTGTTCCGTTGCTCGAGCACGCGGCGCAACCCCGCCAGTGCCCTCGCGTACCCAGGCTCCACCTGGACGAGCATCTGGTTGAGGAACCTGCGCCGCAGCTCCGGCCCGCCCTTCACCAGCCCGAGGTCGTCCGGCCAGAAGAGGGTGGCGCGGAAGTTGCCGGGCAGGTCGAATGCCCGGCGGCGCACCCCATCGACCTCGATCGTGCGACGTGCGCGGTCGCCCTCGAGACCCAGGGTGATCGCCAGCTCCCGCCTGGTGCCGCCGCTCTCGACCTCGGCCTCGATGCGAGATCCAGGCGCCACCGGGCCCACCAGCTCGGAGTCGCGCCGCGCTCTTGGCGAGGACGACAGCGCGAGCATGGCAACGGCCTCGAGCAGGTTTGTCTTGCCGTGCCCGTTCGGTCCAATGAACACGTTGACGCCGGCGCCTGGCGCCAGGTCCAGCTGCGCGTAGTTGCGATGGTTCTTGAGTCGGAGCCGGCGAAGCCGCACTTGCCTGTGCGACTTCAGGACATGGCCACCCGCACAGGCATGATCACGTAGAGATAGTGTTCCTTGCCCGGCGGTCGCATCAGCCCCGGGCTGAGAGGTCCGTCGAAAAGCAGCTCGACCTCATCCTCCCCAATCACTCCCAGGGCGTCCAGGACGTAGCGGGCGTTGAACGCGATCTGGATGTCAGATCCATCGACGTCGGCGTTCATCTCTGCTTTGCTGTCCCCCACCTCGTTCGTGGTGGCGGACAGGATCAGGGCGCCTGACTGCGCCTTGACGCGGATCACGTTCGCGCTGTCGCGGGCGAAGAGTGAAACCGCCCGCACGGTCTGGGTGAGCTCGTTCGTGGCGACCCGGACCTTGGTCGAGCTCTTGCTGGGGATAACCTGTGAGTAGTTTGGATACTTTCCGTCGATAAGCCTCGAGGTCAGCTCCGAGCTTCCGGCGCGGAAGAACACCTGGTTGCGGGCCTTGGAGATGATCACCTCGACCCTCCCTGGCTCGCCTTTCAGCACGCGGGACAGCTCGGCCAGCGCCCGGGCGGGGACGATGAGGCTCGCCTCCAGGTCGGTCGGTCCCGCGGCGGCCAGCTTGCGCACGGCCAGCCGGTGACCATCCGTCGCGGCGAGCGTGAGGCCACCACCCTGGACCTGCACCAGCACGCCGGTCAGCACTGGCCGCGCCTCGTCTGTCGAGGCCGCCATCTGGGTCTGCTCGACCGCGCCGACCAGGTCGTCCAGCGCCACCTCGAGGCGGTCTCCCTCGTCCGGACGCGGTCCCGGCGGGAACTCGTCCGCCTCGATGCACTTGATGTGCGTGTCGAAACGGGCACAGCGAAGGTTGAGCGACTGGGTTGCTCCGTCGAGCGTCATCTCCAGCTCGTCATCCGGCAGCGTGCCCACGAAGTCGGTGAGCAACCGCGCCGGCGCGGTGGTTGAGCCTTCGGACGCAACCTCGGCGGGGACGACTTTGCGAATGCCGATCTCCAGGTTGGTCGCGGTCAGGGCCAGGCCGTCGGCGGTGGTCTCGATCAGGATGTTGTTCAGGATGGGCAGGGTCGTCCGGCTCGAGATGGCCCGCGACACGACCTGGAGAGCCTGGCCAAGGACTGCTGGCCTGCAGGTCACCTTCATCTGAGCAGTGAGAACTTTGGCATTCAAGACAGTTGTCCCCCGTTGAAAGAGTTTCTCTTAATTGAAATCATTCGTAACCGATAACAGTAAGCGCTGTGCGGACTGTGGATGTCGAGATCATTTACAGATCGAAAGAGACGGTGGATAAGGTCTTGGGAACCAGACCACCTACTGGCCTTGCCTGTTGAGGGAGTGGGGAGGAAATGACCTCCCGGGGTCCATTCAATCTTCATCCCAAGCCTGTTCGCAAAAGATGTGGACATCCTCACTGCACGTAGAGCTTTTCGCGGATGGACTGCACTTCGTAGCGCAGGCGTTCGTCTTCCTTCAACTCGTTGGCGATCTTCTCGATGGAGTGGAGCGCGGTGGTGTGATCGCGACCGCCAAAGGCTTTGCCGATCGCGGGCAAAGACGAAGGTGTCTCCTCGCGGACCAGGTACATCGCCACCTGGCGCGGAAAGACGATGTGCTTGTCTCGCCTCTTGCCCTTCATGTCGTCGAGCGTGACGTTGTAGTAGTCGGCGACCAGGGACTGGATGCGCTCCACGTTGATGGGCTTCCTCGTCCCGGCCGGGATGATGTCCGACAGCAGTCGCGCCGCCTCCTCCTCGTCGATCTGCCTCTGATGGACGGCCGCGAAGGCCTGGACCCTGGTCAGCGCACCCTCGAGCTCGCGGATGTTCCGCTGCACCTTGTGGGCGATGAAGCTCAGGACCTCCTCCGGGATGAGGCTCTGGTTGTTGCGGAGCTTGGAGTGGAGGATGGCCAGGCGGGTCTCGAAATCGGGCGGCTGAATGTCGGCGATGAGGCCCCACTCGAACCTCGAGCGCAGGCGGTCTTCGAGCGTGGGGATCTCTTTCGGCGGACGGTCCGAGGAGATGACGATCTGCTTGTTGATCTCGTGGAGCGCATTGAAGGTGTGGAAGAACTCCTCCTTGGTGCGGTCCTTGCCGGCCAGGAACTGCACGTCGTCGATGAGGAGGACGTCGACCGTGCGGTACTTGTGCCGAAACTCGCCCATTCGCGCGGTGGCGATGGAGCTGATCACCTCGTTTGTGAACTGCTCCGAGGTCAGATAGACGACGCGCTTGCGGGGGAACCGGTCGTGGACTTCGTGACCGATCGCGTGCATCAGGTGCGTCTTGCCCAATCCCACGCCTCCATAAAGGAAGAGAGGGTTGTAGCTGTCACCGGGCGCCTCAGCGACCGCTTTCGCGGCGGCGTGCGCGAACTGCGAGTTGTGTCCGACGACGAATGACGAGAACCGAAAACGAGCGTTGAGCTCGGAGGGCGCGACGACGCTTACCTCAGCAGCGGTCTCCGAGGGGTTCTCGTGACCGTTGTCCGAGCCGTTGGCATCGTCGTCGTCGTACATCGCGTGTGCAGGCCGGTGCTGGGAAGGAGCGATCACAAAATTGATATCGACCTCGGCGCCGGTCACCGCCTGCAATGTCTCCTGGATGAGCCCGGAGAAGCGATCCTCGAGCCAGTCCTTGGCCAGCTTGCTCGGCACCCCGATCCGGAATGTGCCGCCGTCCGCTGAGACCACCGACGTGTTCTTGAGCCACATGTCATAGGTCCGTTTGGCCAGCTGAAAGCGCAGCTCCTCCTGGACCTGTGACCAGATCTGGTCCTGGTTCAACCCACCTCCTCCTTTACTTGCCCGACCCACGCCCTGTGGATTGGATTGAGCACCCCTGTGGAGCGCAACCGGCCCCCATCTGCAAAAGCTGTGGACAAAATGGAGTCAACCAGTCCGCCGTCCCGGCCCACGTCCACGCCCGGGCAGCATCTCTTGTGATCGCGCTGCCGCGGGACGCGGATTCGACCGAAGCTCTTCGAGCATGAGCTCCGCCTCCCTTGGTGCCTGTGGAAAAGAGCGGACCGGATTTCCACAGGCTGACGGCGCTCACCTGTCTGAAATCCCCTATCCGGTCATTCCCGAAATATGGAAGCGGTGCTGTGCGACTAAGTGTTGCTTACTTGTAAGAACTAGTTAGACGAAGTGCCGGAGTTCGTACTGGAGTGAAGTTAGTGCGCTGGATTGCCTGCTTCCGGCCGCGGACTATAACACCGACCTGTGGATACCGCAAGGCACATAGCGCGCGTGATGAAGTGATAGGTCCGGTGTCACAAGTATCGAGATGGGCCTCCGGTACACTGGCGCGATCAAACGCACCTATCAACCCAAGAAACGTTACCGCCGGCGCGTCCACGGATTCCTCCGCCGGATGAGCTCGCGAGGCGGAGCACGAGTGCTTCGCAACCGTCGCCGCAAGGGCCGAGAGCGGCTGGCCTAGATCCAGCGAGACTCGCGGCTACGCCGGCGTTCGAACTTCCAGTCAGCGGTCGGCGGCCGCCGGTTTCACTCCGGTCGGACCCTGGTCGGCTTCGCCGTGCCGAGCGCCGGCCCCAGGACCCGAATCGGCGTCACCGTGAGCCGCGCGATCAAGGGCTCGGTCGAGCGTAATCGGGCCCGCAGGCGCCTTCGCGAGCTGGCGCGGGAGCAGTTTGGGGGCGTTGATTCGCCCCTCAGTCAGGTGGGAATACGATATGACGTGGTCCTGATCGCCCGCCCTGCGGCGCTCGAGGTGTCGTTCGCCGACCTGAGGGCGGAGGCTTCGCTGGCTGCGCTCAGGCTCGCCAAGTTGACTCCATGACGAAGCTTTTCCTGCTGTTGATCCGCGGTTACCAGCTCACGCTCGCCAGGATCCTGCCGCCTGCGTGTCGGTACTACCCGTCTTGCTCGCACTACACGTACGAGGCCATCGAACGGTATGGCTGGCTCAAGGGCGGCTGGATGGGCGCCGCGCGCATCGCACGCTGCCACCCCTTCGCGGCGGGCGGCTACGATCCGGTGCCCTGACAGGAGACGAGCACCATCTTTCTAGATTCGGTCTTCGACATCTTCAAGCCGATCCACGCGCTGTGGTGGAACGTTTTCGGGGTGACGCTCGAAACGTCGCTGAAGTTCGTCTACTCGCACGTCGTCGGCATCGCTGCCCTCGACGTGATCGGGCCGTATGGGGTGGCCATCATCATCCTGACGATCCTCATCCGCCTGCTCCTGGCGCCGTTCCAGCAGTTCCAGCTGGTGACGCAACGCAAGACGATGGTCGAGCAGCGAAAGCTCGCGCCCCAGATGGCCGAGCTCGCCAAGAAGTACAAGAAGGACCCGCAGCGGCTGAACGCCGAGCGGATGAAGCTCATGCAGGAGCACGGCGTGAACCCGTTCGGGATGCTGTATGGGTGTCTACCGCTCTTGATCCAGCTACCGATCCTGAGTGCCCTCTACTTCGTTTTCATCAACTTCGCGAAGAGCACAAACGTGATCGCGCACTTCCTGTTCGTGCCGAATCTGAATGACAGCCCGATCCATCACACGCTCTTCGACATCGCCGGGCTTGGAATCCCAGCGTTTGCGTACCTCGTGTTCCCGTTGCTGGCGGCGATCACGACCCTCGTACAGTCGCGGATGCTGCAGATGCCGCCGTCGCCAAACCCGACCGAGCAGGAGCAGCAGACCCAGCAGATCCAGCGGACGATGTTGTGGGTCTCGCCGCTGATGATCGGCTACTTCGCGCTGCAGGTCCCCGCGGGCCTGGGCCTCTACTGGTTCGTCGGGAACCTCGTCAGTATCATTCAGCAGAGTTTCGTCGTCGGGTGGGGAAGCATTCTGCCGGCTCGTTTCAAGGCGGTCGCGGGAGGGGCGCCGACGACGACCGACAAGGGCCCGCCCGGCGGTCCGCCCACCAAGTCCAGGAAGGGGCCGCCCAACGGCCCGAGCAACAAACCCAGAAGGCCGAAGAAGCAGGCAAGGAGTGATCGGACGTGAAATCCGCTGAAGGCCGGGGCCGCACTCTCGACGAGGCGGTCGACGCGGCGCTGATCGAGCTGCAGGAGAGCCGCCGGCACGTCGACGTCAAGATCCTGAGCGAGACCCCCGAGGAGACGGTCGTCGAGGTCACCGTGATCGACGAAAACGCGCCCGCGACGCCCACGGGCGCGCCGGTCGCTGCGAACGGCAAAGCCGAGGCGGCGAGAGGTCTGGTCGAGGGCTTGCTGAAGCACATGGGCGTGCGTGCGCAGGTCAGCGTCCGCCCGGGCGCGGACCCGATCACCCTCGACATCAGCGGCCGGGACCTTGGCGCGTTGATCGGGTGGCGGGGCGAGACGCTCCGCGCCTTGCAGGCGGTCACCAACGTCATGGTCGGCAAGCACCTTGCGGAGGGCGAGCGCGTCATCGTCGACGTCGAGCGCTACCGACAGCGGCGCGAGCACACGGTGCGCGAGATTGCCATGCGGGCCGCGCGCCAGGTCAAGATGACCGGCGACGCGATCACGCTCGATGCGATGCAGCCCTTCGAGCGGCGCGCGATCCACCTTGCCCTCGAGGGAGATCCCGATGTGACCAGCTCGAGCATCGGCGAGGAGCCCGAGCGTCGGGTCGTCGTTGGACCTCGCAAGCCGACCGACGAATAACGGAGGACGGATGGCCGGCCGGGCCGCGGAGCGGATCCGGAAGGCGATCGCGCTGGTGAACTCGGTCGCCGACGAGGCGGGTGACGAGGAGATCACCCCGACCGAGATCGCGGAGGCGATCCGGGACTGCCTGGAGCTGAGCCAGGTCGATGAGGTGCCCAACGTCCGGCGCTACCTGGGCGAGGCCCTCGACGCCGTCTCGGACGGCATGCCGGCCGACTTCGTGGCCATGACCCTGTACGCGGCTCTCGGCGCCTTACGAGAGGGCAGTTCTACCTAGCCCACCTATACTTTGCGATCCCATGGGCTCCCCGCACAGGGTCCACTCGCTGCCCGGCGGGGCGCGCCTGGTGATCGAATCGATGCCGGAGCGTCACTCCACGAGCGTTGTCTTGATGTTCGAAGGCGGCTCGCGGCTGGAGGATGACCGGCTCGCCGGCGTGTCCCACTTCATCGAGCACCTCTTTTTCAAGGGCACGAAAAGGCGACCAACCTCGAAGGAGATCGCCGACGCGATCGAGGGCGTGGGCGGCTTTGTCAACGCGTCGACGGACAAGGAGCTGACAGCCTACTGGGCGCGCGTTCCCGCCGAGCACATGTCGCTCGGCCTGGACGTTCTCTTCGACATCGTCTCGAACTCCAAGCTGGACGAGGCCGACGTCGAGCGCGAGCGGGCGGTGATCCTGGATGAGCTGCGCATGTACCAGGACCAGCCGCAGGACTACGTGCAGAACCTCTTCGAAGAGCTCATCTGGCCGGGGCATCCGCTGGGTCGCGACATCGCCGGCACCGAAGAGTCGGTGTCGGCCTTGACCCGCGAGGACATCCTCGAGTTCGCGGATGCGCGATATCGCCTGCCCAACCTTGTGGTCGGCGTCGCGGGTTCACTCGAGGAGACGGAGACGCTGCGCATGGTCACCTCCGCGCTCTCGCCCCGAGGCGACCTGGACGGCGCCGTCAGCCCTTCCCCACCGCCTTCGTTGGATTCATCTCACGTCATGGTCCGGAGACGCGAAACCGAGCAGGCGCACATCTGCCTGGGCGCCCGCGCCTTCAGCTACCTCCATCCCGACCGCTACGCGCTCGACCTGTTCAACACGGTGCTCGGTGAGGGCATGAGCTCGCGCCTGTTCCTTAACATCCGAGAGCGGCTCGGCCTCGCTTACGACGTCCACAGCTTCACACAGAAGCACCGCGACACCGGCTACCTGGGCGTGTACATCGGCGTCGAGCCCACCAAGGCCGTCGACGCCGTCAACGCAGCGATGGTTGAGCTGCGAAGCCTGGGCGAGCACGAAGTCGCCGCGGATGAGCTCGTCCGCGCCAAGGAATACACCAAGGGTCGCCTTCGCCTGGAGCTCGAAACGACCAACGGCGTCGCCTTCTGGCTGACCTACCAGGAGCTCCTCCTCGGCCGCATCAAGACGATCGAGGAAGAGATCGCGCTCGTCGATTCCGTGACCGCCGTCGACGTCAAGCGAGTTGCCGAGCAGGTGCTGGCGGATCCGATTCAGATGGCGGTCATCGGTCCCTTCGCCCGCGACAGCGCGTTCCGGCTCGCGGTCGGGGCTTAGCCTTTTCTCCTAGGCAGCTGCAGACGCCGGACCGGCGAGGACGGCGCCGCTCTCGAGCAGGACCGGCATCTTCGCGTAGATGTTTCCGAAGTGGTCCAGTGGCCAGATCCGAAACCAGGCTTTGCCGTCGATCCGGTCGCGATCGATGGGACCGAAGAAGCGCGAGTCCTGCGACCGGTTGCGGTTGTCGCCCATCACGAAATACTGGTTCGGAGGGATGACGGCCCCGTTGCCCGCGCTCCATTTGCCGGCGTTGGTCTGTTGAGTCCAGGCGTCGGGCAGGTATGGCTCCTCGAGCCGGTGGCCGTTGATGTAGACGACGCCATCGCGGATCAGAAGCCTCTCCCCGGGCAACGCGATGATCCGCTTGATGAAGTCGGTCGAGTTGTTGGTCGGAGGTCGCAGGATGACGATGTCGCCGCGCTGCGGCGGGTGAAACCGATAGTCGATCTTGTTCGCGATCAGGTAGTCGTCGTTGTCGAGAGTGGCGAACATGGACAGACCCTCGACGTGGACCGCCTGCACGGCAAAGCTGATGCCGAAGTAGAGGATGACGGCCAGCACGACGACCTCGGCAATCTCACGCAGGAGCGACGAGGCCGCGGACCGCTCATTGGAGGCGGCGCCAGCCGCTCGTTCCTGTTGGGCCGCCATGCGTTTAGGAGACGAGCTTAGCGCAGACCCGTTCGAGCTCTTCTCGACTCGAGTAACGAAGCTCCAGCTTGCCGCGATTCAGACTTCCCGTGAGCGTCACCGGCACGCCGAGGCTTGATTCGATGTCCGCCGCGATGGCGCGCAGTTCGACCGAGGAGTCGGTATGGCGGCGTCGTCGCGGTCGATAGGTCCTGACCCAGTTCTCGGTCTGCCGCACCGAGAGATGCTTCGCGATCACGACCTTCAGTCCATGCTCCTGCGCCGCCTGGCTCTCCAGCGCGATGAGCGCCCGAGCGTGGCCGGCTGTGATCACGCCGGAAGCCACCGCCGACTGGACCGCCGCGCATCCTGACAACAGACGCAGCGACTGGGTGACCGAAACGCGGTGCCTGCCCAGGCGGTGGGCGACCTCTTCGTGCGTGAGGTTGAACTCTTCGAGCAGCCGTCGCAGGCCGCGCGCCTCCTCGATGGGATCGAGGTCGGTGCGCTGGAGATTCTCGATCAGGCCCAGGACCAGCTGCTCATCGTCGCCGGCGTCGCCACGCACGACCGCAGGCACGGAGTGCAGCCCCGCAAGACGCGCGGCGCGCCACCGCCGCTCGCCGGCGATGAGCTCGTAGCCGTCGGCCAGTCGCCGCACGAGCAACGGCTGCAGGACGCCGTGCAGCCGTATCGATTCGGCAAGCTCGCCGAGCGGCTCTGCGTCGAAGCGCGAGCGCACTTGCTGATGCGATGGGCGGATCTGGTCGACTGCGATCATCTGCGGCACCAGCACGTCGCCCTGGCTCGACATCGGGATCAATGCGTCGAGGCCGCGTCCGAGACCGCGTGGGCGTGGTTGGCTCATCCTTCTAGCAGCTCCTTTGCGAGCGCGCGATATGCCATCGCGCCTCGACATGTGGGGTCGTACTCGATCACTGACTTGCCGTGGCTCGGGGCTTCGCTGATGCGCACGTTGCGCGGGATCACCGTGGCCAAGAGGTGGTGCGGATGCGATCGCCTGACCGCCTCGAGGACGTCCCAGGCGAGCGTGGTGCGTGCGTCAAATTGCGTCAACAAGATCCCGGCGATGGCCAGCTTCGGGTTGAGGCGGGAGCGGACGAGCTGATGCGTGTACATCAGGTGGCGCAGGCCCTCGAGCGCGAAATACTCGGACTGCGTCGGGATCAGCATGCTCGTCGCCGCCACGAGTGCGTTGAGGGTCAGCAGTCCGAGCGACGGCGGGCAGTCGATGAGGACGATCTCCACGCCAGGGGGTGTCGAGACCATCGCGTCGCGCAGCAGCGACTCGCGGTCCGGCATCGCCGCCAGCTCGATCTCGGCGCCCGCGAGGTCGATGTGGGACGGAATCAAGAACAGGCCACTCAGGCTCGTCGGCTGCACCACCTGCTCGATGCCGGCCTCGCCCGCCAGGAGGTGATACGCGTTCAGGCGCGCACGCGCCGGGTCCAGGCCCAGGCCCGAGGTCGAGTTGGCCTGGGGATCGAGGTCGACCAGCAAGGTCGCATGACCGATCTCGGCCATCGCGGCGGCCAGGTTGATGGCCGTCGTCGTCTTGCCCACCCCGCCCTTCTGGTTGACGATGGCGACCACCGGCGGAGCGGTGGTGGTCAACATGTTGGGCCTGGCCTCGTTGGCTGCGCCTACATCTGGGGCCATGGTAGAATTTTATCCTTCGAATCGGAAACTGGCCAGTCGCCTCGTTAAGGAATCCGCCGGCGCTGGCTCCAGAGCCCGTATGCGGACGCCGCGATCAGGACCAGCTCGACGATGAAAGCCGGGTTCAGCGTGGCGGTGCCGACGCCGACTCCCGCCAACAGGTTGTAGCCGATGTGACACGCGCAGGAACTGGTGGTGTTCGTGTACTTCCTCACCAGGCCGAGGCCGAGCGCACTTCCGAGCACGGCGAGGGTGTCGAATGACAGGCCGTACTGGGTGTGGACCGAGGTGAAAAGGAGGGCGGTCGCAAGCAGGCCGATCCGCGGTTGCAGCGCCCCGCGGAAGAGGATCTCTTCGCAGATCCCGGGCAGCAACGCGACCGCTGCGATGCCCAGCGGCGTGCCGAGCTGTCCGAAAACATGCTGAGTTGTGCTGTCGACCCGACTCGCCACCTCGGGCGTCCAGACGTGGCTCAAGTAATCCGTCCCCTGGGTGAATGCGAATAGCGCGCCCGCCGCCGCGAGGGCGAGCGCCAAGTGCCACCAGGCCGGAACCAAGATCCCAAGCCGGCCCAGGCTCGGGCCAAGCGATCGCCGGATGAAGAGTCCGACGCCGGCCAGTGCCAGGACGAGGAAGGGGATCTCGTCGAGGAACAGGTCGGCGACCGTCAGCGCGGGCTGTGATGTCGCGCCGGCCAGGGCGTCCGTGAACGAGATCACCGCGGCGTCGATCCCGAACAGGATCACGGCGAGGGTGAGCGCCAGGGCATGCACGGGACTCTCGGCGTCGATCGGGAGCACGCCGGCCAGCCTTCTTCGCACCGGCCGCGCCGCGACCACGGCCGCGAGCAGGCCCGTCGCCATGACCGTGAAGTCGAGCGCCCGGTGCAGCTCCAGGTTGGGTGCGGGTGCCAGCACCGGCGCGCCCACCAGGTCGGCCACGCCCATCAAAAACACAAGCCCGCCCGCGACACCGCCGAGGATCTCGGCCGCGTGGTTGGCCCAGGGTTTGCCGACGGCAGCGTTGGCGGTGATGACCAGGGGCAGGGGCGTGAGCTCGACCACCAGGGTGGCGATGTCGAGCGGCAGGTGCGCGGTCAGCCGGTCTTCGAGCCTTTCTCTGGGCGGGGTGCCGGCGGAGCGCCGTCCGCGGGCTGCGACCTCTCGATCAGCGGCCGGATCAGCTCGATCGGCAAAGGCAGGATCACGGTCGTGTTCTTCTCGGAACCGATCTCGACCATGGTCTGCAGAAATCGCAGCTGCAGCGCACCCGACTGGGACGAGATCACCTGGGCCGCGTTGGCCAGCGTCTGCGCGGCCTGGAACTCGCCGTCGGCGTTGATGATCTTCGCCCGCTTCTCGCGCTCGGCCTCGGCCTGCTTGGCCATCGCCCGCTGCATGGTGCTCGGCAGCTCCACGTCTTTGATTTCGACCACGGCGACCTTGATGCCCCACGGCTCCGTCTGCTCGTCGATGATTTTCTGCAGGTTCTGGTTGATCTTCTCCCGGTTGGCGAGGAGCTCGTCCAGAGTGCTCTGGCCCAGGGCCGCACGAAGCGTGGTCTGGGAGATCTGGGATGTGGCGTTGATGTAGTTGAGGACCTGCGTCACCGCGCGCCTGGCGTCGACGACCTGGAAGTAGATGACCGCATTCACCTTGGCGGTCACGTTGTCGTTCGTGATGATCTCTTGCGGCGGTACCTCAAGCGTGATCGTGCGGAGGTCGATCTTGACCAGGCGGTCGACGCCGAACGGGATGATGAAGAAGAGGCCTGGCCCCTTGAGCGGGATCAGGCGGCCGAGCCGGAAGACCACACCGCGCTCATACTCGTTGGCGATGCGCAGGCTGGAAAAGATTGCGATGAGCGCGACGACCAGGACCACGACGATGATCGAGACGGTCCCGAAATCCAATTACCCCTTCTCCTTCGCCTGACCGTTTTCCGGCGCCACTTGCAGCTGAAGGCCATTGCGTCCGACGACCCGGACCGTCGATCCAGCCGGGATCGGGGACGAGGCGCTCGCCTTCCACAACGCGCCCTGGACAAAGACTAGACCCTCGGGCGCGATCGCCTCGCGGACCTCGCCCAGCGCACCCACCATGCTCTCGCTTCCCGCAAAGACCGGCTGGCGTCTGGCCAGGAGGATCTTGCGGATGAAGAAGACGAAGAACGAAAGCGTGACCAGCCCGGCGCCGAGCGAAGCGAACGGGTTCACGCCCAGGCCGATCGGGCCTGTCGTGACGAGGAAGGCCATGCCCAGCACCAGCGCGAAGACGCCGCCGACGGAGAGGAAACCGTGCGTGGGCGCGAAGATGTCGGCCACGAAGAGAACCAGCGCGAGGAGCATCATCAGCGCGCCCGCGACGTTGACCGGCAGATTGGCGAGGGACACGATCGCCAGCACGGCCGCGATGCCGCCGATGACGCCGGGCAGGATCAGGCCCGGATTCGACATCTCGGTGATGATCCCGTAGCCGGCGACCAGGATCAGCAGGGCCGCGATGGTGGGGTCGATGAGAAAGCTGAGGAAGACCTGCCAGAAAGGCATGGGATAGTCGTTGATGGTCGCGCCGGCGGTGTGGAGGACCAGGCTCGTGCTGCCGCGCGGGACGGAGCGGCCGTCGACCTGGCTGAGGAGGGATTCGATCGAGGTTGCTTCGAGGTCGGCGACGTGCAGGCGAACTGCTTCCTCGGCGTTGATGTTCACGCTCTTGCGCACCGCGTCTTCGGCCCAGTCGGCGTTGCGGCCGTGCATCGAAGCGAGGTTGCGCACTCGGGTGACCGCGTCGTTGAGGACTTTGGCGCCCAGGTCGCCGGTGAGGTCCTCGCCGGTGGCCTGGATGGGGTGGGCAGATCCGATATTGGTTCCGGGCGCCATCGCCAGCACGTCCGCCGCCTCGGCGACGAACAACCCGGCGGACGCGGCCCGAGCGCCCGATGGGTACACATAGACGATCACTGGAACCCTGGAGTTGATGAGGCTCGTCACGATGTCGTCCATCGAGTTCGAGATGCCGCCTGGGGTGTTGAGGACGACGAGCAGGGCGTCCGCCTTGTCAGCCTCGGCGCGGTTGACCGCGGTCTCGATGTAGGAGGCCGTGATCGTGTTGATCTCTCCGTTGAGGTCCGCCTGCTCCACGCGCGGCGCCTGGGCGGACGCGGTGAGAGGCACGAGGGCGGCTGCTCCCAAGACCAGCCAGCCCAGGCGAAGCGCCTGCCGCGCGCGCATGGACCGAGTATGGCAAGCGTCACGCCGCAGATGTAAAACGTGGAACATCGCGAGCGCCCGGGAGGCATTTGGGCCGGGCGTAGAATCGGTCAACGATGGAGGCGGAACCGGTTCATCCCGACGGCGATGAAGCCGTCATGCGCGACCTTCGCCGGCAGGTGCGGACCACACCGCCGCTGCGCGCGGGGGAACAGGAAACGCTGTTGCAGAGGTCGGCGTCCGGCGACCGGGCGAGCCGCGAGAGGCTGGTCGCGGCGAACCTGGCCATGGTGATCCGGCTGGCCGAGGCGCGCCAGGAGAAGGGGCTGTCGGTCCCTGACCTCGTGCAGGAGGGATCGCTCGGCCTCGTGGAGGCTGTTCGCTCGTTCCCCCAAGACGGAGGGGACTTCGGCGCTTTCGCCAAGCAGCGAGTCGGCGAGCAGATGGATGCCGCCATCGCCGCGGAAGGAGCCTCCGTGCGCGACGCAGAACAGCTCGTCGCCGCCGCCACCGACTACGAGCGCACCGAGGTCTCGCTGCACAAGACGCTGCTCCGGCCGGCGACCGAGGCCGAGATCGCCGAGAAGCTCGAGTGGACTGTCGACCGGACGCGCTATGTCGCGCAGGTGGTCGCGGACGCGCGTCGTCGCCACGACGAAGAGCTGCTCGCTTTCATCGACCCGGACGCGGTCGACATCGACGACACGGTCGACGGCGAGTAGAGACACGAACCGCACGCCGCTCTACGACCGACATCTCGCACTTGGTGGCCGCATGGTCGACTTCGGTGGTTGGGAGATGCCGCAGCAGTACACGTCGATCCGTGACGAGCACCTGGCGGTCCGCAAGGCCGCCGGTTTGTTCGATGTCTCCCACATGGGTCGGTTCCGCCTCAGGGGGGAGGCCACCTCGCAGTTCCTCCAGGGGCTCGTCACCAACGACGTCGCCCAGCTCCAGACGGGCCAGGCGCAGTACAACCTGCTCTGCACCGAGCAGGGTGGCATCGTCGATGACCTCGTGGTGTATCGAGGCGAGGAAGGGTTCTTCGTGGTGGTCAACGCTTCGAACCGCGAGAAGGACCTGGAATGGTTTCGCGGCCACGCTCCGGCCGGCGTGGAGGTCGACGACCGCACCTTCGAGCTGGCACTGATCGCGTTCCAGGGACCTCGGGCCCAGGACTTGCTGCCCTCGCATGGTCTCGACGAACTGCCTTACTTCGGGTTCCGTCAGGGTGAGGTCGCCGGTGTTCCGGCCCTGATCTCACGGACCGGGTACACGGGTGAGGATGGGTTCGAGCTCTTCGTCGACAGCGGCCGCATTGGCCAGGTCTGGGACGCCATCCTCGACCACGGGCGTACGCAAGGCGTGCTTCCGGCGGGCCTCGGGGCACGGGATGCGACGCGGCTCGAGGCGGCGCTCCGGCTGTGGGGCAACGATATGGACGAGAGCGTCAACCCCTACGAGGCCGGGCTCGGCTGGACGGTGAAGCTGGACAAGGGCGACTTCATCGGCCGGCAGGCCTTGCAGAAAGTCAAGGCGCAAGGACCTGGCCGCAGGTTGGTGGGACTGAAGATGCAGCCCGGCGACATCGCCCGCCACGGCGCAGCCGTGAGCGCTCAGGGAGCTGAGGTGGGAGTCATCACCAGCGGCACCCACTCCTTCTTTCTGGGTCACCCGATCGCGCTGGCGATGGTCGAGGCGGGATCATTGCAGGTCGGAGACAGGGCTGTGGTCGAGGTCCGGGGAAGGGACGCCCCGGCCGAAATCGTCAAGCTACCTTTCTATCGAGGCTCGGCCCGCTCACTCAGAGAGAAGAAGGAGAGTCGCCATGGCTGAACGGCGTTACACCAAGACGCATGAGTGGGTCACGGTTGACGGCAAGCACGCCACCGTCGGCATCACCGACTTCGCGCAGTCGCAGCTCGGCGACGTCGTTTTCCTCGAGCTGCCGAGCCCTGGGCGCAAGCTGGGCGCTCGGGAGACGTTCGGCGTCATCGAGTCGGTCAAGGCGGCCAGCGACCTCTATTCGCCGGTCGCGGGCCGCATCAGTGAGGTGAACGATAAGCTCGCATCGAAGCCCGAGCTGATCAACTCCGATCCTTACGGTGAAGGCTGGATCCTCAAGCTCGACCTCGCCGGCGACCTGCCGGATGATCTGCTCGAGGAGGCCGAATACAAAAAAGTGACCGAGGCCTCCGCGCACTAGCTTGCCGTACCTGGTCCACTCTCCCGAGGATCGCACCGCGATGCTGGAGACCATCGGTGTGCGATCGATGGAGGACCTGCTCGTCGACATCCCGCAAACCCTCCGACTCGACTCGCTGCAGCTGGCGGCGGGGCTGTCCGAGCTCGAGACCATGTCCCAGGTCTCGGCGCTGGCGAACCGCAACCGCGTCTATCCCGACCGCCTGACATTTCGAGGCGGAGGCATCTACCGCCGCTTCATCCCGGCAGCGGTGGCTGCGGTCACCTCGAAGCCCGAGTTTTACACCGCGTACACGCCGTACCAGGCGGAGGCGAGCCAGGGCACGCTGCAGGCGATCTTCGAGTTCCAGACGCTCATCGCCGAGCTGACCGCGCTCGACGTCGCCAACGCCTCGCTCTACGACGGGGCGACCGCGGTCGCCGAGGCGGCGATGATGGCCTACGTCCACACGGGACGGAACGAGGTCCTCGTCGCCGGATACGTCCACCCAGAGTACGTGCAGGTGCTGCGCGTCTTCGGCGAGGGTCGCGGCATCAAGGTCCGCAAGGGCGGCGAGCCCACCAAGAAGACGGCCGCCGTGATCTTTCAGCAGCCCGACTTCCTCGGCCTGCTCGTCGACGCGCCGGGTTTGACCCAGGCCGCGCACAACGCCGGCGCCCTGGCCATCGCCTGCGTCGACCCGATCAGCCTCGCCATCCTGGCGCCTCCGGGCGAGTACGGCGCCGACATCGCCGTCGGTGAAGGCCAGCAGCTCGGGCTGCCGCCGAGCTTCGGCGGCCCACACGTTGGATTCATCGCCTGCCACAAGGAGCTGGTGCGAAAGCTTCCGGGACGCCTCGTCGGCACCGCGCACGATGCCCAGGGCCGGCGGGGTTTCGTCCTCGCCCTGGCCGCTCGCGAGCAGCACATTCGCCGCGAGAAGGCGACCTCCAACATCTGCACCAACCACAGCCTGTGCGCGCTCGCCGCGGCCGTGTACCTGACCTACATGGGCCCGTACGGTCTGCGCCAGGTCGCTGACGTCAGTTTCCGCCGTGCCCACTCGCTCGCCGAACGCCTGGCCGAGCTGCCGGGCTGGGAGCTCGCGTTCCCGGACCGGCAGTTCCTCAACGAGTTCCCTGTTCGCGTGCCGAAGGCGCCGGCCGTGCTGCGCAAGCTCGCGCGGAAAGGGATCCTGGGTGGACTCGACGTCCACCGCTGGTACCGCGAGCTGAGGGGCGTGCTGACCTTCACGTGCACCGAGGTCAACGACGCTCGCGCGATCGACGAGCTCGTGGCGGTGCTCGAGTCATGACGGAGCCGCTGAGCTTCGAGCTCAGCCGTCCGGCGGTCGACCCGCCGCGGCTGCCCGACCCGGACGTCGGCGGTCGCGGCCCGGCTGACATCCTCCCGCAGCAGCTCCTGCGCTCCAGGCCGCCCGGACTGCCTCGCCTGAGCGAGCCCGAGATCATGCGCCACTACAGCCGGATGGCCTCGCTGAACTACTCGATCAGTGAGAACTTCTACCCGCTCGGCAGCTGCACCATGAAGTACAACCCGGTGGCCAACGAGGCCGCGGCGGCGCTTCCGGGCTTTGCCGGCCTGCACCCTTACCAGGACGAGGACTCGGTGCAGGGCGCCCTCGAGCTCATGTGGCGCCTCGAGCAGGCCCTGTGCGCAATCGTTGGGGTCGAGCGGGTGACGCTGCAGCCGGCCGCGGGCGCCCACGGCGAGTGGACGGCGCTGCGCATGATCGCGGCCTTCCACCACTCGCGGAAGGAGAACCGGACCGAGGTCCTGGTCCCGGACTCGGCGCACGGCACCAACCCTGCCAGCGCGGCCCTCAGCGGTTTCCAGGTCAGGGAGGTCAAGTCCGGCCCCGACGGCCGCATCAGCCTGGCCGACCTGGAGTCCAGGCTCTCCCCGCGGACCGCTGCGCTGATGCTCACAAACCCCAACACCTTGGGGCTGTTCGAGCGGGAGATACTGGATATTGCCGAGATGGTGCACGCCACCGGTGCACTCCTGTACTACGACGGCGCCAACTTGAACGCCTTGATGGGCATCTGCCGGCCGGGCGACATGGGCTTTGACGCGGTGCACATGAACCTCCACAAGACCTTCACCACGCCCCACGGCGGGGGCGGACCGGGCGCGGGTCCGGTCGGAGTCAAGGCCGACCTCGTGCCCTTCCTGCCGGCGCCGACGGTCGAGCGGACGAACGGCCACCTCAAGCTCGACTACAAGCGCCCGCAGTCGATCGGCCGGGTGCGCAGCTTCTACGGCAACTTCGGGATGCTCGTGCGCGCGTACACGTACATCCTGGCCATGGGTGGCGACGGCCTCAGCCAGGCGTCAGAGGACGCGGTGCTCTCGGCCAACTACCTGCGCAAGCTGCTGGAGAACGACCTCCAGATGCCGCACGAGGGCCCGTGCATGCACGAGTTCGTGGCCAGCGCGCACAACCTGTCCACCAACGGAGGCGTGCGAGCGCTGGACATCGCCAAGGCCCTCCTCGACAGGGAGTTCTACGCACCCACGGTTTACTTCCCGCTCGTGGTCTCCGAGGCGATCATGGTCGAGCCGACCGAGACAGAGAGCAAGGCGACCCTGGACGCCTTCGCGGGGGCCGTCAAAGAGATCGTCGCCCAGGCCAGGTCCGACCCTCAAAGCCTCCACGAGGAGCCGAAAAAGCTCCCGGTCGGTCGCCTCGACGAGGTCGCCGCGGCACGCCGGATCAACGCCTACCTGCAGGGCCAGAGCGAGGATCCGGTCTTGCGCTGGAAGGCGCCCGAAAAAAGGCCCGAGTAAACGGCCTGTCAAGAGGCCTCCGGGGCCCATTTTCGTATTCAAAATCCGGTAGAATTTGAGATCTGAAGTTCTGCCCAGTTGATCTCGCAATTTTCTTCGCGCTGGGAGGGCCGAAACCCCGGTAATGGCGGTTAGGAAACCCCTTCCGGAGCGTTCTCGGAGGCCTCACCCACTAGGCGCGGACGTGGCGTACACCGCCGAGCAGATCCAGGTCCTCGAAGGCCGGGAGCATGTGCGGCGGCGTCCGAGCATGTACATCGGCTCCACCAGCTCGAGCGGGCTTCACCACCTGGTCAACGAGGTGGTCGACAACGCGGTGGACGAGGCCCTTGCCGGCCACGCCGACCGGATCATCGTCACCCTCTTCGCCGACGGTAGCCTCCAGGTCGACGACGACGGTCGCGGGATCCCTGTCGACGTGCACAGGAAGGAAGGGTTGTCGGCGCTGGAGCTGGTGATGACCCGCCTCAACGCCGGCGGAAAGTTTGGCGGTGGCGGCTACAAGGTTTCGTCCGGCCTGCACGGAGTCGGCGTGTCCGCCGTCAATTTCCTGAGCGAACGGCTCCAGGTGTGGGTGCATCGCGGCGGCAAGGTCTACCACCAGGAGTACGCGCGCGGCGTGCCGAAGAGCGCCGTCAAGCCGGTCGGCAGGACCGACCACACCGGCACGATCGTCCGGTTCTGGCCCGACCCGCAGATCTTCCCGGAGACCAGGTTCGACCGCGAGGTCATCCTGCACCGGCTGCGCGAGATGGCCTACCTCAACAAGCGCCTCGAGATCGCGCTTACCGACGAGGCGGTCGGTGTCACCAACACCTTCTATTTCGAGGGCGGGATCGTGGCCTTCGTCCGCGCCCTGAACCGTGACAAGGCCGTGGTCAACGTGCCTGCGTTCTACGTCGAGCGCGAGATCGAGGGAACGCAGGTCGAGATCGCCCTTCAGTACAACGAGACCTTCGTCGAGAACGTCGTCGCCTTCGCAAACACCATCCACACCACCGAGGGTGGGACCCACGTCACGGGGTTCCGGTCGGCGCTGACAAACGTGCTGAACCGATACGCCCGCAAGTCCGGGATCCTGAAAGAGTCGGATCCGAACCTCACCGGTGAGGACGTCCGCGAGGGACTGACCGCCGTGATCAGCGTCAAGGTCCTGGAGCCGCAGTTCGAGGGCCAGACCAAGGCCAAGCTCGGCAACGCGGAGGTGCAAGGGCACGTTTCGCTCGCCATCACCGAGGGCCTGACCCAGTACCTGGAGGAAAACCCTTCGGAAGGCCGGCGCATCATCGAGAAGTCGCTTACCGCGGCGCGCGCGCGTGAAGCTGCACGCAAGGCTCGCGACCTGGTGCAGCGCAAGAGCCTGCTCGAGTCGAGCACGCTGCCGGGCAAGCTCGCCGACTGCTCGGAGCGCGACCCTTCGCTGTCCGAGCTCTACATCGTCGAGGGAGACTCCGCGGGCGGTACCGCCAAGGGCGGTCGAGATCGCCGTACGCAGGCGATCCTGCCGCTGCGCGGGAAGATCCTCAATGTCGAGAAGGCCCGACTCGACAAGGTCCTGACCTCAGACGAGATTCGCAACCTGATCACCGCCATGGGAGCCGGGGTCGGCGACAACTTCAACATCGAGAAGATCCGCTACCACCGGATCGTGACCATGACCGACGCCGACGTCGACGGCAGCCACATCCGCACCCTGCTCCTCACCTTCTTCTTCCGCTACTTCCCGCAGGTGATCGACAAGGGCTACCTCTACATGGCGCAGCCTCCGCTGTTCAAGGTGTCCAAGGGCACTGGCAAGAACATGAAGGTCATCTGGTGCCAGTCGGAGGCGGACCGCGACAAGGCTCTGCGCACACTCGGCAAGGGTGCGGAGGCCGCGCGCATGAAGGGTCTTGGCGAGATGAACGCGGAAGAGCTGTGGGAGACGACCATGAATCCCGCGACGCGTGTGCTCCTCAAAGTGATGGTCGAGGACACGGCCGCGGTCAACGACACGTTCGAGAGGTTGATGGGTCCTGACGTCGAGCCTAGGAAGAAGTTCATCCAGGCACACGCCAAGAGCGTCCGCAACCTCGACATTTAGGGACGGTTCGTCATGCGAATCGCGGTCGACGCCATGGGCGGCGACCACGCACCCGAGGAGATCGTCACAGGCGCGGCGATGGCGGCGAACGAGTACGGAGTGGACATCTCGCTGGTGGGCATCCCGGCCTCCGTGCAGCCCCTGCTGGACAGTCACCCGCGGCTGCAGCTCGTTCCGTGCACGCAGGTCGTCGCCATGGACGAGCACCCGGCGCAGGCCGTGCGCAACAAGCCCGACTCGTCGATGTCGGTGTGCGCCCGACTGTGCAAGGCCGGACGCGCGGATGGCTGGACCTCGGCCGGCAACTCAGGCGCGGTCATGGCCGCCGCGCTCCTGATCCAGGGCCGGATCAAAGGCGTCGAGCGGCCCGCGCTCGGATCGATCGTGCCCACCCAGGACGGCTTCGCCTACTTCCTCGACGTCGGCGCGAACGTGGACTCCAAGCCCGAGTACATGGCGCAGTTCGCGGTGATGGGCGCCGTCTACGCGCGCGAGATGCTGGGTCGCTCGGCGCCACGCGTCGCGCTGCTCAGCAACGGCGAGGAAGAAGGCAAGGGCGACGAGCGCGTGCGCGAGACGACCAAACTCCTGAAGGACTCACTGCCCGGCTTCGTCGGCAACATCGAGCCGAAGGACATCTATGCCGCGCGTGCGGACGTCGTCGTGGCAGACGGTTTTGTCGGCAACGTGGCGATCAAGATGGCCGAGGCGACCGCGGAATTTCTGTTTCGCAGCCTGCGCGATGAGATCCCGAAGACGATGACCGGGAAGCTCGGTGGAATTCTGATACGACCCCGAGTGCGCGAGATCCGCGACCGCATCGACTGGCGTGAGTTTGGTGGCGCTCCGCTGCTCGGCATCGACGGGGTCGCGGTCGTCGCGCACGGCCGCTCCGATGCGCGCGCGATCAAGAACGCGATTCGGGTCACCCGTGATGCTGTCGAGAACAAGCTCGTCGGTAAGATTCGGGCGGAGGTGGGGAAGGCGTGAAGGACGGCCAGACCCGCGTCGTTGTGACCGGAATGGGTACCGTCAACCCGATCGGAAAGGATCTCGAGGAATACTGGCACGCCCTGATCGAGGGTCGGAGCGGCGCCAGCCCGTTCGAGCGCTTTCCGAGTGAGCGCCTGGCGACGAAGTTTGGCTGCCAGGTCAACACGTTCGACCCGCAGGACTACCTCGAGCGCAAGGCCGCGCAGCGGATGGCGCGGTTCTCGCAGATGGCGGTGGCCGCGTCAGGCATGGCGCTGGCGGATTCGGGCCTCGACCTCAGCAAAGAGGACGACTTCCGAGTCGGCGTGGCGATGGGAACTGGGATCGGCGCCTTTGACGACATGACCCAGGGCGCGGCCACGTTCCTCGGCAAGGGCAGACTGAATCCGCTGTACGCGCCGATGATCATCCCCAACATGGCGGGCGCGTCGGTCGCGATGCAGTTCCATCTCCGCGGGCCGAACACCACGGTCACCACGGCGTGCGCGGCATCGACGCAAAGCCTGGGCGACGCAACACGGACGATCCAGCATGGCGACGCCGACGTGATGCTTGCCGGTGGAACCGAGGCTTCGCTGTGCGAGGTCGGCATAGCGTCGTTCAACGCCATCCGTGCGCTGTCCACGCGCAACGACGCGCCCGAGAAGGCGAGCCGGCCTTTCGACCGCGACCGCGACGGGTTTGTGCCTGGCGAGGGTGCAGGCACCCTCATCCTCGAATCCCTCGAGCACGCGATCAGCCGCGGCGCGCGCATCTACGGTGAGGTCCTGGGCTACGCGACGACCAACGACGCGTTCCACCAGGTCGCGCCCGACGAGACCGGCGAGGCTCCTGCAAAAGCGATTTCTCTGGCCCTGAAGGATGCGGGCCTCGATCCGCCCGATGTCGACTACGTCAACGCCCACGGCACCTCGACGCAGCTCAACGACGCGGGCGAGACGAAGGCCCTGAAGATCGCCCTGGGCGACCACGCGTACAAGGTCGCCATCAGCAGCACCAAATCGATGATCGGGCACCTCCTGGGGGCGGCGGGCGCGGTGGAAGCGATCGCGACGCTGCTGACCATCAACCGCGGCATGATCCATCCCACGATCAACTACGAGAACCCGGACCCCGACTGCGACCTCGACTATGTGCCGAACACGGCGCGCCGCAAGGACGTGCGGATCGCGATCTCAAACGGATTTGGATTCGGAGGGCACAACGCCGTCGTGGTTCTCGGCAAGTACGAGGAGTAGAGCTTGGCAGACGACTCTGTTGGCACCGTGCTAATGCGAAACCTCCAGGAGGAGATGCAGACCTCCTACATGGAGTACGCGATGTCCGTCATCATCAGCCGGGCCCTGCCCGACGTGCGTGACGGGCTGAAGCCGGTGCAGCGTCGGATCCTCTACGCGATGAACCGCGCCGGCGCCACGAGCGGCACCAAGACGCGCAAGTGCGCTGCCTTCGTCGGTGACGTCCTCAAGCTCTACCACCCACATGGCGAGGTGGCCGTCTACGACGCGCTGGTGCGCATGGGACAGCCGTTCTCGCTGCGCAACCCGCTCATCGACGGGCAGGGAAATTTCGGCAGCGTCGACGGCGACCCGCCCGCGGCGATGCGCTACACCGAGGCGCGCCTGTCCGCGATCACGGGCGAGCTGATGGCGGACATCGACAAGCAGACGGTCGACATGACGCCGAACTACGACAACTCCGAGGAGGAGCCGTCGGTCCTGCCCGCACGGATCCCCAACCTCCTCATCAACGGCGCGTCAGGCATCGCAGTCGGCATGACCACGAACATCCCTCCACACAACCTGCGCGAGGTTGCGGGCGCGGTGAAACACATGATCGAGAATTCCGACGCCACGGCCGAGGATCTGCTCACGTTTGTCAAGGGGCCCGACTTTCCGACCGGCGGCGTGGTCATGGGGACGGCGGGGATCAAGGCCGCGTACTCGACCGGCCATGGCCGAATCATTGTCAGGGCACGCCATTCGCTCGAGCAGGCGGCCAATGGGCGCGAGCGGATCATCGTCTACGAGCTGCCTTACGCAGTCAACAAGGCCTCGCTGGTGGCGAAGATCGCCGAGCTTGTCGCCGAGCGCAAGCTCGAGGGGATCGCCGACCTGCGTGACGAATCCGACCGGAACGGGATGCGCATCGTGATCGAGCTCAAGCGAGAGGCAAAGGTGTTCACGGTGCTGAACAATCTCTACAAACACACGACGCTGCAGACGACGTTCGGTGTGATCATGCTCGCCATCGTCGACAGCCGGCCTGTGGTGCTGAGCCTCAAGCAGGCCCTCCAGCTCTTCATCGACCACCGCCGAAACGTGATCCTGAGGCGTACCCGGTTCGACCTCGAGCGGGCTCAGGAACGCGCCCACATCCTCGAGGGTCTCAAGATCTGCCTCGACCACCTGGACGAGGTGATCAAGACGATCCGTGCCGCCTCCGACCAGGACGCCGCGGCGACCCAGCTGCAGACGAAGTTCGGCCTCAGCGAGCGCCAGGCCAAGGCGGTCCTGGCCCTGACCCTGGGCCGGCTGACCCGCCTCGAGCGCGGCAAGGTCGACGAGGAGTACGAGCAGGTGATCAAGACGATCGCCTACCTCGAGAGCGTCCTGGCCAGCGACCAGAAGGTGCGTCTTCTGATCAAGGACGAGATGGACGAGGTCGTCAAGAAATATGGGGACGACCGGCGGACCGAGATCACCGACCAGGAGGCCACCGAGCTTTCGGCCGAGGACCTGGTGCCCAAGGAAGATGTGGTCGTCACGCTCACGCACCGCGGCTACGTCAAGCGGCAGCCGCTGCGAGTGTTCCGCGCGCAGAAGCGTGGTGGAGTTGGCCTGATAGGCGCGAAGCCGACCGCCGGTTCAGACGCTCCGAGTGGCACTCGCGAGGAGGACTACGCACTGCACCTCCTGACCACGCACACCCACGCCTCGATGCTGTTCTTCACCCAGAGCGGACGCGTCTTCCAGCTGCGCGTGCACGAGGTGCCAGAGCGCGAGCGGCAGGCGAAGGGCGTGCCGATCAACAACCTGATCGACATCGGATCCAACGAACGCATCACGGCCGTGTTTGTGCGTCCGGAGACCGAGAGCGAGGCGCACTACATGCTGATGGTGACCAAGAATGGTTACATCAAGAAGACGGCGATGGCGGAGTACGCCAACGTGCGACGCAACGGGCTGATCGCGATCAACCTGCAGGAAGGCGACGAGCTGGATTGGGTGACGCCGACCAGTGGCTCGGACGAGGTGATCATCGCCACCGAGCAAGGCAAAGCGATCCGATTCGCCGAGACGGAGGTGCGCGCCATGGGTCGCGACACCCAGGGCGTGATCGGCATCAAGCTCAGCAAGGGCGACGCGGTGGCGGGCATGGCGACCGTCGTCGAGGGCGGAGATCTCCTGGTGATCACACAGCGCGGCTACGGCAAGCGCACTCCCCTCGCCGAATATCCAATCAAGCACCGCGCTGGCCAGGGCGTTTTCACGCTCAAGGTCACCGACCGGGTGGGCAGGCTGAGCGCGCTCCGCGTGGCGCATGACCCCGAGGAGGAGGTCCTGGTGATCAGCGCGAGCGGGATGGTCCTGCGCACGCAGGTGGGCGCGATATCCCGGATCGGCAGGCAGACGCAGGGCGTGATCGTCATGCGGCTGGCCCCGGACGACCAGGTCGTGGCCATAGCCCCGGTGGCCGGGATCGAGGAGGCCGACGGCAAGGAGTGAGCGACGCGGACCTCGGCTGGGTCGGGATCTGGCTACTGGTGTTCGGCGTCGTGGTGATCGTCATCGAAGGCGCGTTCGGCGCCCTGTGGGGCCTGCGCATCGCCCAGCACTCGCGAACCCTCAACGAGCGGCTGTCATCCGAGCGGGTGAGGCTGCAGGCCGACCTCGACCGGCTGCGGGCGACGATGGCGGACACGGAGGTCCTGTGGGAGCCTTACGCCCGACTGTTCCGCTGGATCCAGCACCCGCTGGCGATCGCGCTGCTGCAATCGTTTGCGCGTCGCTGGTCGGCCGCGCGATGAAGGCTCAGGCCCGCGGCGAGTCGTTTGCCCAGCAGGCAGTCGAAGACGCGGTGGCGCGCGAACGCGCGCGAATCGCGCGCGAGCTGCACGACGGTGTGGCGGCCGAGCTGGCTGGAGCGATCTCCCTGTTCAAGGTTTACATGGAGAACCACAGGGGCCATCCGGACGAGATGTTGCACAACATCTTCGAAATCCTCGAGGGATCCCTCAAGCGCGTGCGCGAGTCGCTGGCCGACCTGCGGCCGGCCGCGATCGGCCCGAACGGGCTTGTCGGCGACCTCCGGCGGCAGGCTGAAGAATTTGCCCGCCTCTATGGCATCCGCGTCGAGCTATCGAGCAGCGGGACCGAGGAGCTGCTGTCAGCGCAGCACCGCGAGGTGGTGGCGCAGGTCGTGCGCGAGGCGCTGACCAACGTGCGCAAGCATTCAGGCTCGAGGATCTGCAGGGTGAGGATGGGCTTTGGCGCTCGGCCCTTTCTGATCGAAGTCTCGGACGAGGGTCGCGGGTTCGGCGACCCGAGGGCCGGCTACGGACTGGTGGGGATGCGCGAACGGGCAGCGGGCATCGGGGGCCGGTTGGAGGTGGTGAGCACCGAGGGCCGGGGCACCACGGTGTTCCTGTTCGGCCCCAACTAGGAGCCGACCGACTACCAGGTCATCCGCTTCATCTGAATCGCGGGAAGCATCAGGTCGTCGGCGCTGACGGTGTTGAGTTTTCGCGTGACGCCGTCCATCCACTCTCTGGCCTGACTGTCGTCCGTCTTCATCGCGCGCGCGATCTCTTGTATGGAAAAGCCGTGGCTCAACAGGTGCGCGACTGCAGTCTCGCTGTCATTGAACCGGCTGAGGGGGCCGCGTAGAGCCGCCACCATGGGCGCCAGGCTCAATCCCAGGGTATGCGCGTGGGCGACATCCTCTTCTGTGTACCAGTGGACGCGGCGGCACCCGACGATCAACAGGCCGATCGGCCGGCGGCCGAGCTCGCCGACCGGGGCGTAGAGGATCGCCGGCCAGTCCAGCTCCCAGTCGTACTCGCTGTCGGCGTCGTCCCTCTCGATCACGGAGTTGATGACCACGGGCTTGCGCTCATAGAGCGCGCGCCGCGACAGCGGCATCAGCGCATGCGTCTGCAGGAATCGGCGAGAGATCTCTGACGCGGCGATCGGCTGCAGGCGCCCGCCACGCAGAAAGCCAAGAACCCAGCGGTCGTGGCGGATGACACTGAGGGCCAGTCCCAGCCGGCGCCTGGCTTGCTGAAGGTCTGGAAGCTGGCCCATGCCGGCAGGTTATGTGGAGTCCCAGACTCTGACCTCACCGGTGGTTCAGCGTTTCCTCAAGAAACCCTGAACCTGTTACTTTGCGGGCGGGGACGGAGGCGTGACCGCCAGGTTGCTCGTGGTCGATGACGAACCGCGAACTGCGGAGCTGACCGCGGAGTTGCTGCGCAGAGCCGGTTACACGGTCGACGTCGCGGCGAGCGGCACCGAGGCCCTGGAGCGCGTGCGACTGGACACGCCTGACCTGATGTTGCTGGACTACGACATGCCGGACATGGAGGCGCCTGAGGTGCTCGACTCGCTCCGCTCGGGCGGGGAGCGCGTCCCGTTCCCAGTGATCATCGTCACCGGAGCGCGTCACTCGCCGGCCGACCAGGTGGTCGGGATCGAGCGCGGTGCGACCGACTACATCCTCAAGGGCACCGACCGCCAGGTCATGCTGGCGCGGGTCCGCGGCGCGTTGCGTGAGCGTTCGGCGGGGCCGGGAGCGGTGGTGCGTGGCCGGCTGCACATCAACGCGTCGCGCGGCGAAGCACGCCTCGGGGAGCGCCGGCTCAAGCTGGAGCGGCGCCCGCTGATGATGCTGCAGCTCCTTGCCAATCGCGCCGGCGAGGTCGTGCCGCGCTCAGAGCTGCTGGAGCGCGTGTGGGGCAGCTCATACATGGGCTTCGAGCACGCCCTGGAACAGGCGGTTCACCAGGTTCGTCGCGAGCTCAAGGAGCCGGACTGGATCCAGACGGTCCGCGGAATTGGCTACCGGTTCGTCGTCCAGGACTGAGCTGGCAGCCGCGCTGCACCGCCTGCGGTCGACACTGGCTCGGGCTCGTGCCGAGCTCGAGGTTGCTCAGGCTGACGGCGAGTCGCCCCCGGCGGACCGGCTGATGGGTGACCTGGGTGAGGCGCTGGCGCTCCTGGAGAAGGTCGAGGCGGCCGCGTTCTCGATCGTCTCGGTCCTGGTCCTGGACGATGACGAACGCCTCGGGGAGCTGACGGCCCGAAGCCTGCGACGGTTGGGTTACGAGGCGGAGTTCGCGAGCCGGATGCGCACGCTGCGGCCGCGCGAGATCGTCGTACTCGACCTCGGGCTCTCATCGTCACTCGACGCGGGTGAACTGGCGACGCTTCGCGCCACG
>WNFV01002893.1_pt1 | contig 36179 bp, 27 predicted proteins | sample 5400101 | NCBI WGS metagenome assembly WNFV01 (sample SAMN13153361, study PRJNA577476) | soil metagenome | isolation source: 115 cm soil or saprolite under grassland replicate 1 | place: USA:California | collected 2016-06-15 | reverse complement strand
ACAAGTCGTCGACGCTCGGTGCAGTGGCCATCTGCGTTGCGACCGGCTCGTTGACATCGTGCAGCTGCACACCGCCCGACTCACAGATACCCGCGAGACGCCAGGCACAGGCCAGGACGCGCTCGAACTCGGCGAAATTAGCTGATCGCCGAGGCCCTCAACCTGCGGCTTTCCGTGATCGTCCACAGCAGGATGAGGGCAGGCGAGTAGCGATCAACGGCATGCCCGGCCGGCAGCCTGGCCTCCGGGCCTCCTGGCTGGCTCGCCAGGTGCGCGGCGATCTGCTGGAGGACCTGGAAAGCAGCCACGGCTACGTGGGCATCCGGGCCCATGGGCGGGCGAAGCTCCTGCTTCTGGCGTGGACGATCGCCCTTGCCCGCGAGCTGCACGGCAACGGGATCGGAGTGGCCGCGGTCAACCCCGGCATGGCTTGGACCTCCATGACACAGGCGCTCACCCCGCAGGTGGTGCCGTCCTGGCGCTACATGTACCCGGTGGTGCGCTTCTTCCAGCGGCGCGCCGACCCCGCCAAGGCCGCGCAGGTGTGCGTCCGCACCGCGTGCGCCGCCAGCGCAGCCGACATCACCGGCCGGTACTTCACCGAACGAGGAAAGCAGGGCAAGCTGCCCGCATCCGTGCTCGATCCCCACTTCCAGCGCCGAGTGCTGACGAAGGCGCAGGAACTCGAGCTGCGCGCCCCGACGTCCATCGTCAAGTAGCGCTCTGACGCTATGTAGGTGGGGCCCCCATCCCCTGCTCAGCCCGACAGCCATAGGCTCCGGGGATCAACGAGCGCAGGGAAGGAGGCCCCACATGAGTGTGTACGCGAGGGTTGACGAACCGCGCCTCCCAGGCTCCAGTGCCGAGGTCCTCCAGGCGCACGGTGCGGAAGCCCAGGGAGTTGCGCACCAGCGCGGGCACCGGGAAGTAGACGACCCTAAGGCCACCGGGAACGCCGGCGGCATACGGCTGGAGCCGATCCCTCGCTGTGGTGGGGCTTCACCCACTCGGGGTGAGGATCGAACTGCTCCCAGGGGAGCCCCATCAGGATCTGGCGGCCGATGCCGAGGTGGGTGGCACCCGGGAGCGCGGCAGCCTCCTGCCAGGTCAGCTCGTTCCACCGCCCCCGGATCCCACCCGGGTACTCGGGCGTGTTGAAGCCCCAGACGCCCTGGGTTCCGTAGCTGTGGCCGGCACCTCGGCCACGACAGCTTCCTTCGCCGCTCGGCCACCCGGTGGCAGGCCCTGGCGACAGCCGCGCCATGAAGGAACATGGTTGCCGGCACGTCCTTCCTACGGGCAATCGCAAAGGAGGCAGCCCCGGTGAAGGCACTGGAGATCATCAACCTCTGCCAACCAAGCCAGGTGCGCGAGTTCCCCTACGGGCAGCTCGAGCTGTTCCACATCGCCGGCCAGGTCATCGGGCGGGCGACCTACCAGCCGGGCTGGCGCTGGACCCAGCACGTTGGCCCGACGGCAGGCACCAAGCTCTGCGAGGTCGAGCACCTCGGCCTGGTCGTCAGCGGCCGAGCGGCCGTGCGGATGGCCGACGGGACCGAGCGGGTGCTGGAGCCCGGCGACCTGTTCGCGATCCCGCCTGGCCACGACAGCTGGGTGGTCGGCGACGAGCCATACACCTCCCTCCACCTGCTCGGCGCCGACTCCTACACCCTCCCCGCCACGAGCTGAGAGCTCGATGCGGCCAAGGGAGCCCGAGCCAGCCTCCCCAACCCATTGGGTCCTGCACCAGGGCAGCCAGTCGAGGTTGAACGCCGCGATCAGACCGGCTCGCCGGGTCGCACGCGAGATCAGAACAGTCACTATTTATAAGTGGACTGTTCAGGCGGTGATGTAACAAAGGCTTGGGTCGCGGAAGAAGCTTTGCACCAGATGCGAGAGCCGTTCGGCGAGCTGGCCTGGTCGATCTGATCTTGAGGGAGCGGAGCTCAGCGTGCCGCGAGCCGGCGGAAACCAACAGCGCGCTCGCCACGGTGCGGCGGGCGCGGCGCGGTCGAGGACCCGCGGACGCGGGTAGCATCGCGGCGGCCAGTCATGCCCGCGAGGAGGACCCGATGCTGTTTGGGGACGAGCACGTGCGCCGCTACCGCGAGACCGGTGGCGAGGAGGGCTATCACTGGAACGGCGTCACCACGCTGATCCTCACGACTACTGGCCGTCGCAGCGGCCAGCAGCGCTCCAAGGCGCTCATCTTCGGCGAGGATGGCGACCGCTACCTGGTGGTGGCCTCCAAGGGAGGCTCGCGGCGCCATCCCGACTGGTACCTCAACCTGCGCGACGATCCTGAGGTCGAGGTGCAGGTCAAGGACGTCCGGTTCCGGGCCAGGGCCCGCACGGCCGAGGGGGCGGAGCGGGAACGGCTGTGGGAGCTGATGGCCAAGATCTGGCCCGCCTATAACGACTACCAGCGCAAGACGGACAGGCGGATCCCTGTGGTGGTGCTCGAGGGCGTCGGGGAATGAGCCGCGGTGCTCACAGCTCCACGCCGTCCAGGCGCCCGCTGGTGTCCAGGACCGGCCGCACCTCGACCAGGCCCGAAGGCGGCCTCTGGTATCACGCGGCATAGGCCAGTAACGCCTCGGCGCGCTGGGCGTCGGAGAGCCTGTAGGGCGCGGAAACCCTGGTTCATCATGCTGCGACCGCCGCAGCTGCCGCCGGCCAAGCACCGGCGTCCAGTCCCGACACTCCGCCCGCACGGTCTGGGCCCAGAGATGGCATCAGCTGGTCCGGATGCGCAGCACCTGCCCGCCGCCCGGCGAGCCCGCGTTGTTGGTGACATAGAGCCCATCCCTGCCGACGGCGATGCCGCCGGGCATGGTGAGCGTCCCGGGGGCCAGGGCGATCTGCCGCTTCGTCCCGTCCGGGGACACGGCAAAGAGCCCACCATCGGCGGACCCTCCCAGAAGCCCATCGTGGTCGATCTCGAGCACGTACAGCGTGCCATTCCTCCCGAACGCGAGGTCCATAATGTTCGTGAATCCGCTCGCGAAGACGGTCACTGCTCCGGTGCGCGGATCCACGCGGTAGACGTTGGCGCCGCCGGGCGGGAACGGGAAGCCGGTGAGCTGGCTGACGTAGTACTGGCGATCCGGTCCCACGACGACCGAAGTGGGCACGGCCTGCATCGGGATCTCCGGCCCGCCGAACGGGTTGGGAACCAGGCGGTTGGCGAACACCGCCAGGTTCGAGACGCCGCCCCCGGGATTCACGACGTCGATCGCGTTGCCGCCCGCGTCGGCGACCACGAAGCGACCGCGGTCGAAGAGGACGTCGACGGGGTTGGAGTCGACCGCTGGATTGCCGACAGCCGCATCCGGATTCACGTCGCGCTCGAACGCCCAGAGGTCGGCGACCTCCCGGATCTGCCCGTGGTGTTGGATCAGCAGCAGCCGGCCGAAGAGATCCGCGACCGGGTTCTGCCCGGCCAGGGTGTCCCGAGAAATCGGCGAGCCGGATGCGTCCTTGGGTTCCGTAGGCCCGCCATTGGTGACAAAGACGCGATCCGCACCAAGCACTGTGATGCCGTGCGGGCCGATGGCGTTTGTGTTGTCCGGCGTGTTCGCGTACGAGGCGAGGCCCTCAGCGATCCGCGACTGGCGGCCCCACCGGTCGATCTTCGTCACTGCGCCCGTGGCGCCCATGCACGCGGGACCCTCACCACCAACGAAGCACGGCCCGCTGCCACCCCGGCCGGACTCCGCCACGAACAAGTCCCCGCGCGACCCGAACGCCAAATGCCGCGGGCTGTCGAGCCCGGACGCCACGACGTCCACGCTGGTCGTTGCAGCCGCAGCGGGCGCCACCCCGAGCGCCAGAAGCAACACGATGGGCAGGATGGGCAGGACACGAAACGCGCGCATAGAACCCCCCCTCCGAGCGGATGACCCAGCGGAGACGCTCTCATCCGAGGTCGAACGGGTCAACCGTGGCGATCGACCTTCGAGCCGTGGCGTGAGCTGCAACCTCGTGCCGGCCCGCCGTGGTCGATCACGGCACGCCCCTCGCCTAGCCCCTTGCTGAGCAGGGGAGGAGGTTGCAGGTCCCACTGTTGGTGGGGGGGGTGGTGGACCCTTTGGTTCCGACCAAAGAGCCTCAGGAGTCCACCCGAAGTTCCGCGGCTTGTAGGCACATGACCTTGCTTGATCTGCTATGAACTGCACGAATGCTTCGGCATAAGAGTCCGTGCGTGTGCCCACGAACCCATGTTCCCCTGGTCAGCGCCTCATATGGCCACTTGCTATGGAACACGAGCCTGGGGATGCTCGACGACGCGTGGGCCTTCCAGAGCTCGCACCCTGCTCCAGGTCGCGATCGGCCTCTGCGTCGCCCATGGGGACGGTAGCTACTCGCGGAGCGTGCGTGGCAGCCCGAAGTGAGGGAACAGGCCGCGGTCGCCGAACCAGGTGACGGCGGAGATGCGGTCGCCCTCCAGCGTGAGCACCATCAGCCCGTAGGAGCGCACGATCGCTGCCCGGGGATCCTGGCGATAGCAGCCGAACGCGGGCTGACCGTTGGCGCGCGTGGGCACGAGCCGGAGGTGAGCCCCGAGCAGCCTGCCCCGTTCGTCGAGGAACCTGGCGATCGCGGCGTGGCCCTGGTACTCGTAGGGCTCGGGCGGCATCGTGAGCCACGCGCCGTCGGCCAGCAAAGCGACGATGCCGTCGGTGTCGCCGTGCTCGACGGCGTCGGCGAACCGGCCCACGAGTTCGCGTTCGCGCGGCGAGTCGGGCAGCGGCGCGAGCTCGCGGTCTCCGGCCGGGATGCGTGCCTGGAGGGTCGCTCGGGCGCGTCGCAGAGCGCCCTTGACCGAGGCCTCGGTGCTGCCGAGCATGTCGGCGACCTCCGCGGTGTGGAAGCCGAGCACGTCGCGTAGCACGAGCGCGGCGCGCTGGCGAGGCGGGAGGTGCTGGAGCGCCGCCGCGAACGCCAGTCCGATCGACTCTCTGGTCTCGTAGCGAGCCTCCGGGCCGGGCGCGGTGTCCGCCACGCCCTCCAGGAGGATGTCGGGGTAGGGCTCCAGCCAGATGGGCTCGCTCAGGCGGGTGGGCTCGGGCGGCGCTGTCATGGGTTGCAGCTCCTTGGGGCGGCGCCCGCGATCGCGCAGCGAGTTCAGGCACCGGTTGGTCGCGATGCGGTACAGCCAGGCGCGTAGCGAGGCTCGGCCCTCGAAGCGCTCGAGCCCGCGCCAGGCCGCCAACAGCGTCTCCTGCAGCAGGTCCTCGGCGTCCTGCAGCGAGCCGAGGATCCGGTAGCAGTGGAACTGAAGCTCGCCCCGGTAGGGGTCGACCAGCTCTCGGAACGCGTCCGCGTCCCCCGAACGAGCTCGAACAAGGATGTGCTCGCTCACCATGGCCTCCAGCAGCATGACTTCGCCGTTCCGCTCGCACCACCCGTAATGACCCCACCGCAGGCCAAGAAGAACCGCTGGGGTCCGTTTCCCTCGCCGGCGGTGTCTCAACCAACGGTGCATCGACGAGACAGGAGGCGCGATGACAGGCGACACGATCGAGGAGTACCGCCGCACGAGCTACGGGGTCTCGCAGGCGATTGCGCCTGGCTGGGAGCGCTGGCGCGCGCGCCTCGAGGAGGCCGTGGCCCCGGTGCGGGAGTGGATGATCCACCAGCTTGAGGCGCAACCCGGCGATACGCTGCTGGAGCTGGCAGCGGGGGCGGGCGACACCGGCTTCGAAGCGGCCGCGATCGTAGGCGAGGCCGGCCGCCTGATCTCGACCGACTTCTCCCCGGCCATGGTGGAAGTGGCCCGCCGCCGTGCTGCCGAACTCGGGCTCGGCAACGCGGACCTTCGAGTCATGGATGCCGAGCGCGTCGAGCTCGAGACCGACTCGGTCGACGGCGTGCTCTGCCGGTTCGGGTACATGCTGATGGCCGACCCCGCCGTGGCACTGTCCGAGACGCGTCGTGTGCTGCGCCCCGGCGGGCGGCTGGTGCTGGCGGTGTGGGGCGCCCCCGAGCGCAACCCGTTCTTCACCGTCACCGCTGCGATCCTCGTGGAGCGCGGTCATCTGCCACCCCCGGGCTCCGGGGTTCCGGGCCCGTTCAGCATGTCGAGCGAGGGGCGCACACGGGAACTGCTCGAGGCCGCCGGCTTCAGCGTACTGGGCATGGAGGAGGTGCCGGTGCGGTTTGCCTTCCGCGACATCGAGGAGTACGTCGGCTTCATGGCCGAGACGGCCGGCCCCGTCGCGATCGCTCTGCGAGGGCTCTCGGAGAAGGAGCGCGAGGCAGTGATGGCGCGGCTCGCCGATGCCCTCGGCGGCTTCGCGACCGAGCGAGCGTACGAGTTCCCGGGCGCCGCTCTTGCTGCGGCGGCGAGCTGATGTCTGCAGCCGCAGACGAGCGCGACGTCGTTTGCGGAACGACGATTCGTGTGCGGATCAGCTGGTGGCTTCGATCCTCTTATGGGTGGCCCCTTGCACGAAGCGCTCCATGAGTTAACCCGATGCGTCAGGATCGGCACTTTCCAGAGTTCGCTCAGAGCTCGCTCGGAAAAAATAAGACCAGAAGAGGAGGAGGAAGCCTGTGGATGTCCGTAGCCCGAAAAAGGCGCTGATCCTGGCCCTGTGTTGCGCCGCGCAGTTCATGGTGGTTCTCGATGTCGCGATCGTGAATGTCGCGCTGCCGGCCATCCAGGTGGATCTCGGCATGGGGCAGAGCGCCTTGCAGTGGATCGTGATCGCCTATGGCTTGCTTCTTGGTGGCTTTCTGCTGTTGGGCGGAAGACTCGGCGATCTCTTGGGCAGGCGGCGAGTCCTTCTTGTCGGGTTGGCGATCTTTTCCGGTGCTTCGCTCGTGGCTGGCCTATCTGAGTCAGCGGGGTTGCTGATGGCAGCGCGCGCATTCCAGGGATTCGGGGCTGCTCTTGTTGCTCCATCGGCGCTGTCGATCCTGGCGGTGACGTTCGCCGAGGGCCGGGAGAGGAACTGGGCGCTTGGGATCTTCGGCGCGATCGGTGGAACGTCTGCATCCGTGGGTGTGTTGGCGAGCGGACTATTGACCGACGGACCGGGGTGGCCCTGGATCTTCTTCGGGGGAGCAGTCGCGCTGCTGGCGACATTTGCCGTGGTGGAATCCCGATCACGTTCGGCGCTCGTCCCCGTGAGCGTCTTTAGAAACCGTACGCTGGTGGCGGCTGACCTAACGTCGTTTCTCTCGTACGCTGCGCTCTTTTCGTTCATCTTTCTCGGTTCCCTCTTGATGCAGCAGGTCCTTCGTTACTCGCCGACGCGCACGGGGGTCGCGTGGCTCGCAACGTCTGCCACCGCCTTCGTTGCAGCAGGATTGGTGGGAGCGAGACTGGCCTCGTTGGCCGGCGTTAAGCGGCTTGTCATCGGCGGCATGTCGTTGCTCGCGCTGGGCGTGGCCTGGTTGACGAGGGTTCCATCTGGAGCGGATTACCTCACCGACCTGATGCCTGCGTTTCTACTCGCGGGTGTCGCCATCGGAGTGTCGGCGCCAAGTGTGCAGATCGGGGCGTTGTCCGGAGTGAGGGGAGCGGCTGCAGGTCTGGCATCGGGTCTGGTTGAGACGATGAGGGAGATCGGAGGAGCCGTAGGCATCGCGGTTGTCACCACGGTGTTGGTGACGCGAACAAGAGACGCGGTGGAACTCCCCGGTCAGAATGCGGGTGAGGCGGCGGCTCTCGAGGGCTTCCAATCGGCATTCATCGTGATCGTCGCCCTTGCGGCGCTCGGCGCCGTGGTTGCCAGCATCGCTTTCCCTCGCTCAGAGCGGCTTGCGCGGATGCGGCCCGAAGATGAGACGCAGGAACTCTTGTCCCGGGCCGAGCCAGCCCCCCGGCTGCCTCTCGACGGTTGAGGGCGATGACACGGGTTCGCCTCAAGAATCGTTGTCCCTGCAGAAAGAAGTATGTCCGTTGACGGTCTCCAGCTCACGCATATCCCCTCCGTTAGAGTCGGCATGCTCGCCCGCAAGCCACCTGATGAGGTATTCCAGGCCTTTGTCGATCCCGCCATCGCTCGTGTTCCGTAGCAAGTGGGCATATGAGGCGCTGACCAGAGGAACATGGGTTCGTGGGCACACGCACGGACCACCATCGGCGCTCAGCGCCTGGTCGACCACCTGGCCGACCGCGGGGTCCGGCTGTTGGCCTTCGGCGTCCAGAAGATCCTCAGCCGTCATCGGCTCGGCCGACGCGCCCAGCCTCGTCACACCGCGATAGGCCAAGCTCGCGAGCCGGCGAAAAGTCGAGTTGACGCCGTTCGGTCTGGACATCTCTGCCGTGATCGCGCAGTATTCCGGGTCGGAGTGAACCGAGCGAACTGTCCCGGGGCTGATCGCACAGCACCGGTTACCGATTGACGCTCGAGCGACGGAGGCGCTTATGCGCTCACGGACAGTCATCCGACTGCTGGCCCTGGCGGGTGCGTTCACGCTCGCAACGGTGGCCCCTAGCAGCGCCGGACCGTTCACCCGCAGCCCACTCAAGGTCGTGTCCGTCTCCAGCCCCTTCGCCGGCTGCGATATCTCAGGGCAGCCCGGGGTGAACTTCCTCAACAGCGAGGTCGAGCCGTGGGTCGAGGTGAACCCGACCGACCCGAACAACATCGTGGCGGCGTGGCAGCAGGACCGATGGTCGAATGGCGGGGCCAGGGGCCTGCTCACCGCGGTCAGCCATGATGGCGGCGCCACCTGGAGCACGACGTTCCCCCACTTCAGCACCTGCGCCGGTGGGACCCAGGCCAACGGGGGCAACTACGAGCGGTCCTCGGACCCCTGGGTGAGCTTCAGCCCCAACGGCACTGCCTATCAGATCAGCCTGTCGGTGAACTTCGTCAACGACCCGGCCACCGCGGTCCTGGTCAGCAAGTCCACCAACGGCGGGGACACCTGGAGCGAGCCCACCACGCTGGCCCGCGACCGCAGCGACGTGGCTCCGTTCCTGTTCAACGACAAGGAGTCCATCACCGCGGACCCCAACGACGCCAACTTCGTTTACGCGATCTGGGACCGGACCCGGTTCCCCAGCGACCGGGCCAACTTCAACGCCCAGCACGCCTTCTCGTTCCGGGGTGACGCGATCTTCTCCCGGACCACTGACGGCGGCAGAACGTGGGAGCCGGCACGGGCCATCTTCGCCCCGCTTAAGCTCCAGGCCACCATCGGCCACCAGATCGTGGTCCGGCCCAGCGGGGAGCTGATCGACCTGTTCACGCTGTTCCAGGGGTCGGGCAACAACCCGCCCAGCGCCAGCCTGGCGATGATGCGCTCGACGGACAAGGGTGCGACGTGGTCGGCGCCTCAGGTGATCCACAAGATCCGGTTCATCGGCGCGTTCGACCCGGACACCGGACGGCCGATCCGGGCCGAGGGGCTGGTACCCGAGGTGGCCGTCGATCCGCATAACGGCAACCTCTACGCTACCTGGCAGGACACCCGGTTCAGTGGGGTGGACCAGATCGCCTTCTCCAGGTCCACGGACGGCGGGGACACCTGGTCCGATCCGATCAAGGTCAGCCAGACCCCGCCCAGCGGGGATCCCGGCAATGAACAGGCCTGGGTCCCGGCCGTGCACGCGGCCGCCGACGGGACGATCGCCGTGACCTACTACGACTTCCGGTCCAACACGGCCGCTCCCGGGGTCCCGACCGACCACTGGATGGTCCACTGTCATCTCTCGGCCGCGACGACCTGCGCCAAGGCCGCTGACTGGGGTGACGAGCTCCGGCTCACCGACGCCTCGTTCGATGTCGAACAACTGCCGTTCGCCCGGGGACCGTTCGGGTTCTTCGTCGGCGAGTACGAGGGCCTGTCCAGCGCGGGTAACACCTTCCGGCCGCTGTTTGCCGTGGGGACTGGAGACCCCGAGAACCGCACTGACATTGTGACCGCGACCGCCTCGTAACGATCCGACGCTGCGGCTCTGGAGCGGCACGCCCGCCGTCGTCCGTGACCACGGCGGGCGTGCGTTGCCTATGGTGGACACGGGATGGTCGCCCACCGCGAGGCCGCCAGTCTGGCCGAGCGGCTGCTTGCGACACCATCACCGCCCAGCAGGTCCCCGCCGGCACGCTCACCCTGCATGCCGACCATCGCGCTGTTGACCCCGGCCGATGTGCACTACGGCCGCGCCGAGCAGGTCATCGGCGCTCGCGCCGTGGTGGGGGAGGGCGCATACGCCGCCCATCCCGAGCGGTTCGTCCGCAAGCCACCAACCCCGCCCCAGCTACCCCAGGGGGTGTGGATCAACCGGCCCGTCGACCCAACGGAGACGCCTCAGCAATTTCCCGCGTGACCCTGGCTCGCAAGGTCTACCCTCGTGGGTTGGGAGGAGCCATGTGTGCCAGAACATCGCCGAGCTGGGAACCCGTCGAGACATTCGGGGCGTGGGCTTCGGGGAGCGGGCCGCTGCAGCGCCTGGATGCAGCCATCGCCAGTGCCGGGCTGGACTGTCGGCGCTTCCAGTCGACCGCCGGCGAGCGCGCGATACTGTTGCCGGTCAGCTCCGTCGCCCGACGCGCGGGGGAGCTGATCTCGCTCGTCAATCTCTCCGACGACGTCACCGGCCTGCTGTTCGTCGATCCGCCTGGTGCGGCGACCAGCGCGGGGCTGGTAGGGATGCTGGGTGAGGGGGCGACGTCGACCCGAGTGGCGTTGAGCGAGGAGGCTGATTCGGCCGGCCTCGCCGCCGACGCCGGCGGCGTGATCGTCAGGGCCGGGCCGGGATCCACCATCGTCTACCGCCTGTACCACCTGGACGTGGGGGACAGCCGCCAACTCCCGCCCGGTCCCAGGCAGGGCGAGGCTGTGGACGTCATCGATCAGCGCTCGAGGTGGTTCACTGCTCGCCACGGCAAGCGCGGACCCAGGTGACGGGCGCTCAGTCCACCTGCAGCCGCCAGAAGCTGCGCCCGTAGGTGGCGGCGGTGAGGACGCGGTCGCGCTCGTGATAGACGAGGTCGACGACCATGACGTTGGGTAGATTGCGCGTCAGGTTGAGCCAGGTGGCCCCCTCGTCGTCGGAGACGAACACGCCGGCGTCTCCGCACACATAGATCCGCCCCGTATGGCTGGCTGGCAGGGCAAGCGACAGCAAGGGCGCGTCGGGAAGCTCGCCACGGTCGATGTCGACCCAGTTCAGCCCGCCGTCGCTGGAGCGGAAGACGTGGCTGGTGCCGAAGTTGGCGACCGTCGCGTAGACGATATCGGCGTCGTCGGCCTGGCTCAGCACCCGTGTGACGGTGCGGCCGGGCAGCACCGTGCTGGCGAGGTTGTCACTCCAGGAGCTGCCGCTGTCCGTGCTGCGGAAGATCCCGCCGTTCTCGGTCCCGACGTAGATGCGCGCGCTGTCGGCCCGGGCGACCTCCAGGGCGGTGATGTCGCTGTCGTCAAGCGATTCCGACACGGGCGTCCAGGTGTCGCCGTCGTTCTGGGTCCGCCACACCCGCCGGGAACCGGCGAACACGGTCTGGCGATTCGTGCTGTCCATCGACACGAAGACCATCCACATTTGGAACTGGTCCTCTGGCGGCGAGACGTTCCTCCAGCCATCGGTGGAGCGGAAGCGGAAGATGCGCATCCCTTGCGAGGTGCTGAACAGGTGCCTGGCGTCTGTCGGGTCGATGACCACCCAGCCGCCGTCGCCGCCGGTCAGTTCGAAGTAGGTGTCAGCCTGGCCGTCGAGGGTCGCCAAGGTGCCGTTGTCCTGCGCGCCGCCAGCGATCATGCGGCTATCGGTCTGCGCCACCTCCAGGTCGTAGAACATGTTGGTGGCAAGCCCGTTGCTGCGGTTCTCCCAATTGCTGCCACCGTCAGTCGAGAAATCCATCCCGCCGTCGTTCAGGTCGTAGACGAAGCCCGGTTGGGAAGTCGGCATGACCAGCGCGTGGTGGTCGGCGTGGGCGTAGGTCGGCGTGCCGCGCTCGGCGTTCCAGTGGGTCACCTGCTCCCAGTGCTGGCCGGCGTCGGTCGTGCGGTGCAGATCCACGCCACCACACAGCACCCAGCCAGGGTCCTCGGGGTGGACGACGATGGCGTTGTTGTAGGACATCTGCCGTTCGTTGGCGAAGTGCGCGCCCCCGATCGACGCCCAGGTATCGCCGCCGTTGGTGCTCCGGAACACGCCGAGCACCGCATCTTTGCGGCCGATCTGAGCGTAGAGGACGTCGGGGTCCGACGGGGCGAGCGCCAGCGACGTGCGACCGATGAGATCCGGTGAGGGAAGCCCACCGCCCAACTGCTCCCAGCTTGCCCCGCTGTCGCGTGATCGCCAGATGCCGTTCTTCGAGCCGAGCGCCGAGATCGTGACGTAGATCAGTCCCTGCTGATCGGGATGGAACCGGATGTCGTGGCAAAAGTACGGGCTGCTGCCAACAAAGGGCACGCGTGCCCAGGAGACGCCGCCGTCCGTCGAGACGAACAGGCCGCTGGCCTCACCTTGAACATGGCGGACGCCACCGGCAAGCAGGTGGTCGGGGTTGAACGGGTCCACCGCCAGCGCCCCGATGCGGTGTGGCAAGCCGACGGCGTCGGCCACTGCCAGCAGCTGCCAGCTGGTGCCGGCGTTCAGCGAGCGCAGCAGGCCGACGCCGGGGTGGGAGTCGGCCGACAGATTCGCCTCGCCCGTGCCGCAGTAGAGCGTATCCGGTTGCTGCGGATCGATGGCGAGGGCGCCGACGTTCAGCGACGGCTCGTCGTGCCACAGCGCCTCCCAGCTCTGCCCGGCGTCGACACTGCGCCAGACACCCCCGCCGGCCGCACCCGCCCAGAGCCGCTCCGCGGCGGTCGGGTGGCAGATTACGCAGGTCATCCGGCCGCCGATGTTCGCCGGGCCGACCGGCGACCACTGGTCGGTTCCGGGGGCGGGCTGCACCTCGACGGCGGCGCGCGCGCGTTCCCGCGTCAGCAGACCGACCGGAGGCTCCCGGAGGGGCCACGACTCACGGGCCTGGAACCAGGCGCTGCGGACTTTGTGGGTGTTGACGCGATACGAGGGGCCCTCCGGCGGAGCCTTTCGCGGTCGCTGGGTGTACTGCTCGGTCAGCGTGATCTCTGTGCGTGCCATTGTCGGTCCCCCAGGCAGAAAGACCATCGGCGGCTGGACAATCGCTCCGGCTCCCAGAGGCTGTCGTCACCTGCGGGTGTCGATCACCCGACGTCGCAATGCGCGGCTGGCGGCGAGCCCCACGGCGGAGGCAAGACCCACCAGAGGAATATCCACGAGCACGAACTCCCAGCTGATCCGGAGTTCGCCGCTGACAATCGTCGCCAGGACGCCGAACCCGAGCGCGGCGAGCACGCCGAGCGGGAAGCGGCCGCGCGGTGCGAGCCAACCCAGGCCCACACCGACGCCGAGCCCGGCCGCGAGGGGGAAGATCTCGTTCATCCTGTCTCTCCCTGTGGTCGTGGTCCCCGACGGGTACGCGGCCTGTGCGCGGTGGGCGCCCCCGTCATCTCCGCGACGGCGCCGATCGGGCTCGCAGTGTCTCACCAAGCAGACGATGTGTCGACAACTAAGTCAATTACGACGTTTTCCGCGCCCGGCGAGTACGGCTACAGCCGGATCAACACTCCGCGAACGAAGACCTGTAGGGCGTAGAAACCCTGGTTCATCACGCTGCGACCGGACATCTCCCGGTCACGTTGCGGCCTTGACACGCTGGCGACCTCGCCGGCCTGCACGGCCTGGGCAACAGTTCCCGCACCGACGAGATTGGGGGGAACCTCCGGGTGCCGTGCGGCGAGATAGTGGTGTGCCGCCGAAATCAGGGAGCCAGCCGGTGGGCCAGCACAACGACAGCAGCTTCGAGGAGTTCTTCGCGGCCACCTACAGCCGGCTGGTCGGGTTGCTGTTTGCCTTCCTGCACGACCAGGCGCAGGCCGAGGACGCCGTCCAGGACGCCTTTGCCAGCGCGCTGCTGCGCTGGCGGAACCTCCGCGGCTACCACGACCCCGAGGCCTGGGTACGCAAGGTCGCCTTCCGCCGGGCGATCGACCACCATCGCCGCAACGCGCGGCGGCTGCGGGCCCTGCTGCGGCTGGGGCCGCCACCACCCTTGCCGCCGGTCGGCGCTGACCACGTCGACCTGGTGCGTGCCCTGCGCAAGCTTCCCGTGGCGCAGCGGGAGGTGCTGGTCCTGCACCACGTGGCCGAGCTGGCGGTGGAGCAGGTCGCCGCCGAGCTGGGGCTGCCCGTCGGCACGGTCAAGAGCCGGCTGGTGCGTGGCCGTGCGGCGCTGGCACACCACCTGCAGGTCGGCGTCGCAGCGGAAGACGAGGAGAGCACCAATGCGTGACGAGGAGCTGCGCTCGCGCCTGCGGGCCCTCGCCGTGGCCGGTCAGGCGGCCCCCAATCCGGCGGCCATCGCGGCGGTCCGCCGCCGCGTCCGCCGCAAGGTTCAGGGCGGGGTGGTGGTGGTCCTGGTGGGCCTGCTGCTGGCGGGCGTTGGGGTGCGGCTGGGCTCCGAGGCGGTCCACCGGCGCAGCGTTGGTCCGGCTCCTGTGGTCACGCCGCCCGCCGGGCCGCCGGCCGCCGTCGCGCCGAAGACCTTTGTGGGCCAGGTCGGCAATGGCAGTGCCAGGCAGACCGTGATCATCGACGCGGGGACCGGCCGGATCGTTCGCGAGGTGCCCGGCTCAAAGCGCCAGACGGGCATGGCGGTGGACGCGGTGCTCAGCCCCGACCTGCGGAGCATGTACCTCCCAGACACCGGCTCCAGCCCGACCGCTGCGTGCGGCTCGCGGTGGACCCAGGTCGACCTGGCCACCGGGGCCAGGCGTCCCGCCTTCGGCGGACTGACCGGCGTCGGGCAGTTCAGCCTCAGCGCCGATGGCAGCTCGGTGGCGTTTGCCCACACGACACCGGCCAGGACCGGCGCCATAGTCGGGCCAAGCTGCCATGCGGAAGAATTGGTCGTGCGTGAGCTGGCAAGCGGTGAGCAGCGGGTGTGGACGATCCCGCCTGGGGTGTCCCTGGACGGGTTGCAGCTGAGCCCGGACGCGACCCAGCTCGCCTACCTCTTGCGGCGAGACTCCGCGGGGCTACAGCCATCGCTGCACCTGCTCCCGCTCAAAGGCACCACCTCGGTCACGCAGGGCCGCGACCTGCCGACGACCGGCGACTGCCCCATGTCAGACCCGCGCTTTGTGGGTGCCAGCGGCCGGCTGTTGGCCCTTGGAGGACGCGGCTGCGCGACCGGACCCCTTGAGTACCTCCTGGTCGAGTTTGATCTTGGGACCGGGCGGGTGGCGTCCAGCATGCCGCTGGGCCTGCCGGGCGAGATCTTCAGCATCGACGTGGACCGGTCGGGGCAGCACGTCATCATCGCTGGCGCCGGCAAGCCCAATGATCAGTTGCCGGCGACCGTCTGGGTGCTGCGCGACGGCCACCCGCAGCGCGTGCCGTTCTCAGGCGACTGCTGGCAGGCCGACTGGTAGCTACTCGGCCCGCCGCCGCAGCGATTGCGGCCGTATTTGTTCCCGCGACGCGGTGGCCCCTCGGTGACATAGCCACGCATCACTCAAGACCCGAAACCCCTTTAGGGGCCTCTACGGTCGGTGAGGAACCATAATCGAACACGTCGCGGATTCTGACTCTTTCGTTCCAGTCGTGCGGGGTTCTATGCTTGTCTTGCCCGCGGAGGAGGCTGTGACATGACGCTGCGGCTGGCGACGTTCAACGTGGAGAACCTCTTCGAGCGCGACAACGCCCTCAACACCACCACATGTGAACGGGGTTTGAAGGGGCGCCTCGACCGTCGAAGCGAACAATTCAGATCATCTGTGGCGTTGGTCGATACCCTTGCCGGCAGCCTGTGGGCGTACTGGAAGCTCGCTCTCCGCGTCGCCTACTACGGCAGGCAAGGGCAGCGGGGTTCGAAGGACCTGAACCTTGCGCTACGCCGCTGGGACGGCGACGACGCGTGGCAGATCGGCTGCGAGATACAGATCCAGGTCAGCAGGTCGAAGAGGCTGCTCCCACCGCCCGCGCAGCAGAAGTTGGATAAAGCGCAACAGGACGTCGTCGATTACCTCGATCACGAGATCGACCGCCTTCGCGACGCGGGGACGCCCGACGACTGGAAAAAGCTCTACGCATCGCTGATGACCGAAAAGCGCATGGCGATAGACTCGCTCCTCACGAGCGTGACGGCGGACTTGAAGATAGGCGGTACGCCGAGGTAGCTCGGAACCGGCCTGGTCCGCCCGACCGGTGCTCGTGACCACCCTTGATCTTGGCCGCTTGCCGTGCCTCAGCGACGAAGCCTGGCTCCGCTCGCGCTCCCGCCGGGCGCTATCGTCTGCCCACCCACCGGTTGCACGCTTGCGCGCTCGACAAAGTGGCGGCCGAGATCGCCGCCGCAGGAGGGTGGCCGAGACGTCGTATGCCTCGGTGTCCACCTCCTCCCGACGGAGCATCATCGTCCAACCCAAGGAGGCATCCACGCAGCTCCGAGATTGCGGTCTCGCCGTCATCGTCCTGCGCCCTCATCGGTTCCGCCTTCGCTGGCTTCTTCCCGTTGGCAGGTCGACGAGACCTCATGCTTGCCCTCTGCTTGCCCTGCGCCCACTCCCCAACGGAGTGTTTCTGAACCGTGCGGTTCCGGTCGCCGATCCTTATCTGTGGAAGGCCACGAACGAGACCGCTCACGCCTGTCGGCCGGCACGTCGCCGGCACCTGGCCGGGCGGTCTGAAATGGGGGGAGTGTGGTGAACGGTCACTCGATCACCCAGGTCCCACACGCTGAAACTCGTCTGACGGTCGACGTCGGCACCTCGACGGCCAGCTTCATCGCTGCCTATGAGGATGCCGTCCCGGTCATGCCAGCCGATGCGGTTGACGCCCTCGTCCGGCGGAGGGCGACGCGGACATTGCGACCGTCGGGGTGGAGCTGGACCGGAAGATCGCCGGGCTGCTGGACCATCTCGGCGTCGACGTCCCAGAGCCACTCCGCAGCAGTTGACGACACGGCCTGAGACGATCAACTCCTCGATGTGCGCGCTGGCCTCAGGCCGGGCCGAGCTTTCCCGCGTGGCGAGCTGGCACCCTCCCGGACTCGACCAGCCAGCGGACCATGTCGGTGATGGTCTCCGCGAAGGACCTGGGCTCCACGCCGAGTTCCTTTCGCGCGGCGGAGTCGTCGAATCGCGTGCTGCGCCGCATGATCTCCACGCCCTCACGGTCGGCCGGATAGCGCCAGCGGTCGGGCAGCCGCCGTTGGACCGCGCCGATGAGCCCCGTCGCGGGGCTGAGCACCGCCCCCGGGACGACGAGGTGGGGGAATCGTCGCCCGGTAATGACCGCAAGGGTGGCGAACAGCAGGTCGCCCTCCATGTAATGGCCAGGCACGACGTACCGACGTGGCCCTCCCCCGGGGCGCAGCACGGCCTGGATCACCGCGGCGGTGTCGCGAACGTCGACGACGTGCAGCCCACCCCGCGGCCAGAGCGGGAAGCGGCCGCGCAGGACCCAGCGCAGCATTTCGCTCTGCTCACCGCGGTAGGGGTCGTTGGGACCATAGACACCGCCAGGGTAGATCGTCACGACCGGCGCGCCCGCATCCTGCAACCGGCGGGCGACCTTCTCCGAGGCGATCTTCGACTGCGCATACGGAAGCTCGACGTCACCAAGCGGCAGGTCCGGCCCGCTCCCGCCGTACCGGGTCAGCGCCACCGTCGTCGACACGTGGAGGACCGGGTCCAGCCCGCGTTCAACCGCGCGACCCAACACCAGCTCGGTGGCCCGGGCATTGGTGCGCCGCATGTCCTGGGCACGCCGCGGGTCCAGGGAGTAGACCGCCGCCGCGTGCACGACCGCCGCGCAGCCCTCGACTGCCCGCGATACCGCCCGCTCGTCGAGCACGTCGCCCACAACGATGTCGGAGACCTCCAGCCCCAGCGGGCCCAAGGACGCGGGCACCTGATCCGGCCGACGCACCAGTAGCCGCACGTCGTGCCCAGCACGCACGATCGCGGCGACGGCGTGGGAACCCACCAAGCCGGTACCACCGGTCACCAAGACCTTCACGCCCGCAATGATGCCCAAGCGGAATCCAACTCCGCCAACCACCGAGCCGCCGTCCGCCGCAATGTCCACCACCGGCCTGCCTGAGCAGTGGCCGAAGCACCCGCCGGCACGACGGCGCCCGCCGTCTGCCGCAGCTGTTGGCATACGCGGTGGCGCTCGGGCGGGCTGGAGGGCGCTGCGCAGCGTCGGCCTCATCGGTTGGCCCGGCGATGTCGGAGCAGCGGCTTGCGGCCGTTTCCGGGCGATTGGGCAGAGCGCCCGCGCGCATGGGTTTTGAGGCAACCGGGCCAGCGGCTGCGGTGTGTATCTTGCAACGGCGCGCGGACGGCGCCGAGCCTGAGGGAGCGCCTGCGTGGACCGGACACCTCGGAACGTGCACGCGGAGTTCGAGAGCTTCTACACCGCGAGCTTCAGCCGGCTGGTCGGCCAGCTCGCACTGGTGACCGGCGATCTCCACGAGGCCGAGGACCTTGGCCAGGAGGCGTTCGCGCGCGAGCGCCTTGAGGAGCTGGCCGACGGGTACGCGCGGGCCGCGGCGGCTCCAGACCCGGCCGCGCTGCGGCAGCGCCGCCGGCGCCGGCGGCGTCGCACCGCCGCTGGCTTGGTGCTGCTGGTGGTGGCGGTCGCCGCCGTGGTCTTCGCGGTCGGCCGGGCCAGGCCTCCCAGCCCACCGCCGGTCGGCAGCTCGCAGGTCCTCACCAGGCCGCAGGAGGGCTACCGGCTGCAGATCCCGCCGGGCTGGCAGGCCACCAGCCAACTAGGCCAGATCAAGCTGCAAGCCTCCGGTGGCAGCATCAGCGTGGGGCTTCGCACCGGCGTCTCGCTCGACCCGCGCCTGACCACCGCGGCCGACCGCGCCGCGGCCGTGCTGCCTGGTGTTGAAGGCTTCCTTCGCGTGGAGCGCGGATTTGGGCGCGTCAGCTACGGAACCCGGCCCGATGGCCGGCCCTTCCTGCACGCCGAGGAGACGCTTCCCGGACACGGCACCGTGGTGTCCGCGGTCGCGGCCACCTACATGATCGCGTGGCCGTACCACTGCGCGCCCGCCACGCCCTGCCCCGCGCTCACACGGCTGCGGGTCCTGGAGTTTTATGTCGCCGGGGAGGTCAGCGCGTGGCCGCGGGCACGCGCGGCGGTCGAGCAGATGGTCAGGACGGTCCAGCCGATCGGCAACGCCGTCGACGGCTCGGCGCGTGCCCACCCTGCCTGTCGCACCGGCCGCAACGGCGACCTCGCCAGCCCCTACCCACAGGTCGGCACCGGCCCGGACACAAACGCGGTTCGCTTCACCCTTGGCGCGGTGTCGTGGCGGGTCATCCCTTGCCACGTCCACACCAGGGTCAGCGTGGAGATCCAGCAGGTCTGGCACGTCCAAAACGACCCGAAGACCGAGGCGCGAACGCATGTGGCAACACATGACATCAGCCGGCCTGCGCCGGTGCGGGGCAACGGGGCCGGCGTGCTGCTGGACGGCGACCTGCCCGAGGGCGGCGCCGACAGGACCGGTGCCCTCACCGCGACCTGGGAGTGGAGCAACTGGTGCGCCACCAAGGCCCGGCGCATCGACGGCTACCAGGTGGTCGACAGCTCAATCGAGGTGTGGCTGCTGCACGACGGCCACCGCGTCGAGCTTGTCGAGCGTGGGCGGCTGCCACGCTGCGTCAACCCGGCGGCGCCGTCGGTCCTGCGGATCATGGACTGAGCAGCGAGGCCGTTACAAAGAGGTTGGCTCGTTGCAGCGAGATGATCACCACACGGACAGGCCGCAGACCAGCTCGGCCTGCGACAGTGGGTGGGTGACGCGGTGCCAGCCGTGGGCCGAGCAGGTCGTCGATGGTGACGTGCAGCGCGGTCACGAGGTCCTCGAGGTCGGTGCGCACAAGGCGCCCTAGAAGGCGTCGACGTTCAGCAGGGGCTCCTTGATGCCGTCGGGGTCGTCGACGTTGTTCCAGTTGAGATTGGCGGCGCCCCGCAGCGCCGACCGCACCTGCGACGGGGACGCGCCGGGGTGGCTGGCCTTGTAGAGGGCGGCCGCACCGGCCACGTGCGGGCTGGCCATCGAGGTCCCGCTGAGCGTCTTGTACCCATCGCCCATGTAGGTCGAGTAGATGCACACCCCAGGAGCGATCAGGTCGATGCCGCTGCCGTAGTTGGAGAAGTTGGCGAACGTGTCGTCGATGTCGGACCGGCAGGTCGCCGCCGCGCCGCCCCCGGGCTTGCCGTTGAAATCGGCCAGGGCCGACACGGTGATGACCTCGTCATAGGCGGCCGGGACGACCCGGCGGACGTTGATGGAGGAGTTCCCGGCAGCCACCGCGTAGGTCACGCCCGCGGCGACCGAGCGGCAGATCGCGTCGTGCAGCGGGTCACCCGTGAAGCAGCCGGACCGGCTCGGCTTGGAGCCGCTCCCGCCAAGGCTCATGTTGGCCACCTCGATCCTGCCCGCGTTGCGTGTCACCCAGTCCACCCCGCAGATGACGTTCGACCACGAGCCGGCGCCCGAGGCGTCCAGCACGCGGACGGCCCACAGCCGGGCCCCTGGGGCGACGCCGACCACCCCGGTGGCGTTGTCGCGGGCGGCGGCGATGCCGGCGACGTGGGTGCCGTGGCCGTTGCGGTCCTCGTAGCCGCTGCCGTTGCAGGCGACCCCACCGACCACGTTGAGGTCAGGGTGGTTGGTGTCGATGCCGGTGTCGATGATGGCGATGTCGACACTGACGCTGCCGGTGCCGTTGCCCGACACGGTGCTGGACCGCTCGCCGTCGACCCGGTTGATGCCGGTGGGCAGCCGCTGGGCCTCCAGGTGGACCGGGCGGTCGGCGACCACAGCGGCCACGCGTGGGTCGCTGCGCAGGGCATCGACGGCGGCCGACGACAGGGTCGCGCTGTAGCCCTTGATCGCCGCGCCATAGACGAACCCGATTTGGGCGTGCTGCGCCTTGGCCTGCGCGTGGGCGACCGCGGCGGGGCTGTCCACGAAGTCCTTCAGCACGACGATGTAGCGCCCGGTTCTGCTTGGCGCCTCGCGGGCGCCGGCCGCGACGCCCACGGCACCAAGGACCACCGAGACGGCGACGACCACGACGAGACGATGCCGCATGACCCTTCCTTCCTCCGCCGCGGCGGGGAGCCACGAACACCCCCGGACGCCCGAACCGTCAGATGGGCAGCAACTCAACCACCATCCACATAAACCCGTCAATCTCGCTGCGTCCGGTACCGCGGCGGCAACGGGATCTTCACGCTGGTCGCTGTGACCAGGCTTTGGTGACCTGTGTGGAGTGCGGCGGACTCGTCAAGGGTAGCCATTGAGAGGAGACTGGCCGCAGAGGCCAGTCATGCGATGCGATCGGTGCTCCGACCAGGCAGGCAACCATGAACGCGACGACCCGCGACGAGCCGGGCGTGCAGAACCGCAAGGTCCTCCTCCGCATCACCCAAGTGGGCTTCCCGGTTGCGGTCCTGGTCGCTGTCTTCGGCTTCGCGGTGCCGAAGTTCGCCAGGTACGCGTCGGTATGGGCGGTCCTCCAGGGGCTCACCTGGCCGGAGCTGGTCCTGCTGGTCGCGGCGACCCTGTTCAGCCTCGTCGTCTACTGGCCGGTGCTGGTCGTGTCGCTTCCGGGCCTGACCCTGGCTCAGGCCGCTGTCAACAACCAGACCACGACCTCGATCGCGAACACGGTCCCGGGCGGCGGCGTGGTGGCCATCGGTGTCAGCTACGTGATGCTCCGCTCCTGGGGCTTCACCACCGCGGAGGTGACCCTGAGCACGCTGGTGACGGGCATCTGGAACTCGTTCGGCAAGCTCGCCATGCCGATCTTCGCGGTGGCGGTCCTGACGCTGACCGGCGGCACCAGGGTCGCCCTGTTCCTGCCCGCCCTGGCCGGCGTCGCCGTGCTGGTGGCCGCCGTGGTCGTGTTCGGCCTGCTGATGTGGAAGAAGGCCTTCGCCCACCGGATCGGCGCGGCGCTCGGGTGCTGTGCATCGTGGCTGCGCCGCCCGCTCGGCAAGGCGCCCGTGAGCGGCTGGGACGAGGCGGCCGTGCGTTTTCGCCGGCGGTCCAACGACCTGGTGGCCCGCCGCTGGCCCGCGCTCACCATCACGACGGCGGTCAGCCACATCGGGCTGTACCTGGCGTTCCTGCTCACCGTCCGGCTGGTCGGGATCACTCCCGCGCAGGTCAGCTGGGCCGAGGTACTTGGCATCTTCTCTCTGGGGCGGCTGCTCACCGCGGCCCCGATCACCCCGGGCGGGGTCGGGGTGGTGGAGCTGACCTACATCACCGGGCTGGTGCTGGCTGGCGGGGGCCAGATCCGCGCGCAGGCGGTCGCGGCAGCGCTGCTGTTCCGCCTGCTGACCTACGGGCTGCCGATCCCGCTCGGCGGCGTCAGCTGCCTGATCTGGCAGCACAAGACCGGCTTGGTCGCCGTGGTGCCGCCCAGGAGCCGCTGGGTCAGGGTGGTGTAGCGGCGTCCGGCGCCTTGGGTGCGGACCGCTTTGGCCAGCGCGCGCCTGCTGCCGACCAGCACCACGAGCTGTTTGGCCCGGGTCACGGCGGTGTAGAGGAGGTTGCGCTGCAGCATGAGCCAGGCGCCCATGACCAGGGGGATGACGACGCAGGGGTACTCGCTGCCTTGGGAGCGGTGGATGCTGACGGCGTAGGCGTGGGTCAGCTCGTCGAGCTCGTCGAAGCCGTAGCCGACCTCCTCGTCCTCGTCGAGCAGCACCCGCAGCTGCTGGTCCTGCATCGGGCACAGCACTTGCACGTCGCGGCGGGGGTCGAGGCTGAAGCGGCGGGGCAGGCGGTTGGCGACCACGTCGACGACCAGGTCGGCGGCCTGCTCGGGGTCGTCTTGTGCGAACAGGAAGAAGTCGGGCAGCCCACGGGTGAGGGGCTGGTGGCCGGCGTTGATGCGGTGGGCGTTGGTGACCACGCCGCTGCGCTGGGCTTGCCGGAAGATCTGCGTCAAGCGCACGCGCGGGAGGGTGGCGGCGGCGAGCAGGTCGCGCAGGACCTCCCCCGGGCCGACGCTGGGGAGCTGGTCGACGTCGCCGACCAGCAGCAGGTGGGCGCCGGGTGGGACCGCCTTGACGAGCTTGTTGGCCAACAGGACGTCGAGCATGGAGGCCTCGTCGACCACGACCAGGTCGGCGTCCAGGGGATGCTCGCGGTCGAAGGCGGCGTCGCCGCCCGGGCGGAGCTGCAGCAGCCGGTGCAGCGTGGCCGCCTCCATGCCGGCGAGTTCCGACAGGCGTTTGGCGGCCCGGCCGGTCGGCGCGGCCAGGATCACCTTGGCGCGCTTGGCGCGGGCGAGGGTGACGATGGCGCGGACGGTGTAGCTCTTGCCGCAGCCGGGCCCGCCGGTGAGGACCGCGACCCGCTCGGTCAGCGCCAGGCGGACCGCCGCTGCCTGCTCGGGTGCCAGCGTCGCCCCGGTCGTGCGGCCGTCCAGGCAGCGGCCGGCGAGGTCGGTGCCCACCTCGAGAAGCTCGGTCGCCCGGGCGACCAGCTCCGCCTCGGGCAGGTAGCAGTGGCCGTCCTCGCTGGCCTGCGAGAGCGCGAACTGCAGGCCGGCCTTGACCCGCTCGGGGCTGTCGTGGGGGATGCCCAGGCGCTGGGCGATGGTGTCGGCGGTCTTGAAGCCGACGCCCCACACGTCGGCGGCGAGCCGGTACGGCTCCCGGCGGACCACCTCGATCGCGTCGTCCCGGTAGGCCTTGTAGATCCGCACCGCCAGCGAGGTCGACACCTCGACACCCTGCAGGAAGACCATCACCTCCTTGATGGCCTTTTGCTCCTCCCATGCGCTGGTGATCAGCGCGGTGCGCTTGGGGCCAAGCCCAGCCACCTCGACCAGCCGGACCGGCGTCTCCTCGATCACGGCCAAGGTCGCCTCGCCGAAGTGGTCGACGATCCGCTCGGCCATCTTGGGGCCGATCCCCTTGATCAGCCCCGAGCCGAGGTAGCGGCGGATCCCCTGGATGGTGGCGGGCAGCACCGTCTGGAAGCTGTCCACCTCGAACTGGCGGCCGTACTGGGGGTGGCTGCGCCAGCGGCCCCGCAGGCGCAGGCTCTCACCCGGCTGCGCGCCAAGCAGCGGGCCGACCACCGTCACCAGGTCAGCCGACCGACCCGTCGCCACCCGGGCGACGGTGTAGCCGCTCTCCTCGTTGGCGTAGGTGATCCGCTCAAGCACCGCGTCCAGGGTCGCGGGCGGGACCGAAACCACGTTCACCCGGCAAGCTTCGCAGCTCCCCCCGGCACACGCCATCCCGTGCTGCGGTCCAGCGTCACCCCTTCCGCTCAGACCGACGATCGACAGAAGGTCGGTTGGCGCAGCGCCAGGCGTCCGTAGAGCGCCCCTTCACCGGGCACTTTGTCGCCACGGCGGCAGGTAGGTGCGCGGAGCGGTGGGACGAGCAAATGGCTCGTCAGGTGCAGGGGAACTGGGCGGTGATGCCGCTTGGGAAGTCCGTCCTGAACACGTTGCGGGCAAAGCAGTTCCCGGTCCCGGAGCCGTCGTAGACGACGTCGGCGGCACGGTCGCCGGCACGGAGCGGATCTGGGTGCAACCCATTGTGGAGGAACACGTTGTCGACCACGCGCGTGCGGTCGGGGTTGGGCTCCACGCGCGGGTCCTGACCGGCGAACGGCGTGGCGAGGACGGCGATGCCGACGCTGTCGTTGCCCACCACGACATTGCGGCGGAAGGTCACGTCGTCACCGGCGATGTCGAGGATCCCCGAGCCGGTCGGCACCAGGCCGAGGTCCTCGCCACTGTCGGGCGGGACCGGGTTGGGCCGGTTGTTGCGGGTCACCACGTTGCCCTCGACCAGCACGTGGTCGGTGGCGGTACGAGGCAGGCCCGGCAGTACGAACACCAAGATCCCGGCGGTGTTGCCGCTCGACCGGTTGCCGCGCACCACAACGTCGCTGGAGTTCTCCACCTCAAAGCCGCTGGTGTTGCCCGTGGCGCGGTTGCCGGTCACCGTGACCTCGGTGTCGTTGCCGACATAGATGCCGGTGTCGTTGGCCCCCTCCGCGAGGCTGCCCTCGATCGCGCCGTGGGTCGAGCAGCGCGGGAAGACCCCGTACTCGTGGTTGTCCAGGTAGCGGCCGCCGCGCACCTGGAAGCCGTCGACGCCGATCATGAAGATGCCGTTGTCTTCGGCGTTGCGGACGGTGAGGCCCTCGACGGTGACGTTGCGGAGCGCCAGCGGTGGGCAGACCGGGAAGCCGTCTGGGCCGGGCGTCTCCTCGCCGGTGCCGACCGTGATGCCGTTGGTGAAGCCGTGCGCGTCGATCTCCGCGCCGCGGCTGCCGCGCAGGGTGAGGTCGCTCTTGTCGATCAGCACGCTCTCGCGGTAGGTGCCTGGCGGGACCAGGACGGTGTCGCCGGGCATGGCTGCGTCCACAGCCGCCTGGATCGTGGTGGTGACGCGGATGACGCGATCGCCTCCCGCCAGCGCGGGAGCCGGCAGCGCGACCATCGCCGAAGCCAGCAGCGCCATCACTGGTAGTGCCGGCCGGAACCGGGTCCGCATGCCCATGGTCGCCTCTCCCGTGTCGACGGTGAATCACGTGAGCGCCAGGAAACCCAGGGGAATGGTGCGCTCGCATAAATGAAACGTCCAGATCCTCGTAGACGCTCTTGTAGAGAGAGCCTATCGCTGTGGCACAGCACGGTCGACGGTCGCTGATAGGGGCAGTAGGGGGGAGACCAGTGAGGAAATCGACAGCGTCGCTCGCCGCGCTCGTGGCCGCGCTCGTGCTCGTCCTCGGCGTCTCTGGCGCGGGTGCGCGCTCGGTCGCCGGCGGCCTGCCGCAGGGCGCCCAGTCGGACGCGGCGTTCGCGGGGAGCTACTCGGCCAAGGGCGTCACCAACGTCTCTGCCACGACGCAGCGGACGAGCTGCTACGCGCCGGAGTTGACGTACTTCACAGCGCTGACGCCGGCCGACGGCTACCTCGACGGCGGCATGTCAGCGTGCGACGGGGCGGCGACGACCGGCGAGGATTTGGGCCCGTATCCGACGCAGGACGTGGTCAACCCGGCGATGCGGGTAAAGGACCACTCCGAGTCCGATATCCGCGTCGACCCGACCAACCCGCTGCACCTGATCGGCCAGAGCAAGTGGGCGGTCAGCGCGGAGGGCTACAACCACCTGCTCGGCTTTTTCGAGTCGTTCGACGGTGGGCAGACCTGGCCGTTGCAGGGCCATGTCCCTGGGTACGAGGGTTGGACCGACAACACCGACCCGGTGGGCGCGTTCGACCCGTGGGGTAACTTCTACTCGCTGGTGCTGCCCTACCAGTTCTACTACGACAAGTCCGGCTTCCACCGGTACGACAACGGCTCCAAGCAAATCAACCCGACCGTGCCGCCCGAGGCGGTCGCGGTCTCGGTCCGCCCGCACGGGGCGTCAGGGGCGGCGGGGTGGATCACGACCCACGACGGGCACCCTGATTACGTCATCACCGTCCCGAACGCGGACACCAACGTGCCCGACAAGCAGTGGATCACGATCGACACCAACCCCTCCAGCCCGCATTTTGGCCGGGTCTATGCGATGTGGACGATCTTCGTCCTCAACCCGTCGGTCGTTTTCGTCTCCTATGCCGACGCCAACCCCGACGGCACCCACACCGACTGGTCGGCACCGGTGGAGCTGCCGACCGTGAACGGCAAGCGGTGGGACACCTATCTGCTGCCGCACGTGGCGCCGGACGGGACTGTGTACACCACGGTCACCAACAACCCGGTCTCCAAGGACTTCCTGCGCAACGACATCTATCTGGACTGGTCGCGCGACGGCGGCGTGACCTGGCAGGGCCCGCTGCTGGTCGCCCCGAACGTGCAGACGCCGACCTACCAGAACACGACCTTCCGCGAGGGGATCGTCAACTCGTTCGCGGTGGGGACCGAGCGGGTCTCCAACGGCGGTCCCTACCCGCTGTACGTGACCTATGAGGATGGGTCGAGCGGCCTGTCGAACGTCTACCTGACCGCCTCGTTCGACGGTGGCCAGCACTGGACCGCGCCGATCCGGGTCAACGACAACCAGGGGCCGACCGAGGCGCTCCAGCCGCGGGTCGAGGTCGCCCCGGGCGGGACGGTCACGGTCGTCTTCTACGACCGTCGCCTGCCCTGCCCGTCGCAGGGCGACCCGGACGCGGCCGGCTCGGGCGTCGCCCATGATCCGGGCACCGCCGCCTCGCCTGGGACACCGTGGGGACGCTCGAATTACTGTGTCAACACGGCGATCCAGTTCTACCGGCCGAGCCTGACACCGGTCGGCCACAACGTCCGCGTCTCCGCGCACACCTGGGACCCGCAGCTGTCGGCGTTGCACCAGAGCTGCGTCTGCAGCTCTGGCACGTTCATCGGCGACTACTTCGGCGTCGACTCGGCCGCCGGCTCGACCTACACGACCTCGGTCTCGACCTTCGACTACGGCGGTGAGAACCCCTTCTTCCACCAGCAGCAGATCGTCGCGCGCATCGCCACACCGTAGCCCGCCCACGCTCCACGAGCTCGACGAGGCCTATCAAAACGCCCACAGCGGCACGTCCGAACTCCTGGGGCTCGCCGTACCGGCGCAGCGGGATGCGCGCGGACTGGCGGGCACGCACCCCATCGGGATCGCCGCGGAGGGCATCAAGCTCACGGACCCTGTCGGTGGCGACCCTGACGGGCAGCAGCCCATTGGAGATGGCGAGTTCCGCCAGCCGCACGGCACCCAGGAAGAGGCTTTCGAACGCGTTCCGCCCACGCTGATCAGCGCACCGTCCAGGCGGCCAAAGCGGTCCCTGGCGGCTGCGATCAGCCGGCCTGGGGTGGCGGGATCGGGCGTTATCGGCGACGATCCAGGTAGCGGTGTCAGCCGCGGCGGCGTGCTGCGTGAGGCGGGTCGCGGCCACGGCGGCCGTCGCCCGTTACCTAGCGTTACCAGGGAAAGCCGCGAAGCGTAACGGGCTGGGGCCGTGTCGTGCCGTCTTGGTGGGGCGAAGCGGGTGTCGAAAGCGCCGCGGGGCGCATGCCGTGGGCCTGCGCGAGCCCCACGGAGCCTGCTCGGCTCGATGAGCTCAGGCTGGGTCGCCCGGACCGCTGGGAAGTCTTTCTCGTTGTCATATTGCTTCCCTATCCGATTTTTCTCCTAACGCGGCCCGAAAGTCTCGAAGCCCGCGTGCCGAACTGATTCCTGATACGACCTCACGAGCCGGTGGCCCCCACCACAGGAGGCGTTGCATGGATCGTGAGAGCGGTGTGGCGGGCATTGGGGTCGTCGGGTGGGGCAAGGGGGGTTCGTGCGACGAGTGTGGTGGCTGCTGCTCGGCCTCGTGGTGCTGTCTGGTGGCGCGTTGGTCGCATGGCAGGCGAGCAGTGAGGCGGCGGGGGTGAGGGCCGATCTGCTGGCTTCGCAGCGCCTGCTCGGCCGGGCGGGGGCGCTGGCGGGAGGGCCGGTGTCGACGCGGCTCGAGTTGGTCGAGCAGGCCCGCGGACGTGCTGGGGCCGCGCGGGCGACGCTGGACCGGTGGCCCTTGCGGCCGCTTGCGACCGTGCCATGGTTGGGCCGCGACGTCCGCGTCGCCCGTACCATCGCGGACGCCTCCGGTCAGGTGGTTGGAGCCACTGGCGACGTCGCGGTCGCTTTCGAGCCGCTCCACGGCGGGCACCCGACCGGATCGAGGATCGGCCGGGCGTCGGCGGCCCTTCTGGCCCTGAGCGACGTGCTCGGCCAGACCATCGACCGTGTCCGGGCGGCCAAGCCTCTGGTGGTGGCGCGCGGTCCGCGCGGTCGCTTTCTCGCAGAGGCGCAGCAGGCCAGGCGGGCCGCCTTCGCCGCGGGCCAGGGATTGCGGATGGCGGCCGGGCTCTACGGACCGGCGGGGTCGGCCAGGTACTTCCTGGCCTTCCAGAACCCTGCGGAGCTGCGCGGCACCGGCGGGCTGATCGGGCAGTACGGCATCGTGGAGTCCGACCCCCACGGCCCGCGACTGACCAGGGTCGAGCCCTACGACGCGCTGGACCGGCGGACCACCGCCGGGGTGCCCCTACCCGTTGAGGTGGCGCGGCGCTATGGCCGCTTCTCGATCGGTCGGGCATGGTCGGCGGTCAACATCCCCCCGGATCTGCCGACGGTCGCGCAGATCGTCTTGCCGCACTATCGGCAGGCGACCGGCACGCGGGTCGACGGCGTGATCGCCGTCGACCCGCTGGCGGTGGCCGAGATCCTGCGGGTCAGCGGCCCGATCACGGTCGACGGGATGCGTCTGGACGCCGCCAACGTCGCCAGCCAGACCCTCGTCGATGCCTACCGGCGCTACGCCGACGACAACCAGGCCCGGCGGGCGTTCCTGGCGAAGGTCGCCGGGGCCGCCTTCGCGGCGTTCCAGGGCAGCTTGGCCACCCGCCCGGAGGAGCTGGTCCGCGGCCTGGCGGTCGCCGCCCGGGGCCTGCACGTCCAGGTCTATTCCAGCGATCCCGCCATCGAGCGCGCCATGGTCGAGCTTGGCGTGAGTGGCAGCGCAGCGGCGCCGCGGGATGGCGACTATCTGATGCCGGTCTCGGTGAACACCGGCGGGAACAAGGTCGACGCGTTCCTGCAGCGGACCGTCCGGTATCGAGTCAGCCTGCAGCCGGACGGGGGAGCCAAGACGACCGCCTCGATCACCCTCCGGAACGGCGCACCAGCACGCGGGCTGTCCCGCTACGTGATCGGTCCGTTCGACCACCGCTTCCGAGCGGGCGAGAACAGCCAGTTCCAGACGCTGTACGTGGCCGGCGCCTATGGCTTCACCAGAGCCACCCGTGACGGCCGGCCGGTCAGTGCCGAGGGTCAGGCCGATCTGGGGGCGATGGCCATCTCGCAGGCGGTCGCGATCCCGCCGGGCCGCTCGGTCACCTTGGCCTACGACCTCGAGCGGACGGGCGCGATGCGGATCACCGGCGGTCACGCCGACTACCAGCTCATGGTGCGCCCACAGGCCAGCGTCCAGCCTGACCAGTTGGAGCTGTCGCTGCAGGCGCCCGCAGGCTGGGGGTTCGCCTCCGTGCCGGCGGGCTTTCGCAGGCAGGCAGGGGTCGTGTCGTGGTCGGGTGCGCTGGACCGAACCCGGGCATTCCGGATCACCCTGGTCCGCTCAGATTGAGGCGATCGGGAGATCGGCTCTCACCCGGGTGAGTTGCTTGCTCCCCCTTGAACCCGGGCCGCGGGTTCGCTAACCTGCCACAACTCGGAGTCCTGTTCGTTGATATTAACCTCTTCGAGGTGTATGGCGATACAGGGCTTGTTCGGCCGGGTCGGCCGCCGTGGTCCAGTCAAGGAGGGAACCATGCGGAAGGCCGTTTGCGTGGCCGTGGTCTGCGCGGCCGCCATGATGATCGGATCCAGCAGGGCTCCCGCGCTCGCCCAGCCCTACCCACCCACAGCAAGCCCGCTCACCATCAGCTCCTCGGTGGTCGCGCCGGGTGAGACGCTGACCGTGTCTGGTCAGGGTGCCAACGCCGGAGCGAGCGTCACGATCACGCTCGCGAGCACGCCGCGGGTCGTCGCTACGACCAAGGCGAACGGCTCAGGAACGTTCCGAGCATCCTTCCAGGTGCCGACGGATGAACCGCAGGGGCAGCACACCGTGACGGCCGGCGCCAACGGCCGGGTGCTCGGCAGCGTGACCATCCGTGTCGTCGCGGCGCGGCAGGGCGGCGGACACCTGGGTACGCTCGCCGGGGATGGGAATGGGCTGCCATTCACCGGCGCCAATGCGCTCCCAGAGGTCGCGGCCGGCGCCGGCCTGATCCTCGCTGGCATCGTCCTGCTGCTGGCGATTCGGCGCAGACGCGCAGGCCGATCCACCTGAGGCCCGTGATGCCCGGTTCAGCACTGAGCGGTCTGTCCAGCGCTGCGCTCCGGGTCCGGGAACGTTCCGGGCCCGGAGCGGGCAGCCCCTCGACCAGGATCACCCGCCGGGTCGTGCTGGTCTCCAGGGTCGCGTGCGACGTCGGTGCCGTCCTGATCGGGCTCGCGGTCGCCAACAGCGGGCAGCAACGGCTGGCCGCGCAGGGACTGGTGCAGCCGCTCGGCCCCGTCGGGCTCTTCAACGTGATCGTGATCGCCAGTTGGCTGGCGTTGTTCGCCGGCATGGGGCTGTATGACCCCCACCGCCTGGTGAACGGGCTCGACGAGCTGGTGATGGTGGTGCAGGCCGTGGCCATGGGAACGGTCCTGGCGGTGTTCGCCGCGTTCCTGGTCAAGGTCCCGACCCAGCGGTCCTGGGTGCTCACGGCATGGATCGGCTGCACGCTGGCGGTGCTGGTCAGCCGGCTGCTCCACCGCCGGATCGTCCGTGGCCTGCGTACCTCCGGGGCGATGGTCAGCCGCATGCTCATCGTGGGTGCCAGCAGCGAGGCCCGCGAGCTGTGCCGTGCGATCGTGCGTGCCCCGCAGCTGGGCTTCCAGGTGCTCGGCTTCCTGGACGGCAGCGGTCCGGTCGGGCCGACAAACGGTGACCGATCGGCCGACGTCCTTGGGGCGACCTCGTGCCTGCGCGAGGCGGTGCCGCGGTATCGGGTGGACGCGGTCCTGGTCGCCAGCGGGTCGGTCGCGCCCGCGACCGCCGAGCGAGTGTACCGGGATCTGCAGGGCCTGCCGGTCGACCTGTACCTGTCGACCGGGCTGGTCGGCGTCGCGGCGAGCAGGGCGGTGGTCGAGCGGTTCGACGGCATCCCGCTGATCGGCCTGCGACCCGTCGACCTCAGCGGCCTCCAGTCGGTGCTCAAGCGCGCCTTCGACGTCGTCGTGTCAGCGCTGGCGATCGCGGCGCTGGCCCCGGTCTTCCTGCTGTGCGCCCTGGCCATCCGTCTCTCCAGCCCGGGGCCGGTGCTGTTCCGCCAGCAGCGGGTCGGCCGGGACGGCCGGGTGTTCACCATGCACAAGCTCCGCTCCATGACGGTGGACGCGGAGGACCGCCTGGCCTCGCTCCGGGAGCTGAACGAGGCGGACGGGCCGATCTTCAAGCTGCGCCACGACCCGCGCGTCACGCGCGTGGGCCGCTGGCTGCGGAGCTGGAACCTCGACGAGCTGCCGCAACTGTTCGACGTGCTGCGTGGCGATATGAGCCTGGTCGGCCCCAGACCGCTGCCAACCTATGAGGTCGATCTCGGGGAACCATCGGCGCGCGACCGCCTGCGGGTCAGGCCTGGCATGACCGGCCTGTGGCAGGTGTCCGGCCGCCATCGCCCTTCGTACGAGGACATGCTCCAGCACGACCTCTACTACATCGGGAACTGGTCGCTGTCGATGGACCTACTCGTCGTCCTGCGGACGATCATCGTCACCTTTCGGCGATCGGGGGTGTAGCCCGGACCATGGAGCTACGTGACTATCTGCGCGTCATCCGTGAGCGAAAGGCGCTGATCGCCGTCGCCACGGTGCTGTGCGCCGGCGCCGCCCTCGGCGCCTCGTTGGTGATCACCCCGGTGTACCAGGCGGACGCAAAGCTGCTCGTCCTGGCCAAGACCGATCCGACCGCGGGTGCCTCCTCAGCGTACGAGGGAGCCCTGCTCTCCCAGCAGCTCGCCAAGTCCTTCGCGCAGATCCTGGAATCGCGCCCGACCGCCGAAGCGGCCCTGCGCGCCAACCCCGAGCCGATCAGCGCCGGCAGGCTGCAGCAGCGGACCCACGCAAAGCCGATCCCTGACACGTTGCTGATCAACCTGAGCGTCGAAGACACCCAGCGTGCTCGTGCGCAGCGGCTCGCCAACAGCCTGGCGCGCGCGTTCATCGCCCAGGTCCCGAGCCTCCAGAACGGGTCGGCCGTGAGCGTGAGCCTCGTCGAGCCGCCGCGGCAGCCGGTAGCGCCTGTCAAGCCACGCATCCCGCTGAACCTCGCGCTCGGTCTCGCGCTCGGCCTGGTGATGGGGGCGGCGCTGGCGATCCTGCGAGATTTCCTCGACCGATCGCTCAAGTCCCCCGAGCGCGTGGAGGCGGCGACGGGAGCGCCGGTCTTGGGCACCATCCCGCAGTTCAAGGCCGACGCCGCGGGAAGACCGGTCACCACTCACCCGCGGTCGGCCGCCGCGGAGGCGTTCCGCAAGCTCCGCACCAACTTCTCCTTCCTGGGCGTGGACCGCGAGAGCATCTGCTGCGTCGTCAGCTCCCCGGGCATGTCCGACGGCAAGTCGACGGTGACCGCGAACCTGGGACTGGCCCTTGCCGAGGCCGGTGTCCGGGTGGTGATCGTCGACGCGGACCTTCGCAAGCCGTCGCAGCACCGGATCTTCGGCTTGCAGCAGCGGATCGGCACCACCACCGTCCTGCTCGAGCAGGCCGACATGCGTGATGCGCTGCAGCGGATCGACAGCGGTCCGCTGGCGGTCCTCACCTCGGGCCAGCTTCCGCCGAACCCGGCCGAGCTGCTCGCCTCGCGGCACATGGAGGAGCTGGTCCAATCATTGCGCGCCTCGGCCGACGTCGTCCTGGTCGACTGCCCGCCGCTCCTGCCGGTCAGCGACCCGATGGTGGCGGCGCGGTTCGCCGACGGTGTGCTGCTCACCGTCAGCGCGGGCGCCAACACCATTGACCAGGTCCAGGCCGCCAAGGTGATGTGTGAGAAGGCTGGTGTCGCGCTCGTGGGCGCCATCCTCAACGGGACGTCGGTGGGGGAGCGGCAGCAGCCAACCGAATACGACTACGACTACTTCGACCGGGCGGTCCCCGCCAACGGATCGAAGCCTCCCACGGTCGGCGCGCTCAGCGACGGAGGCCCTCCGCCAATTGACGAAGAAGACACCGTCGTGAGGCGGCGGGTCGGGTCATGAAGGCCGTGCTGCTGTGGCCGAGGCACGGGAACGTCACCGTCGAGGAAGTCCCCACCCCACAGCTCCGCGCCGGTCAGGTGCTGATCCGCAACCATCATTCGCTGATCAGCGCCGGCACCGAGCGCGCGCGCATCGAGGCGGGCCGCCAGAGCCTGCTCGGCAAGGCTCGCAAGCACCCCGAGCAGGTGCGGCAGGTGTTGGAGTCCGTCCAGCAGGTGGGCGTGGCGGACACCTACCGGTTGGTCAGCGACCGACTCGACGCGCCCGTCCAGGTGGGCTACTCGTCAGCGGGGGTGGTGCTCGAAGCGGGTGAAGGGGTGCGTGATTTGGCACCCGGGACGCGCGTGGCCGCCGCCGGGGCGGGATACGCGTCCCACGCCGAGGTGATCAGCGTTCCGGCCAACCTCTGCGTCCCCCTGCCGGACGCGGTCCCCTCCGGCGCGGCGGCGTTCGCGACGGTCGGCGCCATCGCGCTGCAGGGCATCCATCAGGCCGACGTCCAGCCGGGCTCGCGCGTGGCGATCATCGGGCTGGGGCTGGTGGGCCAGCTCGCCGCGCGGCTGCTGACGGCATACGGCTGTGACGTGATCGGCGTGGACCGCGACTCGGCCATGCTGGATCTGGCGGGCGGTGCCGGCATCGCCGCGCTGGCCCGCGACGGCAACGACCTCGTGGCCGCAACGCGGGCCGCCTGGGGTGCCGCTGGAGCCGACGCGGTGCTGGTCACGGCGGCGACCAGCAGCGCCGATCCGGTGGAGCTGGCCGGCGAACTGGCCCGCGACCGGGCCGTGGTGGCGATCGTGGGGGACGTGGCCGTGGCCCCGCCACGTTCCTCCTACTACGGCAAGGAGCTGTCGATCAGGTTTTCGCGCAGCTACGGGCCGGGCCGCTACGACCCCAGCTACGAGGAAGGCGGCATCGACTACCCACCCGGGTTCGTCCCCTGGACCGAACGGCGCAACCTGGCGGAGATCGTGCGCCTGCTGGAGCGCAAGCTGCTCGACGTCGACTCGCTGCGACCCGCTGAGTTCCCGATCGACCAGGCGCCGCGGGCCTACGGCCTGCTGGCGGCCCGGGGCCGTGAGCGCCGCGTGGCGATCCTGCTCTCCTACGGGCATGGTGAGGAGCCGCCCCGGGCCGCCCCGCGTCCAGTGGCCCTGCCCGCCAGGCCGCCGAGGCGGCCCGTCGACGGCGCCGTCCGCATCGCCACCGTCGGCGCCGGCTCGTTCGCCAGCCGCACGCTCTTCCCGCATCTGGCACGCAACCGCGAGGTCCGCCTGAGCTGGATCACGACCGCCGGTGGGGTGAGCGCCCACAGCCAGGGCATCCGCTGGGGCTTCAGCAACGCGGTCGGCAGCCTGCGTGAGGGCCTGGCGCTGGAGAGCGCCGACGCCGTCATGGTCCTGAGCCGCCACGACAGCCACGCCGCCTACGCCACCGAGGTGCTCCGGGCCGGACGGATCCTGTACTGCGAGAAGCCGCTGGCCCTCGACGAGCGGGAGTTGGATGAGGTGGCGGCCGCCTGGGCGCAAGCCGGCGTTCCGGCGATGGTCGGCTTCAACCGACGCTTCGCGCCTCCCGTGCGCGAGTTGCGGGAGCACCTGGCTGGCCGTTCGGCCCTACAAGTCGTCTGCCGGGTGTTTGCCGGGAAGATCCCACCGGATCACTGGTATTTCGACGAACGCCAGGGCGGGCGCACGCTTGGCGAGGTGTGCCACTTCGTCGACCTGGCCGGGTACCTGATCGGCTGTGCTCCGGTCTGGGTGCAGGCTCGGTGCGTCGACCGGCCGAACGACGGCCGGCGTGCGCAAAGCGTCTCGCTGCTGATCGACTTCGCCGACGGCTCCCTGGCGACCGTCGTCTACGGTGGCTCCACCCCGCGGGGAGCGCCGAAGGAACTGGTCGAGGTCGCCGCGGACGGGTTCGCGGCGCGGATCGAGGACTACCGGTCGCTGACGGTGTGGTCCGGAGCGGCCAAGCCGCTAGTGCGACGCTACCGGCGGGCCGCCAAGGGCCATGCGGAGGAGATGCGGGCGCTGGTGGACCTGTGCCAGGGCCGCGAGCCGTCCCCCGCCTGCGATTTCGTTCCGGCGTTGTGGTCCACCCTCACCACCTGGCGGGCGGTGGAGTCGGCGGCCGAAGAGCGCGGGCTCCCGGTCGAGCCGCGGCTCGAGAACCTGCGCACGGTGCTCGGGTTTCCGCCAGTTGATCACGCGACACGACTTCGGGGGTGACTCGTCTGACTGGCAACGGGAGCGCGGCCGCGACCGGGGCGCTCGAGCGGCGCGGTCGGGCCGACCGGCGGCCTCGGGTGGACTGGCGGCTCGGATGGCTGGC
>WNFV01001507.1_pt1 | contig 36220 bp, 30 predicted proteins | sample 5400101 | NCBI WGS metagenome assembly WNFV01 (sample SAMN13153361, study PRJNA577476) | soil metagenome | isolation source: 115 cm soil or saprolite under grassland replicate 1 | place: USA:California | collected 2016-06-15 | reverse complement strand
AGGAGGAACAGGATTCGTTTCATGCCTACCTATATACCGGTTTTTCTCGAGTGCTAGACCGTTTGTTGACAGTCGTGCGACTCTTGCGCAAACAGGGCGAACCTCCGAATCCCTCGCCATCATTTTTTATTTCCAAGCGGATTGAAAAACAAGAGACGCCGGCTTCAGCAGGAACAAACGTTTCACCATAACGTTTACGTGATTCTGCTGCGCGATGCTGTCGCAAAGCACCGTTCCATTTTACGCCTGAATCCGAAGCGTGATCCCCTGAAACCCTGCGTGTATGTCGGAATGACCGGAATCCCGGTCGATCACCGATTCGAAAATCACAAAAACGGTTATAAATCGGCTTGGGTCGTCAGGAAATATGGCGTGCGACTGGTGCCAGAGCTTTACGAACATCTGAACCCGATGCCGTTTGAAGCAGCCGTCCAGATGGAAGCGGAATTGGCTGAAGATTTGAGGGCTGTCGGATATACAGTTACAGGCGGCCACTGATGGCGACGGGACCCCTGATTGGAATTGAGTGGAGCGCCAGCGGCTGCCAGGGATGCCGTGATTCACGAGAAAGCCGGCAGTCGGATTCGAACCGACGACCTGCTGATTACAAATCAGCTGCTCTACCAGCTGAGCTATGCCGGCGTTTTACCTCGACAAATCACCCCCGTGGGGCCGATCCCGAAGATTTCGCAAGTGTATAACACGATTTCCGCCGTCCTGCTGAAGCAAATTTCGCCGACGAATACAGTAGACCAATCCACGGCGTCGAGGGGATTCACGGTTGTTGTGGCGGTCCGATGAATGGCGCCTTAACGGGCGCCGATCGCAGCGACATATACATCGGATCTCAGCATCCTTCCTCGCGACAGATTCTCTGAAGCTCGAGTAAACCCGTATTCATCCAAATACGGAATCGGATCGACAAGTTCGTTCGCCGCCACGCCCGCGGTCGCGCGAAAGAACGTATACATCATTCGCAGCCACACTCTGGCGTGCGCTCGCGCAAATCTCTCCCGCGGGATCGTGAAGTCGGCGATCAACCAAACAGCGCCGGGCTCCGCCGCGCTCGCCAGTTTCGCGATAATCGCTTGTAGTTCTCTGCCGGGGAAACAATCGAGAAAGAAGTGCGTGACCAAAAGGTCGTATGATTCTCGCGCGACCATTTCAGAATGTCCTCATGAATAAAATGGACGCGTGAAAACGATTCCGGACGCATCCGGCGGAGGCGCCCGCGGGCGAGTTGGAGCATGGCTTGGCTTGCATCGATGCAGTCGACATCGATCTTCGGATAGGCGCGCACGAGCTCGCAAAGGAAGCGCCCGTCGCCCTCACCCAAAATCAACGTGCGTTTTGGCCGCGCGATCGCGTCGATCCAGCAAGTCCGAGCGCGTTGCAATGCGTTGCCGAAGGCGATTGTTTCGAGCCAGCGATAATGCGGCGCAACAAGATCGAAGCTCACAAGACTTTCTCCACAACGAACAAGGCAAGCGGCGTAAAAAGAACGACATCAGCAAAGGCAGTGCGTTCATCGCGTGACACCGGGACAAAAGGCAGCGCGCCTAACAAAAGTCCGCTTGCTCCGAGGCAGAGCGCGACCGGCCAGGAGCCAAGATCGAACAGGACGAGTAGGACAGAACCTGCCAGCAAGAGGAGCAGGAGCAGTCGCGGGAGAGAATCCGCCTGAGCCCAACGCGTCGCGATTGAATGCTTGCCCTGAATCCGATCGAGATCCCGTTCCCAGATCGCGATGCTGACACAGTTCAGCGAACAAAGTGAGGCGAAGAGAATCGCCGCGAAAATCATTGTCGATCTTTCCGCAAAAATATGAGGCGTAACGGCAAACAAAGTGCCGGCGGCAAACAATGAGCCGATGGTGAATTCCTTCACCGGAATCATCTCCCAAATTTCGCTGTGCGCGTGATTGATCGCTACATAGGCGATGGTGAATGCGCCCAGAACCGCGCCGGGGACAGCCGTTTCGTAGTTCACCGCTTGCAAAACAACGATAACGTCGACGGCGGCGACGCAGATGATGGAGACGAGCCAAATGCTTTTGTGTTTCGAGCAGAACTGTTGTCGCGCCGATTTCGGCTGACCTGCGACGAGCGAAACTGAATCGCCAAAACGGTCCGCCAGATAGATAACCCATGCCGTAAGAAACAACGCCGCTAGGTGCCCACCAGGCACGGACAAATGGAAGCTGTGCGCGAAAATCCATTGCCAGCAGATCGCAACCAGTGGCGCATCGAGGCAGACAAGATTCAACCAAAGCAATGGACTGCGCGAGACAGCGCGATCCTCCAAGCCGCGCATGACTATTGTCGCGCGTGGATCGATCTGACGAGTAAAGTGCAAATTATTGAGGTTTATTATTCACAATTCCATGAATGATCGGATCTTCTCGAATTTTTTTGGACCAGAGTTGGCCCGCGCACGAGCGATTGCACGCCGTTACGCCAACGTCGCCGGGATTTGGCTGGTTATCCTGGCCGTCTTCGCTGCGCAAGGATGCAACAAGTCCCATGAAGAACTGCAGGCCCAGCGAATGGCCGCAAGTGTGAAGGCAGAATTTCTGCACGCATGGCGCAATTACGAGCGCTACGCCTGGGGCCATGACGCGTTACGTCCCTTGAGCAAGACTCCACACGATTGGTATGGGCAGTCGCTCTTGATGACGCCAGTCGATGCGCTCGACACACTCGTTCTGATGAATCTCGATGCCGACGTCGCGAAGACGAAGGAGCTCATCGTGCGCGATCTCTCGTTCGATCGCGACATTTACGTCAAAAACTTTGAGATCACGATCCGGCTTCTCGGCGGCCTACTTTCCGGCTATCAATTAACCAACGACCAGCGTCTCTTGCAGTTGGCCGAAGATTTGGGCAACCGGTTGCTCCCCGTTTTCAATTCGCCAACCGGACTGCCTTATGTGTATGTCAACCTGCGCACGGGTCAGGTGCGCGATCCGGTAACGAACCCGGCGGAAACAGGCACACTGCTGCTTGAGTTCGGCACGCTGAGCAAACTCACCGGACGGCCGGAGTTCTACGACAAAGCCAAACGCGCGCTCGTCGAAACTTACAACCGCCGGTCGCCACTCGGGCTTGTCGGACAAAGTATTAATGTCGAGACCGGCGCGTGGACGGATACCGATAGTCACATCAGCGGCGGCATCGATTCCTATTACGAGTATCTCTGGAAATGCTGGCTTTTGTTCAGCGACGACGACTGCCACGACATGTGGAACGCCAGCTTCCCGGCTGTTAACAAATATCTCGCCGACGATACTCCCGATGGATTGTGGTACGGGCACGCCGATATGCGAACGGGCAAGCGCACCGAGACAACTTACGGCGCCCTCGACGCGTTTTTCCCTGCGTTGCTCGCCCTTTCAGGCGAGCTCACCCGCGCGCGTCGCCTGCAAGCGTCATCGTTCAGAATGTGGAACTTGCATGGGACTGAGCCTGAGATCCTCGATTACAAAACGATGCGCGTGATTTCCGGCGCTTACCATCTGCGCCCGGAAATTGTCGAATCGACTTATTACCTGTATCACTTCACGCGCGACGGGCATTATCGGCGGATGGGCGAAAAGCTCTTCGATGATTTCGTGAAATACTGCCGCACCGATGCCGGCTATGCCGCGCTCGCGGACGTTGTCACCAAACAAAAGCGCGATGAAATGGAGAGCTTCGCTCTGGCTGAGACATTCAAATATTTTTACCTGCTCTTTGCTCCGCCGCGGACTTTGGATTTCGATACAATCGTCTTCAATACCGAAGCGCATCCGCTCAGGCGAACCTGGTAAATGTCACATCGCTATTAAAACGTACAACCTCGGTTTCTGTATGACTGCCATCAGGTTCATTACACTTTTCGCGTTGCTTTGTTGCTCTTCCCTCATAGCGCAGGAAGCCAGCCGTCTGCGGGCGCGCGAGGCGGGAGTGGTTGTCGGAATTCTTCCCGTGGGGCCGCAGAACGCGATCACCGATGTAGCGGGAGTGATCGTCGGGCACAAAACGATCATTCAGGGCGAGAACATCCGGACCGGAATCACCGCGATTCTCCCGCACAAAGGCAATCTCTTTCGGGAGAAGGTTCCGGGCGCAGTTTTTGTGGGCAACGCGTTCGGCAAATTATTCGGCTCGACGCAAGTGAATGAGCTCGGCGAGATCGAAACTCCAATTCTCCTCACTTCGACGCTCGCGGTTCCCAGAGTCGCCGACGGCATTATCGATTACATGCTCGCACTGCCGGGCAACGAGGACGTGCAGTCGATCAATCCATTGGTGGGCGAAACAAACGACGGATGGCTAAACGACATTCGTGCACGTCGCATTACCTCAACCGATGTGGCCGAAGCGATCCGTGGCGCGAAAGGCGGTCCGGTCGACGAAGGTGCCGTCGGTGCTGGTACCGGCACCGTGGCCTTCGGATTCAAAGGCGGCATCGGAACGTCTTCGCGAAAACTTCCCGCCAATCTTGGCGGATATACTGTCGGCGTCCTGGTGCAAACGAACTTCGGTGGTGTGCTGACGAACGCGATCGCGTTTTCCACAAACCGACAATCCACCACGCTCCTTTCGAATGACGACATGTCTCCATTATTCCTGGCGGCGATCGAGGCAACCGAAGAGGCTGTCTATAATTCTTTGTTCAAAGCGAAAACGACGACAGGACGCGGCCACACGGTGGATGAACTTCCGATCGACAAGACCATCAAGATCCTCAAGAAATACAACGCCGTTAAGTGAGACTCGCGCGATTGTGCCGATGACCCGGTTCTTCCAGCTGCTTCTTATACTCGTATTGCAGATAAGCGCTTCTGCTGAATCAGCAGCACCAAAAGAGTCTGCCCGGTTGGTCGATTACGTCCGCCCCTTCGTTGGTACGCAGGGAGAAGGGAACACGTATCCGGGTCCGTCGGCGCCGTTTGGCATGATTCAACTCAGTCCAGACACGGACGACCAACCTTGGGAGACGGCTTCAGGTTACGAGTACTCTGATCCCTCAATCATGGGCTTCAGTCTGACGCATCTTTCCGGCACCGGAATTCCTGATCTCGGTGATTTCCTTTTCATGCCTCAGATTGGGAGCCCGAAGCTTGTCGCCGGAACTAAAGCTGATCCTGATTCTGGTTATCGCTCACCCTACTCGCACGATGACGAGGAAGCCTCCGCCGGTTATTACAAAGTGAAGCTGCAAAAGTCCAGCGTCACGGTTGAATTAACGGCCGGCGAGCGGGCCGGCATGATCCGGATGACATTCCCGGCGAATGCTGAAGCATCCATTCTCACTGATCTGCATCACGTCCTGACCGGAAAAAAATGGAAGGTGATCTGGTCGCACGTTCGCGTGGAGGACAATTCCACAATAACCGGCTTTCATTTGGTGAACGGCTGGGCAAAGGAGCGTTCCCTTTATTTTGCGGCGCGCTACTCACGGCCTTTCGATAAAGCGGAAATCCTCAGCGATGGCCAGCCGGTCATTTACAACACCTATCGGTTTCGCAGCGATAAGGAGGCTAGTGGAGCGAATCTTCAATTTATCGCCAAATACAAAACGCGTGAGAATGAACCCATTACCGTAAAGGTAGCGGTTTCCGCAGTCAGCGCGGCGAATGCATTGAAGAATTTGGATGCTGAGATTCCCGGCTGGAATTTCGAAGAGTTCCGGGACAAAACCCGAACGAAATGGGAGCGCGAATTAAGTCGAATCGAAATTGAAGGCTCCCCCGAGGAGAAAGAGACTTTCTACACGTCGCTTTACCACGCATTCCTCGCGCCGAATCTTTACCAGGACATCTCCGGCGAATATCGCGGTCTCGACCAAAATATTCATCGAGCGCAGGGCTTCACGAATTACACCGTGTTTTCACTCTGGGACACTTACCGGGCGACCCATCCGCTCTTCGCCTTGATACAGGCGCAACGCGACGCGGACATGATCAATTCGATGCTGGCGCACTACGACCAAAGCGTGGAGCACATGCTGCCAATCTGGTCGCTTCAAGCCAATGAAACATGGTGCATGATCGGATATCACGCGGTGCCGGTCATTGTGGACGCCTACTTGAAAGGAGTGAAGGGCTTCGATCCCGCCAGAGCTTACGAAGCGATTAGGACGACGGCGATGAATCCGAATTACGACAACGTGGCGACCTACGCGAAATTGGGCTGGGTTCCCTTCGAAAAAGAGAACGAATCCGTCTCCAAGACGCTCGAGTACGCCTACGACGACTTCTGCATCGCGCAAATGGCTAAAGCGCTCGGCAAAAAAGATGATGCGAACTATTTCGCGAAACGCGCCGCCAATTACAAAAATCTTTTCGATTCCTCAGTGGATCTGATGCGTGGCAAGGATTCGCAAGGTAAATGGCACACTCCGTTTAATCCGCATTTTTATGATGAAAGCACGGGCGTCAACGACTTCACCGAAGGAACCAGCTGGCAGTATTCGTGGTACGTCCCGCACGATGTCCCCGGGCTGATTGCATTGATGAAAGGCAAAGAGCAATTCACGCAGAAATTGGACGCGCTTTTTACTTTTCGCGAAGCCGATCAGAGCAAAGGCGTTTCCGATATTCAGGGGAGGATTGGCGAATACTGGCACGGCAACGAACCGAGTCATCACGTGATCTACCTCTATTCATATGCGGGCCAACCGTGGAAAGCAGCCGAGCGTCTGCACGAGGTGGTGAAAACCCAATACGGCAGCAAACCCAATTCGTTGAGCGGCAATGATGACTGCGGTCAGATGTCTGCCTGGTATTTGTTTACCTGTCTCGGGTTCTATCCGGTCTGCCCCGGCAGCGATTATTACGTGATTGGGGCTCCCCAAATCAGGAAAGCGACAATGCATCTTTCGAACGGAAAAATCTTCATGATGAGCGCGAACAATCTTTCCGACAAAAACATTTACGTGCAATCGGTTGCGCTGAACGGCAAGAAGATCGACAACCCGTTTCTTCCCTACAGCGCCGTCAGCGGCGGAGGAATTCTGACTTTCGAAATGGGACCGGAGCCAAGTAAGTGGGGAACGAACCCGCAAATCCCGAAATAGCTGCTGGCTGGCACCGTACTACATCCAAATGGACGAGTCTCCGCGTGGTTTCGCTAAAACATGGTTTTATACCGCGGTCGAAGCACCAGGATTTGTTTAGTCGACTCCCTTTGCGGGACCCGGCAAAACTCGTTCGAGGCGACGGAACACGGAATCAATTCTCAAAGACCGCGTGGATCTGCGGCCGGACACTTGGTAGCGTCGAAGGCTAAGTTTCGCTACGATGCTGCTGGTTCAATGTCGGTTATCGCGACGACCTCGACGGGTTTGATACGCCAGTCGCAGATTAGCTGGATATGCGCTCGTGGATTTTCAACGTCTCGATGAATCTCAAGAACACGAAAGCGAAATTTGCCTTCCTCTTCGTTCTGCGGGCGCGAATACCTGACTACATCATTTACTTGCATGGCCGGATTGTCGCGCGCGCGCACTAGTTTCGGGTTGGATCGGAGGACAAGTCGACAAGCAGCGCAAAATCTTTCTCAAACTCTAAAGACAGAATTTCGGCGGTGCAATCGGGCGAAACAGCCCACAAGTTATCAGCTGAACCTTGGCCCAAGCACACGCCTTCTTCTCCTTTGAATCTACCGGTCAAGATGAGCACACGGGCGCCTTCCAGCTCGGCGCGAGAGCCACGGTGCCCGACAGCCGACTGCTTCGAAACACCTGCTCTGCGACTTGACTCATCGTCCATAGACTTATCGTCTATGCTGGCCATTGTTCGAACAATGTCAAGCCGGCAGCGATCCCTCACATCCTTTGGGCAAAATGTTCGCAGACTGCGCGGCGTTTCAGGATTTACACAAGAGCGCCTCGCAGACAAAGCTGATCTTGACCCGACGTACATCAGCGGAATTGAACGGGGGATTCGTAACCCGACGCTCATGATCATTGTTCGTTTGGCGAAGGCGCTCGGCGTTCCCCTTAGCGAATTGTGCAAGGGAGTTTTTGTATGAGTGGTCGCGGGCGGGGACTCGCGGCGACTAAAGCGCCGACGTTTATTGATCTATTTTGCGGATGCGGAGGATTCACGTTGGGAATGCAGCGCGCCGGTTTCCGGTGCCTTGCCGCTATTGATTCAAACAGTGAAGCAATCGATGTTTTTAGCGCGAACTTCCCGTCGGTTCCGCATATCCTGCAAAAGGACTTAAAAAAATTTGGTCCCGCCAAACTCGTCGCGTTAGTCGGTAGTGCGCGAATTGACGCTATTGTTGGCGGACCGCCTTGCCAAGGGTTTAGCACAGCGCGGCAGGTCGATTGGGCAAATCATGGGTCTAGGGTGAAACGTGATAAGAGACGCTACTTATATCGTGAATTCCTAGAGTATGTCCGCTATTTCAAGCCTCGCGTTTTCGTAATCGAAAATGTTTTGGGGATTCAAAGCGCAGCGAAGGGCGCGATTTTTACGCGCTTACAAGCCGAAGCTCGCAGTGTTGGCTATCGCGTTCATCCACAAGTCGAGGAGGCTTGGAAATTGGGCGTTCCTCAGAAGCGGCGGCGACAGTTGATCGTTGGCGTTCGTATTGATATTCCAGGCTATTTCCCGGCACAGCTACTCCCTGCCAAGCGAGCGGGGTTTACCGATGGGCGGGAACAGCGTGTCACATTGTGGGACGCGATTGGAGATCTACCGCAGCTGCGAGCGGGAGGCGGTTCTGCTGATTGTGAATACGACATTCGCCGACGACAGAGATTCCTAAAAAAGCGAGGACAGCGTGCTGCGCACTACCAGAAAAAAGTGCTGGAGATCGCGCGGGCAAAGCGGCTGACTGCACATCGAGCGCGGCCACACAACGAGCGGGATCTACGCGACTTCGCGCGCTTGCGAGAAGGAGAACATTCGGCCGAAGCAATTAAGCGCGGTGAACCGATGGAATTCACTTACAAGCGAGAGATTTTCAAAGATCGATTCAAACGTCAGCATCGTGAAGAGCTCTGCTCCACGATTGTGGCTCATCTGAGCAAGGACGGGTTGATGTTCATCCATCCAACACAGAATCGATCTTTGACACCGCGCGAGGCCGCCAGAATCCAGAGTTTCCCGGATTGGTTCGTTTTTCCGGTCACGCGCACGCATCAGTTTCGCATCATTGGGAATGCCGTGCCGCCGTTGGTTGCGGAAGCCGTAGCGGAAGAAGTAATCGGCTTCATGAACGCCGCATCCAAACGGTCGCCTCAGAAGGGATCGACGAAAACAGTCCCGTCAAGTCGAACCGAAGCGATTAAGACGTTGTTACCCATTGTGGAAAAAAAACACCACGCTCTTCGGCGGATTTCTGCCGATAAGTTTAAACGAAGCTGGCACGCTGTGGCTTTCCTTCATTATGGACTCCATCCGGCTGCAGCGCTTGATCACGGCAAATTGGTCTGCTGGAATTTGCCGGGCTGCATTGAAAACGAGTCGGATGAGAGACTTCGCCTTTTCGCGCCTTATTTTGAGCGAAGCGGCTGGCCGGTGGTTCTTGCACCGATTGCAAAGGAAGCATGGCGCCGATTCAATGCCGGCGAACTTAAGCTACACGAGTTTTACGCTGCTGCGGCCCAAGGTGCCGGCATCGCTGCCTCCAATGGCGCGGTCGGATTGAAGGGAAACCAAGTGGGCATTCAAAGTGTCAGTTAAAACTGTTCGGGACGCCGTGTCGAAACATGCTTTTTGTCGAAGGCAATCGAGATTGGGAAGATGTTCCAACGTGGGTGCGATTTCTAATTTCCGTCGGATACCGCTGGCAGCAGGATCTGTCGATTAGACGCCTTGGTTTAATTTCATTGCCATCTGACTCCGCGGCAGCGGGTTTGGTTACGCTCGGAGCGCTATTGCGCGATCTAGAGAATCCCAACGCAAATGATATTGCGGGGCACTACGCTGCGCTTGCGCGTCATGCACAACAATACCTTACAAGCTGCCGAGATTGTGAGTACCGATGCCGTCCCGATATCAAGAAGTGTGGTTATGTCGCAGAAGCTCGCGGAAGGGTCCGATCGGTAAATTCACCACACAGGGTGTATGTGGTTTCGGATCGAACGAATATTGAGCAGCGCGAACTCGCTTTTGTTTATAGGGATTTAATTGAGTTCCCGAAGCCACAATTCGCAACCGACTGGTATCTGGATAACGAACCGCCGCTTGTTCTGGCCGCTAACGAAGGCGAATTGTGCTGTGATCGATACCGCGGGTTCTTTCCGGAGCAAAACATTTTCGCTGAAAACCTGCGGAAGACCTATTCCGGTCTTTGCCTTGCAGGGCGCGCGGCGGGCGAAAGGTCAACACGCGATTCGTTTGCAACGGTGCGGTTCCGGCAAGAAGGATCGGACTTTCGGTTGGATGATCTGCTCACCGTCAACGGATGGTCGGATGCCGCAGTGTCGAGGGTTAGTTTTTTCAATGTAAGAACCGAGAAATTTGACCGGCGAAATGAAAACCCGGCGTTAGTTGTCGCGGATGGGCACGTATCGTTCTTGAAGGCCACTGGCCGAAGTGAATTCCAACAGGGCGATATCTTAGGCATGTTCAGTCGAACGCTAGAGCGTGACGCGCTTGAAACACTAGGAAACAAAATCCAATCGTGGAGCCAATGGTACGAGACTGATCATGAGCTTTTATCGAGGATTGCACCAATTCCGCGTGGCATCGCGGTCACGGTCTTGCGAAGGAAATCCCTTCAGTAATGATTACTGCGTCGGAAATTTTTCAGTTCCTTGCCGTCACCGAAAATTGGTCGGTCGAACGGCGCGAATTAGCCTCAGTTAGCTTCGGCAATTTGCGGCGACATCTGCGCTTCATGTTTATGCGACTTCGCTCGGCCGACGATCAGGAATCCCGCGAGATATCTGAAAGGCTGCGAATGCACATATCCGAGTGGCTGACCGTTCCGATCTGTTTTGATCACAACATTGTCGATGCACTGGAGACGCTCGGTGAACCAGCTGCTATTCATGAGCGATGGGGCTCGGAAATCGGTAGGGCGTTCGCGGGTGCATTAGTCGCTGCTAAGGAAGTCTCACAGACAGAGAATCCAGTTCGCATCGAGCTCCGCAGTATCATTACCTCGCTGCGCGAACAGAACGTATTGTTCAAAATTTGGTGTCACCGCAGAGCACGCGTTCATTTTGAATCCGTCCTAGAACCGCCCGGCGGGGCATTAGACGACACGGCATTCATTCATTCATTGGCTAATTACAAAGGGGTGCGGCCATTTGACACCTTGATCAAAGTTGGACCGCTCCGATCGTTTGGCTGGAGTTCGGCGCCGGACGCCCTCATCACTGCACCCCGATTTAGCAAGCTCATACAAATTGTTTGGTCCGGTTGCTCAGACGAGCAAAACTTTGGATACGATCCCGTCGCCACAGTGGTAAGCGCAGGCAAGCAGTCTGGTGTCCAACAAAACCGAATCTCGTGGTCTTCACGTACGATTCATTTGGGTCAACACTCCCGAGCAGAAAATGAAGGCATCGATGAAGACGAGTTTGAATTGTTTAGGCAATCAAAGCCAAGCGATGAACATCGCCAAGCGACACTGATCCAGATCGATGACGAGCACGGAATTTTGTATCCGAACCACGCAAAGGTTCTGACATTTGATCCTATCCCGGCTGCACCCGAGCCAATCGCGCTACGTTCGCTTGGGGCCGACGTTGTTGAGGGAATGTTTTGTATTCTTCCCCGTCTCGGAGATGTCGATCTTGGAGAGCTTCAAGCGGGGGAAGGGCAGTTCAGTCGCAAGTGGAAGGAAAGACTTCGCCATGAATTGGCGACAAATCCTGATGGCATTCATCGCCTTCTTCGGAACGCCGGCATCAAGTTAGTCCACTTGCGCTCTCGGATGGCGAACTGGACAAAGCCGCCGACAACTGTGATTCACGCTCCGCAGAATCGAAGCGACTTCGAAATCCTGATCAATGTTCTGGGAATTGCTTTTGATCCGGGCGACCCTCGCGCACACAAAGGCATTCCTTGGTGGCAGTATGCCTGGAGGGAGATCCAGCGCGCACGTGGCGAGGCTATTCAGATGGGCCTAAAGGAGCATGAAATAATCCATGAGGAATTGCAGGGTTTTTTGAAGGGTTTATTACCGGAAATACGAAGCAACGCTGCTAGGGCGGATACGTTCCAACTTCCTATCATCGCGGGTCGCGACGTTTACGGTGACTTTTTGTTTTTCAAAATTGTAACGATTGAGGACGGGTACCTTGCGCCAGACAGCGAACTAAAATGCGTTCGCGAATTCAGTGTGATTGAGCAATGGCGCGTTTAATTCCAGCATTCATGGATGACGCTACGCCTCCGGGCGAGCGCGATGTGTTCAATATGCTGGCTGGCGGACCCTCAGATTGGGTCGCGCTGCATTCGTTGGACGTTGCGCCTTGGAATCGCGGCTTGCGAACCGAGATCGATTTTGTAGTGATCGCACCTGATAGCGGCGTTCTTTGTATTGAGGTGAAATCGCATGACGCCATTTCATTTGAAAACGATCGGTGGCTGCCGACCACAATTAAACGGTCGCCGTTTAAGCAGGCATCTGATGGGCGTCACGCGCTGTATAGGGGTCTGAGAGAGGTCGCGCCACAACTCAAACACGTGCCGATTGTTCACTGCTGCATATTTCCTAACGCTCAATTCGACGTGGGACGCAACCTATCCGTCCATTCATGGGAATTGATGGATGTCAGGGTATTTCGCGGATTTGCGAGCGCGGAGACTTTTTGCGCGGAGTTAAAAGCACGGATGATAAAGAGCATTAAATCCGATGCTAATCTTCACCGCTTAACAAACCCACTCTCGCAATGGCAAATTGATGACCTGATCAGATCATGTGTGCCGATCCAGAAACGACGGCCTGACGCTCGGGACGAAATCATTCGCAGGGAGCAACATGTCGAAGCGATCCTTCGTGAGCAGCAAAAGCCAGTTTTGCGGCTGGCCGCACTCAACGACCGAATTGTGGTATCCGGAGGAGCAGGAACCGGTAAAACGCTCATTGCGCTAGAACTTGCTCGTCGCGGTGCCGAGGATGGTCGTCGCGTGGGACTGTTATGCTTCAACCAGATGGTGGGAGACTGGTTGGAGAATAAAGCTCAAAACTTGGAGCCAAAAATACCGAATCTGGTCGTTGGTAGGGCAGTGCGCGTCATGGCGCAAATGGCTGAAATAGAAATACCCAAGCAGCCAGCGAGTGATTTTTGGGAGAACGAACTTCCGCAAATGCTCGAACAGCGCCTGACTGATCCAGACTTCGCGGCCATCGCATCTTTCGATTATCTGGTGATTGACGAAGCGCAAGATCTCCTAGCACGGCCGACATTGTGGTGCTGCGTTGTTGGATTTTTGACCGGGGGCATCTCCAGCGGAAAGTTTTGTCTTTTAGGGGATTTTGATAATCAGACCTTGGGCGATCGGGAAGTGATGACCGAGCAACTGATGTCGCTCGATGCATCAGCGCGACCGGTTAAATGGAAGCTTGCCGAGAACTGTCGAAATTATCGTATTGTCGGCGATACGGCACTCCAATTGGCGGGCTTGACCGGCAATGTCTACTCGGGCTACATGCGAGTGGGCGGAGGAGTTCAAAATTACAACATTTCATTCTATACAAGTGAAACCGAACAGTTGAATCAGCTTTCACAGTGGTTGAAGGAATTCAAAGCTCAACGGTATAAGCCATCGGAGATCACAATTTTATCTTTTCGTGCAGGTGAAGCTTGCGCTGCCACACAACTGAGAGATCGCGGATTGAAGATAGGTCCCGCTTGGCACCGCGGCGATCATATTGGCTATGCGACTGTTCACGCGTTCAAGGGCCTCGAGAATAAGATCATCCTATTGACCGACGTGTTGCTGGAAGAAAAGGATTTCCACAGATACTTATTCTACACAGGAATGACCCGTGCGACCGAAGTGGCCCGCGTCTTGTGTGACATTCGGTCAAAAGAGACCTTATTTAGTTGGCTAAACATATAAAACCGAAAGATGCCTGACCGATCTGAAATGATTGCCTGGATTCGCGGGGAGCTGGTTGGTCCCACCCGGTGGTTAACGGATGCAGAAGTTATCGAATTTACGAACGGGGAATTCGTCGACACGGTGCCCACACGTCGTGGTCCCTTGGCATGGATTCCGCCTTCTATCACGCAGGCACAGGAAGTTTTATATTATGACCGCGAATCCCCGCATCGAAAATATGGAGCTGGGCTTTTGCATCCAACGTCGGCTTACTTAACGAGCATTCCTGCAGCGAGCGAAATCGCCGCGCACGCGACCGATACCCTCGGTGTCGAACCAGCGCCGGAAGAAGAAATCGCAGGCGGTGCGCTAGCAGAAGGAGAGGTTGAAGAAGATGTAGGTTCTGACGCAAACGAGATTGAAGATTCTGATTCCGTCGACGCATTAGACGATTTCGAGGTAACGAGCCCCGATGTGCGACACCCGTCAACGGTAGGAATTTCGTTCTGCGTGCAGTTAGACGGTGATGGCCATATCGTGGTTCGAATTCCGCAAAGTCGACGGTTTAGCTGGCAGTCGGAAAGCGCCGTCCCTTCCCCGGTCAATGGGCGCTACGAGCGCTGCAAGAGACGTTGGACTGATGACGAGGGTCGAGAACACGAGAGTGATGCATGGCGGCGCCAGCATGCGGTACTAGATGAGACGGTGGTGAGTTTCGATCGTGCGCACTTGGTTGCAGGTGAACCGATTCTCCGAGATGTCACAATGCCGGAAAATTCACCGATAGCGTTACGGATGGACGCTTTTCCGCGCAGGGTTCATGGTCAGGATAACGTTTGGCTTGTGACAGTGGTCATGCGGAATGTGACGCATACACCAGAGCGTCGCGAACCGCGCGAATCAGTTCTTTATCAAACCTATTTTGAAGTGACAGTAGAAGGCGGAAAACTACAGAAATACCCAGAAAGCAAGCGTCCGTTCGCAGAGCTCGATGCTGAGGAACAATCGTTAGCTTTACTGTATCGCGAGTCCGCAACTTGGGGAATTGGACATGGCTGCGCGGCGGGTTGGGACGCAGAGCCCGGTGACGCGGCGCGAACAGTCTATGCGGATGTATTTCCGGCAGTTCAGCTCCCAAGCATGACGCCGGACATTGAGGACCGGCAAGGCAATCGAATCGCACTTTCAATGCGAACATTAGCCAACCTTTCAGATGATGGTGTGGGTGAAGGTTGGCAATCACTTGAGAATTTGGCCGGTGAGTACGCGGCATGGATAGAGCGTAGCCGAAACGCACTAAATGAGCTCACTCAAGACGCTCCGCATCTTCGCCCCGTGGGAATCGCCCACTTGGATCGATGCGCGGCGTGCCGTGATCGAATCGCTGCCGGTATTGAACTACTGAAAACTAACGATCTAGTGAGGCGTGCTTTTAGGTTCGCAAACTTGGCAATGCTGCTTCAACAAATTGCGACTAAGCAGCTTCAGCGGCGGTCCCTAGCTTGGAATGATTCTCTACGATCTATCACAATTGAAGGTGAATACGATTCTCCGTGGAATGTCTACCGAGATGAACGCGAGAGCGATCAAGTTGGTTCGTGGCGAGCGTTTCAAGTTGCATTCTTGCTGATGTCACTAGATGGGGTCCGCGACTCCCAAACGATTGCGCGAGAAGTCGTGGACTTGATCTGGTTTCCGACGGGCGGTGGCAAGACGGAGGCATATCTCGCCGTAATGGCCTTCTACATGTTTCACCAACGGCTCATATCGCAAGGCGGGCCGCATGATCTGCGGCGCGATGGGACAAACGTATTGATGCGCTACACACTACGAATGTTGACGACGCAGCAGTTTCAGCGAGCCGCTAGCTTGATCTGCGCAATGGAGTTCTTGCGACGAAATCCAAATGAGCATCAGATGGGAGACATTGCCGGCGAACGATTCTCTTTGGGGCTGTGGATCGGTGGCGATGGGTCGCCTAACAAAATCGACGAGGCAAGAATTGAACTTCGAGCGTTTCGCAAAGGAGATACGGAAGGCAATCCGCTCGTTTTGACAGAATGTCCGTGGTGTCGTGCAGAAATCGGACGGTATGACGGCACGCGACCGACATTGAGACCGCCACTCACAAATGCAACGTGGAACGCAATGCGAGTGCGGGGAATTACAGACGAGTCAACCGAGGGTCCGCTTCTGCACTGTGCTGATGGACGGTGCGAGTTCGGAGCGGAGCAAACGCAGCGTTGGTTGCCAGTCGAAGTGATTGATCAACGCATTTACCAGAGGCCACCTTCGCTAGTAATCGCCACAGCCGACAAGCTCGCGATTATGGCATATCGGCCCGAAGCCGGAGCGCTGTTCGGCCGCCGCATTATGGATGGCGAGTCGCGTCAGATTAATCGGCCGCCGGGTCTGATTATCCAAGACGAACTCCATCTTATCTCAGGTCCCCTTGGCACGATGTACGCACTTTATGAAGGAATCTTTGAAAGGCTATGCTCCTTTGAGTCGAATGGCGGTTGGATTAAGCCGAAATTAATCGCATCGACCGCCACAATTCGCGGTGCGGCAGATCAAGTAAAAGCGCTTTATGCCCGTGAACATATTCAACTTTTTCCAAGCCCTGGTATTGCGATGGGCGATTCCTTTTTTGGAAAATACGCGCGCGATCAGGAAGGCAGACTGCGAAAGGGTCGGCTGTATTTAGGAATTCATGCAAGCGACTATGGCTCAGTATTGACCACGCAAGTGCGCACTTTTTCCTCCGCGTTATTCCGCCCATTTTCTTTGCCCCAGGAACAACGAGACCCTTGGTGGACGCTGTTGGTTTTCTACAACAGCATCCGCGAGTTAAGCGGCGCAAAGACGCTATTCGATTCGGATATCCGATCACGTTTAAAGTTCTTATTTAATCGCGAAAATTTCGGCCCGCAAAACCGGCGCAATCTACGAATCGTCGAGGAGTTAACGAGTCGCCTTTCGCAGGCGGAGATCGTAGCAATGATGGATCGGCTGGCGAGGCGATATTCCGAATCTGAAAGTGATGAAGTTCTCGACGCTTGCTTGGCTTCAAACATCATTGAGGTCGGGGTCGATATTGATCGCCTTTCGCTTATGGGCGTCGTTGGACAGCCTAAGACGACCGCCACCTATATCCAAGTTACTGGACGCGTAGGGCGTCGCTGGTGGGAGAGACCGGGGTTGATTCTGATGATCTATAATCCATCAAAAAGTCGAGATCGTTCCCACTTTGAACAATTCCATAGTTATCACCGGCGACTATATGAACGCGTTGAGCCGACATCAGCAACACCATTCGCTGTTTCGGCGATCCAGCGGGCACTGCCAGGTGCATTAATCCTTTGGGCTAGACAACAAAGCGACGCTGCAGTCCAGAACGCCGGCGCATACGCTGACGGCGTGGAATATGGGTATGAACTTCTTCGTCAGCGATGCGAAAACATTCAAATGCCCGAGGATCAAGCTCGTTCTCTACAGGAACTGGAGCGGGTGCGTGAAGAGTTGGAGCATAAATGGGGCTCGAATCCATTGGAGTGGGAAGAATTTCCGCAACGTATGGATGGCGAATACTTGATGCTTTGGCCTGGTCGCTTCTACACGCGACTACAGAAAGATCGTGGCGTGGTAGTGCCAAGTAGCATGCGGCAAGTAGATGGTTCCGCCGAGCTCAGTATTACGCAGGCGTATGCGCTTTCGGAACAAGCTCCTAACCCGTAGCCATACGACGTGGGAAATCGACAAATTCGCTTAGGGCAACTCATCGCGCCGTTCGGTCCGGGCAGTCTTTACACAGATCGCCGAGGTATTCCCCACGTTGTCTGTGGTCTCGATTATTGGTTTATGAGGCGAGATCCACATCTCGGCTTGGTTTCATGTGAGAATCGCGCGGAATTCGAGAGATTTGAGCCGCGCTTGTCAGCACTCCTGCGTGTCGATCGCTTTTGCTCACCACCAGATTTTCGCGAGTTTCGCCCGACTCATCCAGGCGAGACACCTCCTCCCAATGCGTGGCTTTATATTCCCGCGCATCGCTTTCCCCGTTGGTATCGGCACACACGAACCGGCGAAATGCGGCGATTCAATCTTCATACAACAGTCACGGGCGCCGCGGAGGGCGGAGGCAGATGGCAGCCGGTGCGTTTTATATCCGTTTGCGCCGGCGGCCACTTGTCTGAATTCCCTTGGAAGCAGTGGGTTGGCTGCCAGTGCGGCGACGACGGACAATTAATTCTGACCGACCGCGGAGGCTCGGAATTGACCAGCATTCGCATTCAATGCCGGTCATGTCCCGCGGATTCTCCTGGCAGAGGAGGCAGAAATTTAGCGGGCACAACCGTAAAGCCGGACGTAGACCAAGGTGAGCGTAGCGCATTCCAGCAGGCGGGAATCAGTTGTCCAGGCGAGCGGCCATGGCTTGGCGAAGGCGCGAACGAAAATGACTGCGGTCATCCCTTGGTGGGAGCACTGATTAATCAAACGAATATCTATTTTCCGAGAACGATCTCAGCTATCGCATTACCAGACTTGCAACCTGCGGGTGCCGGGATCGTCGAGTTGCGTGTCCAAATTGAAGAGGATCAAGCGAAGTTAGGCGTGGCTCTAACGCTTTGGAATTTGGGAGACCATGCCGGGGCACAGGCGCTTATAAGCGCCGGCTTGGTTACTCGCGGAATTACCGCTGCGTCAGAGGAAGTCACTGAAGCTCTGCAAAGTTTGTTTAATCCAGCGGCAGCGGCTTTGCCATCAGCAGCTGCTCGCCCGAGCGATCCAGAATCTGATCTGCTCGCGTTCAGGCGAGCCGAATTCAATATCATCAGAAACGAAGTTAACGACCCAGAGCACATTCCAAATCTACGCGTGATCCCAACTGCGGTTGCGGAGGAACTCGCGTTGTGGTTTGCGAAAATAAATCTCGTTGAGCGGTTGCGAGAGACGCGGGCGTTTCATGGTTTTGACCGTCTTGAGCAAAGTAGAAATCCTTTGATCGGCATGCCTCAGACAGCGCTTCGACAACTTTTTCGAAGAGCACCAAATCAACGGCAGAACCAATGGCTCCCAGCAATTGAAACGTTTGGAGAAGGAATCTACTTGGAGTTTCGAGAAGAGCGACTGACTGGATGGCAGGAGGATCAGTCAGACTGGTTGCTGCATCGATTGAACGATAGTTTTATCCAGCGGCTGGCCGGCGTGTTTCAGACGCTGCCGCCGCTGGGCGCAGCGAGCCGCACTTGGGCATCAAGATACCTCCTAGTGCATACCTTTGCTCATATTCTAATCAATCAACTTGTTTTTGAGTGCGGTTATAGCACGGCTTCGTTGCGAGAACGCTTGTATATTTCCGAGGATCCGAGCGCTCCCATGGCCGGCATACTGATCTATACCGCTGCTGGCGATTCCGAAGGAACATTAGGAGGACTTGTGCGTTTGGGCCGACCTGAACGGATTGGTGCCGTGTTTTCTCGGGCACTGTCGCGGGCGGGATGGTGTTCGGCAGATCCTGTATGTTCAGAACATTTGGGAGGACAAGGCTCACGGCTCGCGAACTTGGCCGCGTGCCATGCATGCGTGCTTTTGCCGGAGACATCGTGTGAAACTATCAATCAAGGTCTTGACCGTGCGATGTTGGTTGGAACCCCTGATAATCGCGATCCTGGGTTTATGTCGGAACTGCTGACAGCCGCTTATCTGCTCGAATGATCAAGCGAACAGGTTTTGGCGAATCTCACGATGTTTTCTCGAAAGCAAAGCGATCAGAAGTCATGTCGCGAATTCGTGGCAAAGAAAATCGAGACACGGAACTGCGGATGATTGAGATTTTCAAAGCGCAGCAAATCCACGGTTGGCGACGTGGGCAAAGGGTTTTCGGAAAACCGGACTTCGTATTTTGGCGCGAACGGATTGCAGTTTTTGTCGACGGTTGTTTTTGGCACGGCTGTCCGCGCCCGAAACATGCACCGCTTCCAAAAAATCGGGCTGATTGGTGGGCGAAAAAATTGGCACAAAACAAAATGCGCGATCGACTCGTGACACGCACGTTGCAATCACGAGGTTGGCGAGTGATTCGCGTGTGGGAGTGTTCCCTTACACCCAAGAATTTGCGTAGAACGGCAAAGCGACTGAAACGCAAGATTAACCGGTTTGCGAAGCTTGTCGCAGCTTAGCGGAAACTTTTTTGATGAAAAGCGGAGAAGCCTAGGCCACCCGCGTCGAAGCATGTCCCATTCCGCAAAGACATTGAACTTCTCCGTTGCGGCTTCCGCTTTGCGCGGCTCCTCCCTCCAAGAAGCTCCAGCGGCTACAGCAAATCGTCACCGCCCCAGTCGAACATCCATCCAAACCGCCAGAGACAACACCGCGCCGCGCGCGATGAACTTAAACTCGGGTGAAACGGCGAGCAGTGTCATGCCGTTGAGCAGACACGCCATGATGAGCGCACCGAAAAGAACTCCCAAAACTGTGCCGCGTCCGCCCTTCAGACTGACTCCGCCAATGACACACGCGGCGATGGCGTCGAGTTCCATCAGGTCACCCACAGTAGTTGTCGAAGCGCCCGAATAAGAAGTCTGCATGAAACCGGTGATCGCAACGATTGCTCCCATGATGCTGAAGGAGCCGACCACCACTTTCTCGACGGGAATACCAGAGATGATCGCAGCTTCCTCGTTGCCGCCGATGGCGTAAAGATAACGTCCGAACGGCGTGTGGGTCGTGAGAACATGAACCGCGAACGCAATGACGCCGAGAATGCCCGCTGACAACGGGATGCCGCGGAATTTGTTTGTCACAACCACAAAGAGAAAGATCAGTTGCGCGGCGAGAAACAATTTCAGAAAGACGAGTTCCCGATCTTCAAGGGCAAATCCGTAAGCCTGACGCGCGTTGCGGGCGCGAAGTTTTGCGAAAATCAGAGCGATAACGATCAGGGCTGCGAGCGCGTATCCGGCAATCGGCGGCAAATAAAACGTCGTAAGAACCGAGTAAAGATTCGCGCGCCCGCCTTGCACGATCGGGATCGTGGAATTGTGAATGACGAGCCAGAACAGTCCCTTAAAGATAAGCAGGCCGCCGAGAGTAATGATGAATGCCGGTATCTTCTGGCGCACGATCAGGTTGCCCATGCAAAACCAGATGAGAACGCCTGTGACCAACGCGGTGCCCATTGCCAGCGGCGCTGGCCAGTTGTGCTCGAACACGAGAACGCTCGCGATACCGCCTAGCAGACCGACACCGCTTCCGGCCGACAGATCGATGTTGCCCGGAAGAATGACGAGCAACATTCCCATCGCAAGCGTAGCAGTGATCGACAGCTCGGTTATGAGCAGGGAGAGATTGCGTGCGCTCAGAAACTGCGGCGACACGATGGCGAAGAACGCGCAAATGACGACGAGCGCGATCACGAGCGAAAAATCGCGAAATGATCTTTTTGATTGCATCAAAAGAATGACGAATTCCGGATGACGAATGACGAAGGAATGAGATTCATTCGGCGCTTCGCCAGATTTTCGCGAAGATCAGATGGAGTTCTTTTGCTTCCTGCCAAAGGGGGCGGGCTTGCGACTTCAGTTCCGGGACGGCGCGGACGATCATCCGCAAGAAATATTTCGCTTCACGCGCTTCCTTTTTGCACGTTCCGCAACGAAGTCGAAATTCCTTTTTTGAGACTGCATCGTCAGCCTCGCAATAATTCGCGCCAACGCTGGTCCCACAGCCAACAAGTTGTTCGATCAAGGGCCGCGTCACTGGTGTCCGCGGAATAATGTTCGCAAGATCGATTATCGCTTCGCCGAAACACGCCGTCCGCTCCTCCAGGTCGTAAGGTCGTTGCAAAGCTGGCTCAATGGTCTCGCGAACTACATAACTCTCGCGGCCTTCATTCCAAAAGGCGTCTTCTAATTCGTCATTCGTCATTCGTCATTGGTCATTCGTCATTTCAGGTGAGTATCACCTGTCTCTGTCCCATGGCTGCAGCGAGCAGTCTTTCCTGGGTGGCTTCGTCGCGATCAAATTCACCGCCGATGCGGCCTTCATGCAGGATCAGGATGCGATCGCTCATCCCGATCAATTCAGGCAGCTCGCTTGATACGAGAAGGACAGCTTTGCCTGCATCGGTTAGTTGGTTAACGATTTCGTAAATTTCCAGCTTGGCGCCGACATCGATTCCTCGAGTCGGTTCGTCGAGAAAAATTACGAGCGGCTCGGTCATGAGCGCCTTGCCCAGAACAACCTTCTGCTGCGTGCCGCCGGAAAGTTTCGCCACCAGAGCCTCGAGTGTCGGCGCCTTCACGCGCAGCGATTGAAAGAAGTGATTGTTCTTTTGGAACTCCAGTCCCTGATCAATCAGCCGGTTCTTAGTCAGCTTTGCCAGAGAGGAGAGCGAAAGATTGAAGCCGATCGTTTTGTCCAGAATCAATCCGTAGCGGCGCCGGTCTTCGCTCACCAGCACCATGCCGCGTCGAATAATTTCTTCCGGTTTTCGCGCCAGCAGTTCCCAGCCATTGAGACGGACGGAGCCGCTCAACCGCGTGCCCCAGGCGCCGAACAAATGCATCAGCAGCTCGGTGCGACCCGCCCCCATCAGACCGCCAACGCCCAGCACTTCACCAGCGCGCAACGAAAAACTGATGTCGGCGAGAAAAGGCTCCCCGGAATGAGGATCGGCTACGGTTAGGTTTTCAACTTCAAGAGCTGGCGAGCCCGGCTTCGATCCGCGCCGCGGAAACAAGTCGCTAATTTCCCGCCCGACCATGTGCTTAATGACTTCCGCTTTGTCTGTTTCGTTGGTCTCGAGCGTGGCGATGGACGCCCCATCGCGCAGCACGGTAATGCGGTCGCAGACAGCAAAGAGCTCGTCGAGTTTATGCGAGATGTAGATACTGGCGATTCCGCGACTCCGTAGATCACGCAGGATATCGAGCAGAATAAGGACTTCGTGTTCCGCCAATGCCGCAGTCGGCTCATCAAGAACAAGGATGTTCGAATTCTTTGAGAGCGCCTTTACGATTTCGACCAGTTGTTTCTGGCCCATTCCAAGCTTCGCCACCGGCTCGCTTGGGTCGATCTCAACGTTGAACTTTCGTAAGAGCACCCGCGCTTCGTGATAAACCTTGTGCCAGTCGATCAAACCCAGTGGTGTGCGCGGCTCCGAGCCGAGAAAAATATTTTCGCCCACTGTCATGTCGTTAACGAGCGCGAGTTCCTGGTAGATGACAGCAATTCCGGCGTTCTGGGCGTCTGCGAGCGAGCGAAATTTCACAAGCTGTTCGTGGACAAAAAAGTCTCCCTCGTATGAACCATGGGGATAAATGCCGGAGATCAGTTTGATCAGGGTCGATTTGCCCGCGCCGTTTTCGCCGCAGAGCCCGTGAATTTCGCCTGGGCGCAGGTCAAAGCTGACACCCTTGAGCGCGACGACCCCGGGAAATTTTTTCGTGATGTTCTCTGCCTGAAGCACGACCGGATTCATGCAATTCCTTACGGCAATCAGGGTGAGGGCTGACCGGGCAGACTCCGATAGACGTCCGCGGCCTTGTGAAAGCCGTCTTTCACAACGGTGTCCATCATGTTTTCTTTTGTGACCACAACGACGTCGAGCAGAATTGACGGCACGTCGATTTTTCCATTGTTGATTTTGCCGGGCGCGAAAACCGGTTTGCTTCTCGCCATCTTCGTCGCCGCTTCCGCGGCCTGTTTCGCAAGCTGCGAAAGCGGTTTGTAAATCGTCATTGCCTGAGTGCCGTTGACGATCCGCTGGCAAGCGCTCAGCTCGGCGTCCTGGCCAGTCACGAGAATCTTGCCGGCGAGTCCTTCTTCGCTCAGCGCCTGAATCGCGCCGCCGGCCGTGCCATCGTTCGACGCCAGAATTGCATCGAAATTGGCGCCCGCTTTTGTAATTGCGGCACTCGCGATTTTTTTCGCGTTTTCCGGTTTCCAATCCTGTGTCCAGTCTTCGTGCACGACCTCGATCTCGCCCCTGTTGATCAGCGGAGTCAGGATCTTGTCCTGTCCTCGCTTGTAGAGGAGCGCGTTATTGTCCGTTTTCGCGCCATAGATTCGGACGATCTTTTTCTTTCGATCCTTCGGCAGATGATCGACCAGGAATTGGGCCTGGAGCTCGCCCACTTTCTCGTTATCGAACGTCATATAAAGATCGAGATCGCAATCAGTGATTAACCGATCGTAGGCCAGCACAGGAATTGCAGCATCGTGCGCCATGTTGACCGCTTTCGCCATTGCGCCGCCGTTGTGCGGAACAATGACCAGCACATCGACGCGCCGGCTGATCAGCGCCTGCACGTCGCTGATTTGACGGGTGTCATCGCTGTTCGCCGATTGGACCAGAACATCAGCGCCCAGTTCCTTCGCGCGCGATACAAACAGGTCGCGGTCTCCCTGCCAGCGTTCCTCTTTCAACGTGTCCATCGAAAGGCCGATGAGAGGTTTGGCGCGCGTCCTGACGCTCTCGGTCGAAGAACCACTGCGCGAAATGACAAAGCCTGTGATTAGGCTGACGACGCACGAAGCGACAACTAGGAAAATCCTAAATTTCATTTCAATTGGGAGCCGCTTTGAATCCCGCGCTGGGTGGTCAGATAAACCGCAAAACTTCCGAGCCAATGTCCGCCTTCGTAATGCTCACCGGTCACGGCAGCCAATCCCGCGCGACGATGAGCGTCGGCCGCCGCAGCAAGCGCAGGTCGGCGTGGATCGTCCGCAGGCAGCGCGGATATAATTCCTTCCAACATCCACGCCCGGCTCAAATTCAATCCGTCAAGGTGCGCAAGCTTGGGATCGCTCGGATCAGGCGACACCGTGACCGGTAGCCAATCAGCATTCCTAGTGGTCGGAATCTGCGGCATAAACTCTTTCAACCACGTCGCGAATTCAACTGGAGAAAGCACGCGGCGCATGACGTCTGCTTCACCGAGAGATGGTGAGAGAAAATCTTCGCCCGAAGGTTCATAGACGAGCGGGCAATTCTTGTCGGCGAGAAAGAATTTTCTCGCCGAATCGGTGACCAGTTTGGCGAAAGCTTCGTTGCCCGTTACGCGGGCGTAATCCAGCATGAGGCCAAGCCCGAACGCCGTTTGATCGTGTTCACCGATGCGTACTGGATGCGAGAGCTTCGGCAGCCACGTTTTGAGTCGCTCGACTGAAGCTTCTTCCAGCGGGCGTAGGTTCGCTGACATCTCGCGCGCTTTCTCATCATCCCACTCCCGGAGCTCGGCGCACAATTGAAGGAGCCACGCCAATCCATATGGGCGTTCGAAACTCGCGCGGCCCGCTCCGCGAAGATAAGCAGCTTCCTGTTTCAGATTTTCCGCAGTGAGGCTCTTGCGTAGCGCGTCGCGCGCCGGTGTGGCAAACGACGCGTCCGGAAACGTGCGCAGCAGCCTGACGAGCAGCCAATGTCCATGAACGGATGAATGCCAGTCATAGCAGCCACAAAATGCGGGGGTGAGTTTACGCGGGGGCGCAACATCGGCGTCGCTGTTCAAGACATGACTGATCTTGTTCGGATATTCCTTCCCGACGCAGGCCAGCGCCAACTTCGCGAATCGCTCTGCGGCAGGCGCATCAAACTTTGGAGCAACGTTCTCAGCGCCGATACTGATCAATGGAATCAGCAGGATCGCGAAAAAAAATCCCTTCATCGTGCTCGGATTTTATGTCTGGGGAGCACACTTTGCCAGTCCGCCCGCCTCAGGCGGGACGAATTCGCCGTGGCGAACATGTATGTTTTGGCTGCCCGCCAAAACGTGATTCCCGTAGTTGCGTGCAATCACCGTCGCGTGCACAAGTGACATTCTCACCATGAATCAATCTCTCTCTATCGCCGGGCTGCTGCGCATCCTGGCAATTCTATCCGCCATGCAAATAACCTCTGTCTCTCTTAACGCAGAGAAACCGTCCGCGAAAAGTTCACCGTCCCCGCGAACTGCCGGCGACAATCCACTTCTGGTGGAAAGCACTCTCCCGTATCACGCACCGCCGTTTGATAAAATCAAAGACGAACATTTCGTCCCGGCGATCGAAGCTGGCATGCGCCAAGAGCTCAAGGAAGTTGATGCCATCGCCGTCAGCTCCGAAAAACCTAACTTCGACAATACCATCGTCGCCCTGGAGCGAACGGGTCGACTCCTCGATCGCGCTGAGCGGACTTTCTCGAATCTCAACGCCGCCGACACGAATCCAACCCGCCAGAAGATCGAGGCCGAGATGGCGCCAAAGCTCTCGGCGCATCGCGACGCAATTCATCTCAACGGTAAGCTTTTCGCGCGAATCCAGGAGCTTTATTCCAATCGGGATAAGCTCGGCCTCGATCCTGAGTCGGCGTATCTGCTAGAGCGCTACTACAAGGATTTCGTCCGCGCCGGCGCGAAGCTCTCCGAGCCCGACAAGGAAAAGCTGAAGAAGATCAACGCCGAGCTCGCGACGCTACAGACACAATTCGAGCAGAATGTTCTAAAAGAGAAGAACGCTTCCTCGGTGGTGATCGATCGTCGAGAAGACCTTGCCGGTCTTTCCGATAACCAAATCGCCGCTGCTGCCGCCGCCGCCAAGGATGAGCATAAGGAGGGCAAGTTTGTGTTGCGCCTTCAAAACACCACGGGCCAGCCCGCGCTTGCGTCGTTGCAAAACCGCGCGCTCCGCGAGCACATCATGCAGGCATCGCTCTCTCGCAACAGCAAGGGCGGGCCGTTCGACACTCGGGATGTGGTCCTTCGCACCGCGCGTCTTCGCGCCGAGCGTGCCAAACTTCTCGGCTACGAAAATCACGCAGTCTATCAACTCGAAGATCAGACCGCTGGAAACGTTCCCACCGTGAACAAGCTCCTGGCCGATCTCGCGCCACCGGCAGTCGCAAACGCGCGTCGTGAAGCCGCCGACATGCAGAAGGTTATCGATCAGGAAAAAGGTGGATTCCAAATCGCTCCCTGGGATTGGGATTTTTATTCGGAGAAAGTGCGGAAAGCGCGCTACGCCTTCGACGAATCCGAGCTGAAACCGTACTACGAATTGAATCACGTCCTGGTCGATGGCGTTTTCTTCGCCGCGGGTAAACTCTACGGTCTCACCTTTAAAGAACGGCACGATCTCCCGGTCTATCAGCCGGATGTGCGCGTGTTTGAAGTTTACGATCGCGATGGCAAACCGCTGGCCCTGTTTTTTGCCGATTACTACGCACGGCCTTCCAAGCGCGGCGGCGCATGGATGAATGCCTACGTCCAACAAAGCGACCTGTTCGGAACCAAGCCGGTCGTCGCCAACCATCTGAACATCCCGAAACCGCCGGCAGGCGAACCGACCTTGCTGACTCATGATGAAGTGCGCACCGCGTTTCATGAGTTCGGTCACGCGCTCCACGGAATGTTTTCAAATGTGAAATATCCGCGGTTCAGTGGAACGAGCGTGCCGCGCGATTTCGTCGAGTATCCCTCGCAGGTCAATGAGATGTGGGCGACGTGGCCGGAGGTGCTGAAGAATTACGCGAAACATTACAAGACCGGCGAACCAATCCCGCAGGCGCTACTCGATAAAGTCGTTGCCGCGGAAAAGTTCAATCAAGGTTTCAAGACGACTGAGTACCTTTCGGCCACGCTCTTGGATCAAGCCTGGCATCAGTTAAACCCTTCCGATGTGCCGAAAGACGCGATCGCTTTCGAAGCGGATGCCCTGCACAAGGCCGGCGTGGATTTTTCGCCCGTTCCGCCGCGTTACCGCAGTCCATATTTCTCGCACGCCTTCGCGGGAGGATACTCCGCGGGTTATTACTCCTATATCTGGAGCGAAGTGTTGGATGCCGACAGCGTGGAATGGATCAAGGAACACGGGGGATTGAAGCGCGAAAATGGCGACCTCTTTCGCGCAACTTTGCTCTCGCGCGGCGGATCGGCCGACGCGCTCGGGCTGTTCAAGAATTTCGTCGGCCGCGAACCCTACATCGAGCCGTTGCTAAAACGCCGGGGATTGGAACGCGCTCCGGGAGCCGACGATTCCCATATCGAACCTCAATCCTCGACTCGGTAACTCGCCGGTTGTAGCCGCTGCCGCCGGCTGCGCAGGTGGATCGCGCTCTCCGAGCGCGATGTTAAAATAAAACCGGAGTCACCGACCCCGGCTACAGTTGGCGATCTCCTGCCAGTCCGGCTCGGACTTTCCTCTGGAAAAATCGGCAACATGGCCTGAGATTGCTCACCCGAGGTTTTCCAATTTTGCCACAAGACACTTCAACTCCAGTTGTAACCGAGGCGGATGCTGCCAACAGCTCTCCAACGGCTGCCGCCGCTCCAGCTCCGGATCGCGCCGATTTGCGTCCTGAAAACATTCAGGATGCAGTGATTCGGCTCGCCGGCAATTCACAGGACGGCATTCAAACGGCCGGCGCTTTTCTCGCGCGCCTGGCCGGGCGCAGCGATCACGATGTCATGACTTACATGACGATCCCGGCCACGATCTCGGGTGGACCCTCCATTTTTCAGGTGCGCATCGGTTCTGGCGAGGTGTTATCAGCTGGCGATGAAGCCGATTTTCTCGTCGCATTTTATCAGCATAGCTATCAAGACCACCTCGATTTTCTGAAAGAGGGCGGCGTGTTGCTTTACGATTCCGATAACGTCGAACCGAACCTCGACGACAAACGTTTCGTTTATGTTGGTGTGCCCATCACCGGGCTAACGGTGGAAGCGCTCGGCGGCACGGCCAAGGACAAGGGCAAGAACATTTTCGTGCTCGGTCTAATTGCAAAAATTTTCAATCTCGACGCCGACAAACTCAAAAAGCTGATCAGCGAAAAATTCGCCGGCAAGGACCAGAGCATTGTTAACACCGCGTTAATGGCGTTCCAGGCCGGTTACGCTTATCCAGTCGGCAAAGTGCTGACGCACCATTATCGATTTGAGCACATCCCGAAACCGAGCGGTCGTGCGCAAATCACGATGGACGGCAATCAGGCCCTCGCCTACGGATTGATCGCCGCCGGTGTGCGTTACGGCGCCGGTTATCCGATCACGCCGTGGTCGTCCATTATGGAAACGCTCCGGCGCGAGTTGCCGAAATACGGCGGAATTTTTGTGCAGGCCGAGGACGAGCTCGGCGCCGTCTCGATCGCACTCGGTTGTTCCTATTCTGGATATCTCGCCGTCACGGGGAGCGCCGGCCCGGGCATCTCCCTCAAAGCCGAAGCGATCGGTTGGGCGTCAATGGCCGAGATCCCGCTCGTTATTTGCAATATTCAACGCGGCGGCCCGAGCACCGGTTTGCCGACAAATGTCGAGCAAAGCGATTTGCATCAGGCGATCTACGGCAGTCATGGTGATAGTCCGCGCGTTGTGCTGGCGGCAGCGAGCGTGGAAGATTGTTTTTACATCGCGATCGAAGCAGCCCGGATCGCGCGCAAATACAGCACGCCGGTTTTCATTTTGAGCGACACCTCGCTCGCCACGCGGATCGAAGCGTTCGACGAACCCGATCTTTCCAAATTGATGGTCGATCCGAAACCCGATCTCACCCCGCGCGAGGGCGGTTTCAAACCGTACGATCTCGAGCGTATCACCCAACACGTGCCGCCCGGAACGATCATGCGCGACGGGAAATATCCACTTATCGGCGGGCTCGAACACGACGAGATGGGGCATCCGACCGGCAGCCCAAAACTGCACATGGCCATGACCGCGAAGCGTCGCAATAAATTGAGGAAACTCGCCGAAGAAATTCCGGTGCCGGAAGTTTACGGTGACCAGGAAGGCGACACGCTCCTCGTCGGCTGGGGATCAACTTACGGGCCGATCCACGATGCGGTGAAGATGGGACGCGACCACGGCCAAAAACTCGGCGCAATACATTTGCGCCATGTTCATCCGTTGCCGAACGGGCTGGAGAAAATCTTCGCGAAATTCAAACGCGTCGTCACCGTCGAGATGAACGACCAGGGCCTTTATGGGTTTGGTCAGCTCGCCACCATTTTGCGGGCGCGCTATTGCGAACCGAAAATCCAGAGCGTCACCAAGACCGACGGTCTCACCTTCCGGGTGAGAGAAATTCTGCAAGGCGTTTTCCCCGGCGAATTTGTTTCAGCCAGGGGTTATTCACCAAATCGTCCGGTTTCCGGAAACGGCGAACAAGATGTCGATGTTGCTCGCACGGAGTCCATCGCCCAGGGAGTGGGATAAAGGATGTTTGAGGTTTGAGGTTTGATGTTTGATTTGGTTATGAGCGATAAGGTATTCCTCTGGGGAGCACAGGCTGCCAGCCTGTCCATTTCGGCTGCCAGCCGAAATGCTCTTGCTCGGGTAGCGCATGCGCCTCGCGTGCTGGTCTCGGTGCCCTCGCCGAGACGAACTTTGACTTCGTGATTTCATTATGAGTGACACAGCTACAGTCGAAATTCCGAGAGAAAAGTTAACCAAGAAAGCGATCACCGCCGATCACCCGACCTGGTGTCCAGGGTGCCCCGAAAGCTTTCGGGGTGCCGCGCCAAAACCGCTTTAATTTGCATATGAGCAACGAATCCCTAACTGCAACGGTTGAAGCACCGCGAGAAAAGTTAACCAAAAAGGCGATCACAGCTGACCATCCGACCTGGTGCCCGGGTTGTGGAGACTTTGCGGTTTTGGCCGCGTTTTACAAAGTCCTCGAGAAACGCCAGCTCGATCACGAAAAGATTGTCACCCTCGCCGGGATCGGTTGCTCATCGCGCTTTCCCTATTTCGTGAATGGCCACGGCGCGCATTACATTCACGGTCGCGCCGTCCCGCTCGCGTCCGGGATCAGTCTGGCCCGGCCCGATCTGCACGTCTTCCTGTTCGGCGGCGACGGCGACGGTTTCTCCATCGGCGGCAACCATCTCGATCACGGCGCGCGCAAGAACATCAACATGACCTATTTCATCATGGACAACTTCGTCTATGGCCTGACCAAAAAACAGACCTCGCCGACGTCGCCCATCGGCTTCAAGAGCAAGACCGACCCGACCGGCGCGATCGATCAACCGGTCAATCCGATGAAGAAACTCATCAGCGCCGGGGCCACGTTCGTCGCGCGCACCCACGCCACGCAGGTCAAACACATGATGGAAATGATCGAGCGCGCTTTTGATCATCAGGGCTTTTCGGTGATCGAATGTTTGAGTGAATGCGTCGAATTTTTCCCAGACGTGTTCGATCCGGCCGATCCGAAGAAAGGCGGCAGCTTCGAAGTGATCCAGGAAAAGAAATGGGACAACAGTCCTGAAGACGAGCTGCGGCACGACGTCACCGACGAGCTCGCCGCCTACAAACTGGCGCAAATACCGTTCCCCGGCGTCTTCGGCGTCTTCTACCAGAGCGACCGCCCAACCAAAAACGCGCTGGAAAAAAAGTGGATTGATAATACGCGGGAGAAGGTGGGAAACGCCTCAGACTTGGAATTGTTGCAGAAGACGTTCGACCGAATGAAATGAACTCGCTATGAGTCTGACCGAAATCCTCGCCGAAATTCCCAAGCTGTCGTTCGCCGAGCGACAAGAGTTGGTCCGCCGTGCGATCGAAGTCGAAGACGAAGGACTCACGCCTGAAGAAAAGGCAATCCTCGATGAGCGTCTCGAAGATTTTCATCGCAATCCGGAATCGGGAATTCCTGCCGGCCAACTAAAAAGCGCGGTTCTGCAGCGGCTCAGGCCGCGATGATTCGGCAAATCATCGTCCGCGGACCGGCGGTCGAAGATCTTGTTGATGCCGCTGCGTGGTATGAGGCGCAATCGCCGGGACTCGGAGAACAACTAATCGACGAAGTATTCGAGCCATAAATCGAGCCGGAGCTCAACCGGAATTGTTCCGCGTAATTCATCGCAACGGAGCTATTCGCCGAATCCTCACCGAACGATTTCCATATCGAGTCTTTTTCTCACTCGTTAACGACACGCTTTACGTTCACGCGGTCCTTCACGGCGCACGCCACGATCGCAGGTGGACGGAACGACTGTGATTTTTATCGACCAATGATCAACTTTTCAACGATCAGCCGTCGTCCTTTCTCTTTTCCATTGTAACGATTCAACGTTTCAACGAGTCACGCAGCTGTTGCCCGATCGAATGAAATGATCGGGTAGTGCGTGCGTCTCGCGTTGTCTGGGTAGCGCATGCGTCTCGCGTGCTGGTCTCGGTGTCCCGCCGAGACGAACTTTTTTTCCGAACTTTGTTCCGCGTCATCTCTTTTGATAATCTGTGCAGGTGCCCGATTACAAATTCACTCCGTATTTCGAAAAACAGGTTATGCGTAAGCGGCCGTATTTGACAAAGGAGACGTGTATTCGAGTCCTTGAATCGCCCGTTCGCGTCGAGTCGCGAGAGCAGGATCGTTATCGGTTTTGGGGCGCGGTGGATGAGCTGCAAGGCCGCTTCTTGCGAGTCGTGACCCTTTTCCGATAAACTTACCATACACAACGCATTCCTGGATCGTAGGTTCCGGCCATGAAATTGAATTATTTTCCAGATACCGATTCCCTCTATATCGACCTCTCCCATAAGCCGAGCGTGGAGAGCCAGGAGGTTTCGGAAGGCGTTGTTTTAGATTACGACGGCGAAGGCAACCTGGTCGGAATCGACATCGATCATGCGAGCCGAAAACTGGATCTACGCGAACTCGTCACCAGTCACATTCCTCTCGAGGCAAAAGCGTAGCTTTTCCACTGGTCATTCGTCACTGCTCACTTTTTGAAGAGACATGCAGCCCGACCCTCGCGACTACGAAATCCGCATTTGGTACTCGGCGGAAAAAGGTGACGAATGCTTCGTTGCCCAAGTCGTCGAGTGGCCCGGCATCATGGCGCACGGCGACACGCGCGAGGAAGCCGCGCGCCAGATTCAACTCGCTCTGGAAGGCGCTCTCGAACTCGCTGCCGAAAAAGGTATCAAGCCGCCGGCACCTGCACTCGCGCACGCCTCGTGAAGGACGCGGTTGATGTTAAATGCACTGATGACGAGCTGATCGTCACGCTCGTGGACGGTCGCCGCGTTTCCGCGCCACTAGCTTGGTTCCCGCGACTTTTGCGCGCCACGCCCAAACAACGCGCCAACTGGCGACCCATCGGCCGCGGCATCGGGATTCACTTGGACGATGTGGACGAGGATATTTCGGTTCGCAGCCTTCTCGCTTCGTGACGCCGATCAACAACCAACTCTCAACCCTCAATTGTTTCTGCGCGCATGAAAATCAGCTACGACCCGGAAGTCGACGCGTTAAGCATTACGTTCCGCGAAACCACCGTCACGACCAAATATTTGGCGGAAGGATCGCCGCGGATTACGACAGTGAAGGGCGGCTAGCCGGCCTGGAAATTTTGGATGCGCAAAAACGCTTCGGGGGAACCGAAACCATGCACCGCGTCGAACTCGAAGCTGTCGGCACTTGAACTGATTTAACGTTGTAAGGTTTTACCTGTCGCGCCGGCTCGTTACGTCGGAGCCTGGGCGAAGGTGGAAGCCTTGGCGACGGCGGCAACGATTCAACTAATCACGTGGCGACAGCCCAATTCAGATCCTCTCTTGATCTGCGTCCGGTTACATATTAAGAAGATTACAATGATGAAATTACGTTCCTTTGTCTTGGCTGGATTTCTATTTGTAGCGCTGCCTTTGGCCTCCTCGTTCGGCCAGGTAGGCATATCGGTTGGTTTTGCCCCGCCCGTTCTGCCGGTGATAGAGCAACCGCTTTGTCCCGTCGCAGGCTACATCTGGACTCCCGGGTACTGGGGTTATAGTTATGATTCCGGGGATTATTATTGGGTCCCGGGCGTTTGGGTCGCTCCGCCGACCGTCCGTGTGCTTTGGACACCGCCTTACTGGGGCTGGAACAACGGCGCTTACGTGTTTAATGAGGGCTATTGGGGTCCGACTGTCGGTTTTTACGGAGGCGTTAACTACGGCTATGGCTACTCCGGGAACGGCTACTGGGGCGGCCGATGGGAAGGAAACGCGTTCCGTTACAACACCGCTGTGACGCGCGTGAATACCACCGTCATCCATAACACCTATGTCGATCGCAATGTGGTGAACAAACAGGTAAACGCTAACCGTGCCAGCTTTAACGGTCCGAACGGAGCGAAAGCGGAGGCAACTGCGGAACAAAAAGCCGCTGCGGCAAACGCCAAGAAAATGCCGCCAACCTCCCAACAGCTCGCGCGACAGGAGGCAGCAGCCAAAGACCCTAATCTCCAGGCGTCGAAGAACAAGGGCCATCCGAATAACGAAGCGATTAAATCATTCAACAAAAACGAAGCTGCAGGTGCGGGGAAAGGCAAGGGCGAGGGACTCGGGGCGGAAGCCGGAGCCGGAAAAGCTGGAAACAAGTCCGGGAACGTAGCTGAACATCAGGGTCAAGGGGCAGGCGGCGCTGGAGAACACGGGAACAAGCAACGAAGCCCAAAATCAGCAGCACAAGGGAAACCTTGAGGGAAACCAAGGGAAAGCGCACGCCGGCAAAGGAGCCGGAAACGGAGGTCAGGCTCACGGGCAGCATGCGATGAATCAGCAGATGTCGCATCACTCCCAAATGGGGGCACAGCATCATCAGCAAATGAAAGCGGGCGGAAACCGCCCACACCCGAGCGGCCAGCAGCAGCAGCAAGGCAAGAAGAAGCCAAAAAAACCCTGACCAGGTTTACTTCTTAATTCTTCCTTCCTACTTTTTACTTTCTGTCGACCGTGACGCGCAGGAAGGTCGCATGAATGGATGTACCATGCTGGCTCTTGTTTTGGCTGTTAAACAGCTCTTCGAGTTGTTTCTGCAGCTCAGTTGCTCGGCCTTGTTTTTCCGCGGCTTCGAACGCATTCATGGTCGGCCCGTAGTATTTCCTGAATTCATCCACGAACGCTGACGGTGTGCCCGGGAAATTGAAAGTGAACGTGTCCCGGGCGAAGGAGATCTTGTCTGCCGGAACGGCCGCTGCGGCGAAACGCTCGATCACGTTGTTCTCGACGCCCCACGTCATTGGGCTAACGAAACCTTCCGGCGGCGGCGGCGTGTAGCTTGAACTGATCTTCAAAATCTGCGCGACGAGCGTCGGATCGTTAGGAATCCAGTTGCCCATCACGATCCGACCTCCCGGACGCGTAATACGCACGATTTCCTTAGCCACTTCGAACGGCTTGGGCACAAACATCGCGCCAAAGATACTGACCACGAGATCAAAGGTCTTGTCCGGCACCTGGTTCAGATTCGACGCGTCCCCTTCCTGAAACTTGAGGTTGGTCAGGGCGTGCTTCGCCGCGCGCCTGTTCCCAGCCTCGACCAGGTTCCGAGCGATATCGATACCCAGAACGTCAGCGCCGAGTTTCGCCGCGGGCACAGCCGTGGTGCCATCGCCGGAGCCGAGATCCAGTACTTTAAGTCCTTTGGTGATTCCAAGTTTCTGCACGAGCGCTTCTCCGCTTTCGCGCATGGTCTCGGCAATGCGCGTGAAATCGCCTTTTTCCCAAAGTGCTTTGTTTGGATTCATAGGAGCATTCATCATACGATCTTATCGGTTTGCTTGTGTGGTCGCAATTATTCTGAGCCATGACACTTCTTAATTCATCCTTCTTACTTCTGACTTTCCTGTGACTAACGCCGTTCCAATTCGACGCGCATCGCCGACAGACTGACCTCGGTCGGCATGAAGCCCGTGTCGGAGTAGGTGATGGTTAGATGCCCGTCTTCTTTTGAGAATAAGAGTGTACCGCTCATGCCTGCCATTGACGCGACATCTTCTTTCCAACCGGCATCGCGAAACTGTGTCCGAAAGGATTCAACGGCCGCTTTGGCTTTCCCTTTGCCGACAGTGAACTTGATCTGGTCCGTGGTCTGCTTCACGACTTTCGCATCCGCGGGCAGAGTGACGGCGACTTTCGGCACCTTGTTCTTTTCGGCCAACTCGGCGGCCTCCTTCGCCTCCTTCACTGCTTCCGCCTCCGCGGCGGCGCGAAGCTTTGGAGCCGCCTCTTTTATTTTGCGATTGCGCTCGGCGATTTCAGCCGCGCTTTGAAAACGAACCGAGAAGAGCAGCTTGCCGCGCAGCACGCCGGACGCCGCAAGCGTCAGCATATCCTTCGCGGGATTGCGAAAGATCATCGTTGGTTTCTCATCGACGTCGACCATGTGATCCATCGTGGATTTCCAACCCGAGGTCGCCAGCGTCTTTCGATAGAAATCGACGATGGCGTCCTGGTTCGTCGTCGCAAACGT
>WNFV01001190.1_pt1 | contig 36247 bp, 39 predicted proteins | sample 5400101 | NCBI WGS metagenome assembly WNFV01 (sample SAMN13153361, study PRJNA577476) | soil metagenome | isolation source: 115 cm soil or saprolite under grassland replicate 1 | place: USA:California | collected 2016-06-15 | reverse complement strand
CCGCTCGCTCGCTCCTACCCTCGTCACTTTACCTTCTATGTCGCTGATCCCGTCAGCTCCATTCAAGGCCCATCTTTCGCACGGCGTACTTTGCGCCGGTGTCGGTGCGATCGCGAATTGCGATTTGCGCACTAATGTTTGTGAGCAGCCAAATGCCAGAACCGATCCGGGGCGTCTTGGCCCCCGTTGTCACCCCATTTAGAGCGGATCTCGCGCCTGATAGCGGACGCTTCATCGCGCATTGTAAGTGGTTGCTGTCGCAGAACTGTGGGCTTGCCGTGTTCGGCACCAATAGCGAGGCGAACTCGCTGTCGTTGGAAGAGCGCGCGATGTTGCTCGACGAGCTGGTCGCGGCCGGGGTCGATCCATCGCGCACGATGCCGGGAACCGGTTGCTGTTCGATCACGGAAACGATCAAGCTCACCAAACAGGCTGTCGGAAACGGTTGCGCAGGCGTCCTGATGTTGCCGCCTTTCTATTACAAGGATGTGAGCGAAGAAGGGCTCTACCGCTATTTCAACGAAGTCGTGCAGCGTGTCGGTGATGCGCGACTGAGAATTTATCTCTACCACATTCCGCCGGTCGCGGTGGTGGGCATCACCCCTGGATTGGTCGAGCGCCTCCTTGCGGCTTATCCGAATGCAATCGCCGGGATGAAAGACAGCTCCGGCGATTGGAATAACACCAAGATTTTTCTCGACGCGTTTGCTGCCCGATCCACCGGTCCGGTCGGAGACTCGCCGTGGCGAGATCCAACTGCCCGTGCGGCTCGCACTTTCGATGTTTTCGTCGGCAGCGAATCGTTCTTGCTCGCCAATATGCGGAACGGCGGCGCCGGTACTATTTCCGCGACGGCCAACGTTAACCCGGCGGCGATTTATGAGCTCTACAAACAGTGGGTCCGAAGCCGGACTGGCGATAATGCTGCGACGCGAGCCGATCTCGATGATCAGCAGCAAATGTTAAATGTCGTGCGTGAGGTGTTCAGTAGCAGGAAGTTTCCGTCCATGATCGCTGCGTTGAAACAGGCGATCGCGATCTATACGGACGATCCGGCATGGCGGACGGTGCGGCCGCCGCTGGTAGAGCTCACATCCAAGCAGGCAAAAACGCTCGCCGCAGAACTCAGGGCCATCGGGTTCACAATGGGAAAAGTTGAGAGTTGAGGGTTGAGAGATGAGCCGCCTTCGTTTGAAACTTCGGAGCGCAGCAGAGAAAGTCATTCAAAGAGTGATCGGGGAAGTCCGCTTTGACGAATGATGCCGCGTAGCGTGCCGCGGTCGAGTTGCCGATGTAACGGAACTGGAAAAGAAACCTGGTCCCGACGCATTATGACGTGACTGCCGCGCTGCCGCACGCGCTCGAAGCCGTGTTCGCTCAGGAAATCGCACAACTCCGCGCCAGAAAAGACGCGCAGCTTAGGCATGCGTCACTTCAAGCTCTTTGATGGCAACTTTGCGTTCGTTCAGCCTGCGACGAACCTCCGACTCTTCCGCACACTCCAACCACAGTTCGACTGCTTCCTTGATCATTTCTTCCGCGTGCTCGGGCGTTTCGCCCTGACTGACAATGCCGAGTTCGGGGCAGTTCGCCACATACCATCCATCCTCTCCCGGCTCGATCACCGCGGTAAGTTTCGGCAGTTTCATCATCAAGAGTTTACCTCACTCGACCACTCTTCGCCAATAGTCAGGTCATAGCGCGGAAAATAGCAGAAACGAAGAAAAGTAGGAAGGAAGAAAACGCGCTGACGCGCTGATGTCAGATGTCAGAGAGTCAGGCGCTTTTTTTTGATCTGCGTTTGGTTCGATATCTCGCCGGTTGTTCGGCTACGCGGTTAGCGGAAACCTTTTCATCGCTTTCGAACATCACGCGCACGCGAGCGTTCAATACACGTGCGACCCGGCGCAGCATACTGAGAGAATGACCTTCGTAATTCGGCGATTCGAGCCGGCTGATTTGTTGCTGGGTTGTTCTTAGTTTGCGGGCGAGTTCCACCTGCGACAGACCGGCCCGCTCGCGGAGAGCCGCAAGTTGCAGAGCGACGTCCCACGCCTCCCCTGCCCGCTTGAAGCGCTCGGCGAAATCCGGGTCGCGGAGTTGTTCCTCCAGAAATAGATCAAAATTCGTCTTGCGCATCACGCGTTCCTTTCCACCCAATCACGCATCCGCTCCCGCGCCGTGTCCAGATCGCGCCTCGGGATGGCCTGGCCTTTATTGCGGACACCGTGAACAGCGATGATGCGGCGGCCTTTCCTGAAGAACCACAGCACGCGCGTATTGAGTTTGCCGACGTGGCGCAGTTCAAACAGGCCGCTACCTAGTGCCTTAGAGAGCGGCTCACGGTGATACTCGCGGTAGCGCAGCTTCTCCAATCCTGCGGCCACCGCGGCGAAGTCGTCGGGGTCTGTGGCCTTGAGTTTCAAAAGGAATTCCTCGACCGGACATTTCCCGGCCTCCGTTTCATAAAACTCTACCGTGAACTCCACTCAAGGCAACATCAATATTGATGTATGACTACTGGCCCGGACTTTCTCGACCATGCCGCAATCAGAGGAAGTCAGTAAACCACGCAAAGCGCCGCGACGGGCGGCCAAGACTCTTGAACGTGAAGCGAGGCAGGCGCGGGAGTGAGCTCAACGGAAATCGTTGGCTGTTAATCCGGCGTCTTCGTGCCAGTCGCGAATCTCTTGCTCGTGAGCGACGGCGCGTCGCAAATCGCCGGGCGTTTTCTTGTCTGCCCATCCGCGTTGTTGCGGCTTACACATCGCGCACGATGAGCGCTTAGGCGCGCGATACCGCCGCTGGGTGAATTTTGATTTCAATGGAGCAATTACTCAGTTAGCTCGGGAACGTGCTCATCTTCGTATTTCTCGATGAGCACGCCTAACACGTCCATAAGCGAAGCCAGTGGATGATTTTCGTTTTCACCGACCACGTCCGTGACGCGGTCCAGCAATTCCACAAGCTCCCGGTAATCCGCATCGGTATGAGGCACCCGCACGGCGCGCGATATTGGTGGCCAAGCCTTGGTCACGTTTTCGAGTTCGGCGGCTGACATATTATTTTTTCCATTTGCCGTTCAACAAGGTAGCGCAAGGCTGCTGGCTGCGTCGGCAAAAATTTCGCAAGCGGGACGCATGCGCTACTTCACTCCGACCTCGATCGGCAGCAGATGATTGATCATGTAAGTGCCGCGATCGGGATCGCGATGCAGTGGTTGCGTTCGCCCGAGCGAATCGGTAGCGCGGGCGATGAGAGTTTGTTTCCCCGGTTGCGACGGTGTCTGCCAGGTGAACTCCCATAATCGCCATGCGTTCGACTTCGATTCGTCAAGCAATTTTGCGTCGTTCCACGTTGAATCACCGTCCGTGCTCAGTTCGACTTTGGTGATTTCCGCATCGCACGCCCACGCGCCGCCGCGAACACAAACGCTGGAATTTGCCGGCACCGTCTCGCCTTCCGCCGGACGCGCGATCTCCGCTTTGACCTGCATCTCACACGGCAGCGACTCGGTCAGCCAAAAAGTTTATCGAATTCGTTGTGGGTACCGATCCAAACCCACTCGATGGTATCACCCTGGCGATAGCCGACTGCGCGAACATCGAGCGTCACTCTAACCGCCCAAACATCCGTATGACCACGGAGTTTTTTAAATTGCAAAGAGTTATGCCCGGGGTTTTTCGAGAACAGGCGAAAGGCGCGGCGTGCGGATTCTCGCTCAGACGCCTTGAGGCTGTCATACGCCCGCCAAAATGCCGGCGTTGCTCGCGAGATCACAATCGATCGAGATCGAGCGGTTCACTGCCTTCGGCCCTCGCTTTTTCGATGAAAGCCTCAAGCTTCGAATGCGGACGCGGATCGTTTATAATTTGCTCCCAATGCTGGTCGCCTTGTGCAAGCTCACACAGTTTATCAAACACAGCACGCCGCTCTTGGTCGGTAAGCTTCGGCAGTTCCTTGATGATTTCAGATGCGCTCACGGCGAAAGCATAGTTTCGGTCATTAGATTTGTCAGGGAGAGAAAAGTTCGCGATCGCGAGGATGCGCTCGCCAGCACGCAAATTGCGCAAGCGAGGCGCATGCGCTACTTCACTTCGACTTCGATCGGCAGCAGATGATTGATCATGTAAGTGCCGCGATCGGGATCGCGACGCGATGGTTGCGTGCGGCCGAGTGAATCGGTGGCGCGGGCGATGAGAGTTTGTTTTCCCGGTTGCGACGGTGTCTGCCAGGTGAACTCCCATAATCGCCACGCGTTCGACTTCGATTCGCCAAGCAATTTTGCGTCGTTCCACGTTGCGGCACCATCCGTGCTCAGTTCGACTTTCTTGATTTCTGCATCACACGCCCACGCGGCTCCGCAAACGCGCACGCTCGTGTTCGCGGGTACTGTCTCGCCTTCCGCCGGACGCGCGATCTCCGCTTTGACCTGCATCTCGGTTAGTGGCGTTAATTCAGCGATCTCCTCTCCCCTCTGCCAGTGGGCGTACTCAGTCCTCCGCCAGTACGCGTAGTCAATCGTTTGATAATATCCGGTAAACGGACGGTCGGTGACGATGATGCGCTGGAGCCATTTGACCGACGCCATCGCGTACCAGCCGGGCACGATCGCGCGCACTGGAAACCCGTGCTCTGGCGGGAGGTCTTCGCCATTCATTTTGTAGGCCAGCAACACATCGCGGTGCGCTTTTTCCAGAGGAATACTGCGCGCGAACTTCAATTCGCCCGGCGGACTCTTCGGGTCCTCAAGCATGCCGCCGTCGGCTCCTTCCAGAACTACTTCGCACGCGTTTGGCTTGAGAGTCGCTCGATCGAGCAGGACCGACAGTGGCACTCCGGTCCACTCCGCGGTGCCGACTGCACCTAGTCGCCATTGCACGCCCTTTACTTTCGGTTCAAGAAAATTCCGGTTGTTCCCTGCGCACTCTAACGTCACCGGAGTCGTCAGCGACTGTAATGCCGTGAGCTCTTGATAATTGATGGCGAATGGTTTTCCCACTTCGCCTTCTACTTGCAACAACCATGCGTTGCGATCGATTGCCGGGATTGGAAAATGGGTTCGGACATAAAACGACTTCGTCGGTGTAAGAAAGCTGTCGACGGTCGAAAACGGCATCTCCAGATTCAGCGGGCTTTCGCTACGTACGATTCTTCCATCGGGAAGTTTTGTTTCCTCTTGTGGCATCTGTTCGGAAAGAACTATTTGGCCGCACGGAGATAGGCGGAAAGCTTTTCGTACAAGCTCATCTGAACGCGGCGATCGTCCTCAGTAATCTCGTTCACTTTGAGTTGGTCGGGAGACATCTTGCTAAGAGCATTGCTTAACGCTTCGACCCGCTGCAGCAACTCCTGGCGACTGCCCTGAAGTAGATATCCAGGCGAAATGCTGGCGTCGAAGGAGTTGGCAAAAACGATCACTGAAACGCCGGGTCGTAGTTGATATTGAGGACCGCCTTCCATCATTGGCGTTTTGTCATCAAAACTTGAATACTCGATAGTCGCCTGCTGAGGATTGCTTCCCGGAGTTCGGATCACCGCTTTGACGTTCACAACTGCCTTCGCCTTGATGTCGAACTTTGTTCGTTGCAACGCGCGCACTTCCTTGACAGAGCCAACATAGACGACGGGTGCTTTCCTTCGAACCGATTCGATAAAGCTACGCATGTTCGCACCGACCAGATGCGCAGCACCACCGGAGATCAGAACACACGCCAAAAGAAACGTGCAGCTTTTCGTTTTCATACGTCACCGTCTCTTTTTCGCCTCATTCACTTGATGCAATGAACACGTCTTTGCGCGGGAATGTGCGAATGAATGACTCAGGTTTGTTAAAATTTGTCGCGAGAACATCCACCGGATTGCCGGCAACCCACGCGGAAAGATCGATCGATTCATAAATCCCGCTGTTGAATGCGATCAGGATGCGGCTCCGCTCGCTGCCGACGTTCTCGATTGAATGTCCGTAACCCTGCGGGATGTAACCGACGTCTCCGGCATGCAGGAGTTCTGTCAGGAAACGGCCGTGCGACCCGAACATGGTCACGCTCACATCGCCGTTGATAACGTATTGCCATTCATCAGCGTTGGGATGCCAGTGCAACTCGCGGAGAGCGCCAGGTTCGAGGTCGAGAATAACACCGGTGACTGTCCTTGAAATTGGAAATCGTGTCGAATCGACGCGCCATTCGCGGCCGCCTTTGAACACCCCGTGCGGCGCTTCAGAAAGCATCCGGAATTTGTGCGTCTGCGGCGGCGAAACGCGCGGACCCTGCAGATTTTCCGGTATTTGCTCCGGCGGAATCGCTCCTCGAGCGAAGTAAACTTCCCTGGTTGGAAAACCGTCAAACGCCGATTCAGGCAACCCAAAATTTTTCGCTAACAGCGATTTGGGTGCGTGACCGATCCAGTCGGTAATGCTGAACGTGCCGAACTCGGAGAAATAACCGTTGTCGAAAATCAGAATGAAATGTGTCGGTTCATTGCCGAGGCATTCGAGCACGTGAGCGTGGCCGCGCGGAAAATACCAAATGTCGCCCGGATCAAAGTCGTTCGCCTCAGTTTGCCCCGCCGGATTGATCACGGTGGTACGCACACGACCTTTCAGCACAAACGCCCATTCCGCAGCCGTTGCGTGCCAGTGCAACTCGCGCATCACGCCCGGCTCAAGCTGCATCGAGACGCCCGCGATTCCTTTCGAGATCGGCAACTGCTCGACAGTTACTTCTTTGCCAAAACTGTTCCCGAGAACTTTCCCCTTCGATTTCTCCAACTCGAATTTGAAAGTCGGCAATTCTTTTCCAGCCATTAAAGAATCCGGGACGTTGTTTTGAAAACTGAGATCGCCCATGACGTGATCTAAAGCGGTTCCACTCGAACCAATCAAGTGAATCCTGACTTCGTGCTGGCTAACAGGAGATTCTTGCTGACCAAACAGCTGCGAGAAAACGACGTGAGCGATGCGAGTCGAAGCGTTTTCCGCGACAGCCGTTATTGTGCAGCAGCGTGACGCGGTGTGATGCCGAGAGCCTTCTCGATCGCTGCCGGATCGTAGATCTTGCCGCTCTTTACCACGGTAGTCACGTTGTTGATGTCGTGAATGTTTTGAGTCGGATCGCCGTCGATGAGCACCATGTCAGCAAATTTCCCAGGGGCGATCACACCTCGATCTTTGTCGACGCCCATGACCACTGCTGGAGTTAGCGTCGCCATTCGTAAGACTTCAGCCGCTGGAATACCCGCTTGCACATGAAGCTCAAGTTCATGGTGCAGCATGTAACCAGCGAGGTTATCCGTCCCCGGGATGATCGTGATCCCTGCGTCATAAAGCGCTTTTAACAAGCGCAGCATCGCCGGGAACGCTTCACGATAAGCGACCTCTTTGCCTTTCGGAACTTCGAGTGCGCCACTCAACAGCTGGCGCCGAACTTGTGGCGGAAAACGCGGCGCGATATCTTCGAGGCCAGGCGTGACTATGGCCGGATCTCCGCAAAATAGTCCTTCAAAAGCGCCCATGGTGGGATCGAGCACGGTGTGATGTTGTTTCAGGAACGCGATGAAATCGCGCACCTCGGGTTTGTTCGGGGTAAATTCGCGGGCGTGCTCTGCGACCTTGATAAAGCGATCGCGGTTGCGCGTTTCTTTAACTTCCGGAAACAGAAAATTCAGTTCGATAAAATTGATGTGCTGGATTTCATCAGCACCAGCGTCGACGAATTGACGCGCTGACATGAAGGCCGGCACGTGACCGCTGACGCGAAGCCCGCGCGTGTGGGCATTATCGGCAATGATCGGAACCAGCTCGGGTTTGACGGAGGAATAAATCTTGATCTGCGCGTAGCCATGGTCGGCATACCAATCGACATCCTGAATCGCCTGCTCGGCCGTATCGACGCGCATCTTGGTGGGCCCGGCGAACTCTCCAGTGCCGTCAATGATGCCAGCTTTCAATACGCGCGGCCCGAGCTCGCTGCCATTATCAAAGCGTGCGACGCGTTGCAGGAAAGTATCCGTGTCGTTGGCCATGTCGCGTGCGCTTGTGACGCCGTTAGCGAGATCGAGCGGGCCATCGATGTCGCCGAAATGTTGATGATTATCCCACAAGCCTGGCATCAGAAAGCGGCCATGCGCGTCGATAACCTCGGCATCTGCGGATGCTTTAAAGTCGGCGTCGGGAGCGACACGGATGATGCGATCGCCGCGCACGAGCACACTCATTCCCGGAGTGACATTAAGGTCGCGCGGATCGAACAGACGTGCGTTGCGGATCACAAGATCGCCTTTTGGAATGTGCGCAATCTGACTCGCGAGATGCTCCGACCAAACGTTGTCCGCCGCTTGTTGGGCTTCTAACAACTGCGGTATTGCTCCTTCCAACGGAGCTTGAACGACCGAGAACCAGCTCGACACGTTTGCCGCCGTATCGCCATTGTGATCGAGCCAGATCGTCTGTGGCGTAAAAAGAAGGCCAATAATGCGGTACTGGATTAGTTCTGCTTTGCCGGTTACGCCTTTGACACTGAGCTTGCCTGACTCCTCGATACTTGCTTCGCCAGCCGGCAGTAGTCGCAGCTTGTGACCCGGCGCTTTAAGCAGAGCACGCGCGAGCACGCCAGTGAATTCTGGCGGCGCGTTAACCGGGACATAGAACGCTTCGCCCGTGACGGATTGCTCACCTTGTTCGCTGCGATTTTTCCAGTGTGCTTTGCCATTCTTGAGGTTGAATTTCTCCTCGACAGGCGCTTTCATGTAATCGTTGCCACGGCCTTCGTATTCAATGGGCACTCCGGCAGCGTTAAGTTTCCACGTCGCGATGATGTGATCGCCGCGTCCGCGATCGTTATAGGAATATTCGACGTGTGTAAGGCCTGCGGCATCGATCTTTATCGTTTGGTTGCCAGCGGGGTTGCCTTGGATCACAATTTTATCGCTACGTTGCTCCGCCGAGAGTTGCGTGATTCCGGCGAGCGCGATTATGAACGTAATGAATGAGCGCATGGTTCTATTAAGATGCGCTGCGCATCCCAATTGGATTCAAAGCTTATTCAGCAAGGGATATGAAGTATCCCAAAAGACAAATGAATCTACGAGAGCGCGCTAGTACAATCCCAGCGCCTCGACTGTTGCTTCGTCGATTGCGCCCGTAATAGACAAGCCGTAATCGCGCTGGAAGTTTGCGAGGGCCGCTCGGGTGTTGACGCCCAGCGAGCCCGTTATCCGAGTGGTAGGTGGAGCCTGCGAAGCAATGCTAAAGCTTCTCTTCGCGGCGACGCCCAGAGTTGGGGTCGGGATTCGCCAATCCGCGGAGCGTTCGGTCAGCTACTGGGCAGAGCGGACTTAGTAACCCTGGTCGGTTTGAAAATTATAACTGTCGTCAGCCTGATCCAACCCCAACGCCTCGACCGTCGGCTCATCGATTGCTCCCGTAATCGACAAGCCGTAATCGCGCTGGAAATTCGCGATAGCCGCCCGCGTATCGACACTCAGAGAGCCGGTAATTGGACCATAATAGTAGCCTGCATCTTGCAACGCGGTCTGGACGTTCGCGATTACTTCGTCAGGGAGCAAATTACTGTAGGTGTAGATCGGCCCATCATAGTCGTAGTAGGTCTGCAATGGATCGTAACCATAGGCTGGATACCAGTAGCTCCCGTCCAGGAAGTAATATCCGGTGCTTACGAAAACGATCGTCTGACAATTATTGTGCCACCAGTTACGGTCATGCCACTCGTGCCAATGACGGCGGAACGCGTCGTCATGGTTGATGTGATCCTTTTTGTTGTGATCCTTCTTGTTGTGCCACTTTTTGCCATGGGCGTCTTTCGGCCCGTCGGGCTTGTCCCGCTGAGATCCGGCCTCTGGATCACGGTTTGTGACATGCCGTTGAGGGTTGATCGTAGCGAGCGTTTGATTGTCAGTCCCGATTCCGCGGTGTCCACGCATCTTCTGCAGAGTGCGTGATTCAGTTTCACGTGTCGCTGAATCGAGAGTGTTCGCCTGCCCGGGTACGAGGCCGCGATGTTCACGCATTGTTGCTAACGTATGGATTTCATTTTGGCGCGTCGCTGGATCCAGAATGTTTCCGTCGCGGGTAACAACGCCGCGTTGACGCATTGCCGCCAACGTGCGCAATTCAGTTTGGCGTGTGGATGGATCAACTCTAATGGGTTGTTGCACTGCTCCTCCGTGAGGCGCGTTTAACGTTGCAACACCAAAATTGGAAGTCCGGACGGGCGGCGCATAAGTGCGCTGCAGATTAGCTGGCGGCTGCGCGATCGTGCGAGGCAGATTCGCGTTAAACCTTTGAGGGTTCAAACCGGTTGGCCGCGGGGCGACCTGCGGCCTCACACGTGCGCTCGCAACTGGCTTTGCTGCCGTCGCTGGCGCGCTGCGGCTCGCCACCACTCGCGTCGAGGCAGTTTGCACAGTTGGATTGATCATTTGTCCTGTCGCAATTTGAAAACTTCCTGGAAGCGCCGCTACCACGAAGAATGCCGAAAATGCAGATCGATTCATTTTTAGCCTCCGCGCATTAAACAGCATAAATACCTCGCAGTTGCAAACTCTGACTGCAACGCCCTCACCCGTGTTCAGGCAATCGTCAAAATTATTTGCTCGCCAGCAAGGCGACGAATGAGTTCCATCAGCGTTCGATTCGACCCCCCTAACGGTGAGCACTACTCATCTCTCCATTCTGATCGCCGTGCTTGGCGTGCTGGCGATGGAGGATCGTGTCTGTGCCGATGAGCAAACGGCGGCGCAAAAAACCGACAGGAGCGTCATAGCTGAGGGTGTTAGTTCAAATCCAGGCGCAGTTGATGTTCGCACGGGCACAGGTGAGTTGGCCGAAACGATCGAGGGACTAGTTGGCTTGCCTCGAGACACGGGAGTTTTCCTGGGAGGCGTGTGGGTTGCTGATGCAAATTGCCTGCTTACCGGCGGCGCCGATCCGGGCAAGTGGAGTTTCAACAGGCTCCTTATTATTGGAGCCGGCCTTGATGCGGAGAAACTGGTCGGCTGGCCAGGCGGCCGCTTCGGCGTCGAGTTTCTGCAGTTCAACGGCGAGCACACAAATCCACAAGCCGGCAGCGTGCAGGGCTACAATTCTCTGCCTGGCCCGGACCCGCTGCACCGTTCAGAGCTGTACCAGCTTTGGTGGCGGCAGGAGTTTTTCGATCGCAAATTCATCCTGCGACTCGGCAAAGTTGCGCCGACAAACGATTTCAACAATGTGCTGCGGCCGGTGCCAGTGCAGGACCAGCATCTCACGATCCCGGCGGTTTCAGGATTGCTGTACACGCCGGTTTTTATTAATCCTACGCTGCTTGGCGCCATGCCGGGATATTACAACACCGCCTATGGCATCACTGCTACGTTCACGCCGATAAGAAATCTGTACGTTTCCTACGGGGTTTACGATGGCAATATTGCTAATCACGTTCAGACAGGACTGCACGGCGCCCCAAACTTCAGCGGCTATTATTTCCACGTCGGAGAAGCAGGCGGTGCTTGGGAAATAGCAGGACTGCCGGGATCATTTGGGATTGGCGGCTGGCACCAGACCGGACAGCTCAGCCTACGCCCGCAGAATAATATCACCGAAAATGGCGCATCCGGTTTTTATCTATTCGGCTCGCAGCGATTCTGGCGTGCGCGTCCAAACATCGACAACAGCGGTATCAGCGGATTCGTGCAATTTGGCGTTAACAATTCAGACACGCTTCCGATCGATCATTATTTCGGTGCCGGCCTAACAGAATTCGGTTTGGTTCCACACCGGGCAAAAGATTCCGCCGGTGTCGGTGTGGCGTGGTCGTCGTTGAATCAAAATATATTCAAGCGCGATAGTGAGTTTATGTTTCAGGCTTACTACCAGGCACACATTACCCACGGCGCATTTTTTGAGCCGGCGATTTCATACATTCCTAATCCAGGTGCGAATCCCAGCTTCGATGCAGCTTTAGCATTGACTTTAAGGGTCATCTGTCTGTTCTAATGCGGTCGTTTCCCCAATATGAGCAATTCATCATCATCGGCTGGCGCGGCAATCCTCCTTGCAAAATTCCAACTGCGGCGCGATGCAGAAAACGATTTCGCCGAATGGCAGGCCAGAGCGCTGACGCGCGCGGCGGGTTTCGAGGGATTTCTGAATTCTGAAATCACTCCCTCGGGCGAGGGTTTGTCGTGGACTATCCTGTTGCGCTTCGCTGATTCGGAACATCTCGAGACATGGAGGAAATCGGAAACGTGGCAACACCTCCTCGAAGATGCAGCACCGTTCCTTGCAGAAAAATCTTCAATCGAAGTTGAAGCAAAAGAAAGCGAAGCCGATGGCGGCGTGGTCGAAGTGATCATCACCCAAGTGAAGCCAGGCAAGGAAGCTGCCTATCGGGAGTGGGAAACAAGAATTCAGCAGGCGCAGTCGAAATTTCCCGGGTACCGCGGCTCCTATGTCCAGCCTCCTGTTGCGGGCGAGCTGGGATGGACAACGTTGATGCGCTTCGACACCGCGGAACAACTCGACAGATGGCTAAAGTCTCCGGAGCGAGCTGCATTAGTCAAAGAGTCGGAGTCGCTCGTGGATTACGCGCATCTACAGCGAATGGGAACTTCCTTCCCTGGATGGTTTCCGACAGATCCGAAAACCGGTAAAGGCCCGCCAAATTGGAAGGCCGCCATGCTCGTGCTGCTGGGCCTCTTTCCGATTGTGATGTTGGAAACACGATTTCTCAGTCCGCAGCTGGCCGGCGTGAATTCGTCATTGGGAATGTTCATTGGCAATGTCATCAGTGTCGCGCTAACCACATATTTAACGATGCCATTATTCATCAAAACGCTCGGCTGGTGGCTGTTTCCAAAATCCGACGCCTCAAAGGTCGCTGTGAATGCTGCGGGAACCGCGTTGATCTTTTTGCTTTACGCGATCGAAGTGGCCGCCCTGTGGCATCTCTTGTAATAAAGGGACTATGCCTGAGATCACAATCGAGCTTAACGAAGGACGATCAATCGAACAGAAGCGCGCGCTGTGCAAAGGAATTACCGAAATTGTCGTCGAGACCTGCAAGGTACCGGCCGACCGCGTGGTAATTACGATCCATGAGACGCAACTGGTGAACAAGGCCGTCGGCGGCGTGCTGTTCGCTGACCACTTTCCCACGGCGTAGGCAACCCGGATCGCCATCTCAATTGCTCCCATTCGTCTAGAAGAAAACAAACCCACAACCAACGACGAACCATAAACTACATGAGCACGCGAAATCTCGACGACGAAAAATTCCTGCGCCGAGCCATCGAGATGTCGCGCCGCGCATTGCCGTGGTGAAAAGGATGAGTCATGAACCGAGAAAATTTATTTTCGCGCCGCGGCTTCGTGAAGGGCACCGCTGCGGCGGCCGGCGGCCTGTTGCTTGGCCGCAGCGGCCAGGCGGAGACTCCAAAAGGCGCGCCCATGGACATTGACGCGCTGAAGAAAGCCTGCAAAGGCGTCGTCGCGGCTCGGGGCGACGCGAACTTCACCGAATTGATCCACGGCAACCTGTGGAATCGGCTGATTCCCAACCGCGCGCCGCAGATTGTGGTCCGGGTCAAGGACGTGCAGGACGTCATCGCCGCGATTCATTTTGCGCGGGAAAACAAATGGAAGGTCGTGGTCCGCGGCGGCGGTCACAATTGGTGCCAGCCCACGCTGCGGAATGGCGGCTTGCTCGTTGACCTGAGCGAACTGAACAAGGTCATCTCAATCGATGTTCGGGCCCGCAAGGCCGTCGTGCAGCCGGTCATCAGCAACCGGGACATTCAAAAGGTTCTCAACGCTAAAGGCCTCGCCTATCCCTGCGGCCACTGCCCGCAGGTCAAGCTGAGCGGCTATCTGCTCGGCGGCGGCATGGCATGGAACCAGGGCGTCTGGGGCTCGGGCACGGAAAGCGTCGAGGCCATCGAGCTCGTGACGGCGGAGGGAAAACTCATCGCGGCGAGCAAGGACGAGCATGCGGATTATTTCTGGGCGGCGCGCGGATCGGGTTCCGGATTCTTCGGCGTCGTCACGCGATACCATCTCAAGCTGTATCCGCTGCCCAAGGCGATCCACAGCAGCACCTATTATTATTCCATGGACGATGCCGCAGCGGTCGGGGCCTGGCTCGGCGAAAACGCCGCGAAAATCTCGCCCGCTGTCGAACTCAGCCTCTTCCTGCGCGAAGCTCCCGCGGATCTCAAGGAAAAGGCCGCCGCCCAAGGGGGCAAGGTCGCCATGTTGACAGGGGCGGCTTTCGCGGATTCCCCGGAGGAGGCCAAGACTATGCTGAAGCCGCTGGAAGACTGCCCGCTCCGGCCCAGATGTCTCTCGAGTTCGTTCGCCACTCCGCTCGTTTTCGAGCAACTGTTCGATTTGTCGGGAGCGCTCTGGCCCGAGGGACTACGCAATCGCGTGGAGGCCACTTTTTCAAACACTTCGCCGGGCGACCTCGTTAAGGCGGTGGGCGGTCACATGACGAAATGCCCGTCTCCGATCACTGTCATTCTCTTCACCATTTTCACCGGCCCGAACGTTCCGGCCGTTCATCCGGACGCGGCTTATTCGATGAGCTCGCGGGTTTACGGCGGACCGTGGACCATGTGGAAGGACGCCGCAGAGGACGCGGCGAACAGCAAGTGGCATGACGAATGCACCGCGCTGCTCAGGCCCTTCAACATCGGTTATTACGTCGGTGAATCGGACACCGTCCACAGGCCGTCGAACGCCGTCCAATCCCTCTCGTCGGAAAACTGGAAACGGCTGGCCGATCTGCGCGACAAGTACGATCCGGACGGCGTGTTCTTCGGCTACTTCGACGGTCTCATCGACCCAAAACCGTCATGATTCAGCGATTTCCATTCCGCGTTTTTGCAGCAGCGTTGGTCGAGGCGGGCGGCGGGCGTCACGCACAGGAGGCTGAAGTGTGGGCTTCTGCGCCGGGGCCGCTTGCGCCGAAATGCGTGCATTGGAAAGGCACACTCCTAATTTTTGCTCTTTATGCATTATCGGTTGCAATGTTTTGGAAATTTTGTGTGATATGAACTAGCACGCCCCGAATTCGTCTGTTCCCCTTTCTTCGAGAAGACAACAAAACCACCCCATTCCCCTCTAGAACAAACCCACAAACCCACAATCAACACAGAAAACACAAGCACATGAACACTACAGATATTGAAAGTAACGAGTACAAGAAACAATTCCTCCACGAGGCAACCCGACTGGCCATCGAATCAGTCGAGAAAGGATGGGGAGGACCGTTCGGAGCCGTGATCGTTAAGGACGGGAAGATCATCGGCCGGGGCCAGAACCGGGTCCTTCTGACCGGAATTCCGGTTTTTCATGCCGAGGTGACCGCCATCATGGATGCCTGCGGCAGGATCAATTCGAAAGCCCTTCTTGGCTCGGATTATTATGAGGGAAATCTGAAGATGATTCCGCGTCCCGAAGGCTCGCCCGATCCAGTTCCCGAGCGCGCGCAGATGCTCAAAGGCTGCGACCTTTACGTGAATGGCGCGCCCTGTCCGATGTGCATGAGCGCCATCTATTGGGCGCGAATTGATCGGGTGTATTTCGGCACAAGACTCTCAGATACCAGTAAGATCGGCTTCGACGACGAGTTTCAATACATCGATTTCAAGCTTCCCTGGGAGGAGCGAAAAGCCATTAAATGCTTTCCTGATTTTGAGAGGGAATTCGCGCTGAAAGCTTGCGAAGCCTGGCAAAACAAAAAAGATCGGCATCCGTACTAAGCCCGCGCAACGAGAGCAGTCTGGCGAACCAACGCCAAATATGAGGCGACACGGTGCCGGATGGTCTGGCAAAAGCTCATTGCCGATTGTTTCCCGGCAGTCATCGTTACGGTCGCGTCTGATTGAGAGAAACTGATTTAACAGCCTCGCCAATTCGGCCCGTGATTCGCTCGCTCCAGATATCTGAGAACGATTACAGACGATCCGGCAATGATATGCTCCAGCCGGCATTTTTTATGGCCATATCGGCCAAAGCTAAATCGCTCGAAACTCGTCAATGTTAATCGTAGTCTGATTTCGTGTTCCTCGGCGGGTTGCAATTCGCAATCCGAAATTTACAATCTCAGATCCTTTCTGCGGGGTCTTAGCTCAGTTGGTAGAGCGCCTCAATGGCATTGAGGAGGTCAGGGGTTCGAATCCCCTAGGCTCCACTTTAGCTACTATTCACCTTATCTCGATGGGCACCACCCAAGAGTCAAAGTAGCGAAGAACCAGTGAGTCCAGCTTGGACGGTAACAAGCGCGTTACTTTTCGAATCCAGCCCGCCATACGCTTGGCTTCGATTCGATCAGTATGAAAACAATTAATGGCACCACCCAGGATAACTTGGAGAACAGAAAACCCCGGAAACGATTCATCAGCCGTCGTTCTTTCTTGAGTAAAACGATCGCTCTAGGAGCAGGAACCGTCGGCGCAGGACTGTTGAGCAGCGTCCGAGCTGCAGAGGCAAGTTCCAGTCTTTCACCGGGAGACGCGGCACTACTTCGCTTCCCAGCGGCTCTGGAGATACTCGAGGCCGACTTTTGGATTCAATACAACGAACTCGGCGGCATCCAGGACGACGAAGTCCCAGGCGGCCATGGCAATGAAGCCTATACCGAGGCCTTGGAGGTTATTGAGGATGAAATGGGAGACTACATCCATGACAACACCGATGATGAGATCACTCATCACCAGTTCCTCAACGCGTACCTGGTCTCCAGGGGAGCGCCTCCTGCAAATCTGGACGCGTTTCGCACTCTGATGGGTAGCACCGCGACGGGCGTTAATCCGAACAAGATTGGACATCGGCTCACCAACCTCACGCGACTTCAGATCGATACCAGCTGGTGGACCCGTTATCGCGACGACAGCCATAACCCGGATCTTGATCCGAACCATGTCTTCCCGCAGGCGGTGCCGACTCTGGCCGAACATCGGCACACGGCCATTCCGCGAAACGATGCGGACACAATGCACCCCCTCTTCCTGCAGGCGATTGCGAACACTGCGGCATTCCACTTCCCGACCATCGAACAAGGTGGCACCAGCCTTTACGCAGCACTTGCGCAAAGGGCCACCGATGCGGAAGTGCTGCGTATCCTGATGAGTATCGGTCCTACTGAGACCATGCACTTCCAAACCTGGTCGGATGTGGCGGGTAATGCGCCGCCCTTAACGGCTGTTGATCCCATGACCGGTGTGTCGGTGACATTCCCGGATCTGGAAGTGGAAAACGAGCTCTTCGACAAGGCCCTGATCATGCCAGAGCCATGTCCCTTCCTAAGTCGAAGCCTTCCCATTGTTTCGATCATTCGACCGACCAGTATTCGGGGCGCTGCCATGAATACACTGCGGTTCCTAAGAAACATGGGTCTTTTCATCGGCCAATCGGAAGCGTTTTTCGCATATATGACCCAACTGGCACAAGAAGCCGACGCTGCCAGACGCGGTCTTTGAGAGATACCCGCCGACTCAACACGTCCGAATCGAAGGTAAGGGTTCGAACCCCGCCTTCGCACTCCGAATAGGCAGATTCATTTCGGCAGCGACAGCTTGTTCTCGGATGCTTGGCGGACGATTTTTCTCTTTCACAAGAATGCTTTTCGGGGAACTATTTACTGTTCTGCGGAAGTTGCGCAACATCGCTGGCCGAGCGGGTTTCCATCTGACGCTGGCCATTCCATGCACAGAGTAAACTCGATCCTTATGCAGGCGCCGAAGATGATGATCTTCGAAACGGCAGCCAACTTGGAACTGTGGCCAAAAATTTTGCCGCATTACCGCTATATCAAATTTCTGGAGCGCGGGCACGATCGCAATTTAGTGATCATGGCAGCCACGCGTTCCGGCATCCCAATCTCCTGGACCTCGGAGCAAATCATCGACCGCGACAAGTTCGAAGTTCATTTCCATCATTTGAAAGCCTGGACAAAAGGAATGCGCGTCGTTTGGACGTTTTCCGAAAGCGGGAGTGGCGTGCTCGTAGCGATTTCACACGATTTGCGGTTCCGCTTTCGCCCGCTTGCGCCAATCATGAATCCAATCATCGGCGATTTTTTCATCCATAACGTCGCCAACAAAACCTTGCACTGCATGAAAGCTTACGTGGAGGCAAGGGCAGACAAGATGACCGCATGAGTCGAAGACGCGCGGTCATCACTGGTATCGGGCCGATCACATGCATCGGCACCGGCGTGGACCGGTTTTGGGATGGAATCCTCGCAGAAAAGAGCGGTATCGATAGCATCACAAGCTTCGATCCGAGTGTGTTCCACGTGCGATGCGCGGGCGAAATTCGCGATTGGAATGCCGAAGAATACTTTTTACCGCACCGCCTGAAACGGCTCGATCGTTACGCTCAATTCGCAGTCGTGTCTGCACAGCTCGCGCTGGAGGACGCGCGCCTCGACTATTCTCGCGAAAAGCCGCAGGATCGCGTGGGCGTTAGCTTCGGCACTGCGCTTGGCGGGGTCTGCAAAGCCGAGGAGCAATACATCAGATATCTAAAAAAGGGCGCGCGCGGCGTCCAACCTACCCTTGCCGTCCAAGTTTTCGGCGGTTCGGCGCATTCAAACATCGCAATCGAATTCGGCTTTCGTGGCGTCGGTACGACAAATTCAAACAGTTGCGCCAGTGGCACAGTCTCGGTCGGCGAAGCATTGCGTTACATTCGCGATGACTTTGTAGATGTAGTTGTGGCCGGCGGAGCGGAAGCGCCACTGACGGCCATCACGATTGGCGCGTTCGACATCATCAAAACAATGAGCAGATGGTCGGGCGAACCGGCTCTGGCTTGTCGCCCATTTGATGCGCTCCGCGATGGATTTGTCATGGGCGAAGGCGGCGCTTCGCTTATTATCGAGGAACTCGAACACGCGCGCGGTCGGGGCGCACACATTTACGCGGAGGTATTAGGGTATAGCTTGAACAACGACGCCTTCCACATGACCACGCCGCTCCCGAGCGGCGAATCGTGCATTCGCGCGATGCGGGAAGCGCTCGCGGACGCGCAATTGATGCCTGAGCAGATCGATTACATCAACGCGCACGCCAGTTCGACACAACTCAACGACAGCGCGGAAACGGCGTCGATTAAGCAAGTGTTCGGCGATCATGCGCGTCGCATTCCCATAAGCGGGACCAAGGGGTATTATGCGCATCCGCTCGGCGCGACGGGCGCAATCGAAGCGGCGCTTTGCGCACTTTCGTTGAATCGGCAATGGATTTCGCCGACCATCAACTATCAAAACCCTGACCCAGCCTGCGATCTCGACGTGGTGCCAAACCATGGCCGGGCGGCTACGTTGAATTACGTGATGAGTAATTCATTCGGCTTCGGTGGCATCAACGCGTCCGTGGTCATGGGACGCGTCAGGTAGGGGCGGTTCACCCGAACCGCTTGGGCGATTGAGGTCAATCGCCCCTACCTAATAAATCCGGCCGATTCTCATGGGTGCGTTTAAGTGACTGCTCTTTACGCCACTTCGCGATTTCTGCGTGATTTCCGGAGAGCAAAACCTCCGGAACTTTCCAACCACGGAAGTCGGCGGGCCGGGTGTATTGGGGCGCTTCAAGGAGACCATCGCTGAAGCTGTCGTCCGCGGCCGATTGGTCATGGCCAAGCGTTCCGGGCAGTAAACGCACAATTGAATCAACCAAAACAACCGCAGCAATCGCACCGTTCGTCAGTACGTAATCGCCGATCGAAATTTCAAGATCAATCAAATGTTCGATCACGCGATGATCGACTCCTTCATAATGTCCGGAAATGATTATGAGATGCGGCTCTTGCGACAACTGCCGCGCCATCTGTTGATCCAACCGACGCCCTGCAGGCGACATCAACAGGATTTGCGGTTTGCGATTGGAAAGCCCGGCCGCCGCTTCGCGTGCGTTACGGGCGATTCGCGATTTCAGGTCTTCCACGGCCGCAAAGATCGGTTCCGGTTTCATCACCATCCCCTGCCCTCCGCCAAACGGCGAATCATCGACCACGTGATGTTTGTCCGTTGTCCAATCGCGCAGGTTGTGAATTTGCAGGTCGACGATTCGGTTCTCCTGCGCCCGTTTTATGATGCTTTCGCTCAAAGGAGCGCGGCAGATTTCAGGAAACAACGTGACAATTTCGATTCTCATTCAGGAAAAATCTCGAGCGCTAAGCGTCGAACGTCCAACGCTCGGGCTCGTTGCGGCGTATGACACAGCCGCCCCTACTATCATTCCACGATCTCGAGCACCGCGCGCTGTCCGTGCCGCGCGGCAGAACTGGCCAGCAAGGCGCGAATAGCGTGAATGGTCTGACCAGACCGGCCGATCACACGGCCCACATCTCCGCGTCGAAGTTGCAATTTAAAGGTGATCATTCTGCCGTTGGGAATTTCCGTGAGCACCATGTCATCAGGAAATTCGATCAGCTCGCGAATGATGAACTCCAGAAATTCTCGCATCCGTGAAAAGACTAACCACGAATGGACACGAATAAACACGAATTTTGTGGACGTCCGTGTCAGACGCCAAATGCCGGGGCTAGCTTGCCGTCTCGGCGGTGGGCGATGAATCTCCTTCAGGCAGTTCTGAACTCCCACGCTCGGGTTCAGATGCTGTCTCCGCGGCAACGACCTTCTTTTGTTCCTTAATCAAGCTGCGTACAGTGTCGGACGGTCGCGCGCCCTTGCTGATCCAGTACTCGGCACGCTCAACACTAAACGAACTGTTCTGACCGGTTTGCTTTGGATCGTACGTGCCAATGATCTCGATAAATTTCCCGTCGCGCGGGCTGCGGCTGTCGGCGACTACGACTCTGTAGTACGGCCGGTTTTTGCTGCCTTCTCTGCGTAATCTGATTGAAACTGCCATGGTAAATTAACTTCTCATTCGCGCCATTTGCGCCATCATTTTTTTCATCTTTCCTGCGTTCTTCATCAGCTTCCGCATGTGATCAAAGCGCCGCAGCAAATCATTTACCTCCGTGACGGTTGAACCGCTGCCGCGCGCGATGCGTTGGCGCCGCCGGGCATTCAGAATGTCGGGGCGCGTCCGCTCTTCTTTTGTCATCGAAAGCACGATCGCTTCCGTGCGCTTGAGCTGCTTCTCGTCAATGGAGAGGCCCTGCACGTTACTCATTCCGGGTAACATGCCAAGAATATTCTCCAGCGGCCCCATGCGGCGCATCATCTTGAACTGCGCCAGGAAATCATTGAAATCGAATGAAGCGGTGCGGAGTTTGCGCTCAAGCCTGGCAGCGTCTTCGGCCTCGACGGCTTCAGCAGCTTTTTCGACGAGACTGACAACGTCGCCCATTCCGAGAATCCGCCCCGCGAGCCGATCTGGTATGAACAGCTCAAACTGATCCAGCTTTTCACCCGTGCCGACGAATTTGATCGGTCGATGCGTGACCTCGCGCATGGACAACGCCGCGCCGCCGCGGGCGTCGCCATCAAGCTTCGTAAGAATAATTCCTGTAATAGACAAAGCAGCGTCAAAGCCGCTCGCTACGCTCACGGCTTGCTGCCCGGTCGCCGCGTCTGCAACGAGCAAAATCTCGTGCGGCTGCAAAAATTCTTTGAGCGCTTTGAGTTCATCCATAAGCGCTTCGTCGATTTCCTGTCGCCCCGCCGTATCGAAGATCTGCACACCAGGCGCCACCGTTGTTCGCGTCGTTTTAACTGCCGCTGCGGCGACGCGCTGCACATTTTTCTCGCCCGAGTCGGGAACATGAACCGGGACGTCGATCTGTTTTCCAAGCGTTGCGAGTTGTTCGATCGCCGCGGGCCGTTGCAAATCGCACGCCACCAGCGACGGCATGCGACCTTGTTTTTTTAACAGCAACGCCAGCTTGGCAGCCGAGGTTGTTTTGCCCGAGCCGTTGAGCCCAACGATCAAGATGCGTGTTTGATCTACCAGGCGAAGCGGCTCAGCGTCGCCGCCAAGCAGCACCGTCAATTCATCGTAAAAAATTTTGACGATCTGCTGACCGGGCGTAATGCTGCGAAGTACATTTTCGCCAAGCGCTTTCCCTTTTACGCGAGCAATAAATTTTCTGGCGACCTGAAAATCAACATCTGCTTCAAGCAGCGCTATGCGAACCTGACGCAATGCAGCGTCGACGTTCGCCTCGCCGATAACGCCGTGTCCACGGAGGTCTTTGAAAATCTCCTGAAGTTTGTCGCTAAGTTGAGGAAACATGAATAAAGGACGGCTTCCAAACGCGCCACAGCGACTGGAAAGCCCTCGCTCCTTGGGCTCGCGATTATTTTTTTACCGCGGGAGAGCTTGCAGCTGTAGTAGCTGGACCTTCTTCGATTCCGAAGGTCCAATGTGTTTCGACTTTCTTACCCGCGGATTTGGCGCTCACGATTACGGTGCACGTCTTGTCGCGGAGCTTTTGTGGAACCTGATACGACACGGTGCCGGTTTTAGGATCAAAGTTGGCCGGAACAAGGCCAAGGCCGCTCACCCGCATTTGCACACTGCCAGGGTCAATCTGCCCTATGCTGCTAAGGTTCGCTTTGATAAGCGGCAATGCCGTGCGCACCGTTTCACCGTCTGCTGGTTGCGTCGTCAGATCTTTCGCACCGACTTCGGCTACTGCCGTGCCGCCTCCGGTGGACGCACCGATCATGCTAACTGCGTCTGCAAAAACTTTCGGCTTATTTGCTTCAATCGCGTAGCGGCCGATCGAATCCATCGGTGAAGTGAAAGTGATCGGTTGGCCGTAGACGGTAAACATGGCGTCGTAACCCGCATTTCGTGCGAGTTCCTTTACATGCTCGTTGTAATTTCCGAAGGGCACCGCAAAGCAATTCGCCTTAATGCCCAGCCGCTGTTCGAGCAGTTCCTTGGAACCGACGACTTCGTTCTGGATCCATTTTTGATAGTCGGCGCCCGTCAGTTTCTTTTTGGAGCGTTTGCCGCCGGGCTCGATCACCAGCACCGTGTGCCCTTCGCGCAAATCCTGGTGCGTGGCTGAGTGCGCCTGAATATCAACGCCGTTGTCGCGGAGGTCGGCGAGCTGTTCCCATGTAATCGCTTCTCCTCCGCCGAGAGAACCCCCACGCACGCCTTCGGTGTAGATGAACAACGTGAAGGGGTAGCCGTATTTTTTCATGATCGGCCACCCCACTTCATATTGCGATTTCCAGCCGTCATCGAAAGTAACGACCGCGCAACGCGGCGGTATGTTTTTTTCGCCCCGCTTCCATGCGAGCAAATCCTGCATCGAGATCACCGTGATACCCTTGTCTTTCAATTCCTTCATCTGCGCTTCAAACGCAGCAGGCGTAATCTCCGTGCCCGGGTACCTGATCTTGTCGACAAGCCGATGGTAACAAAAAATAAGGACCTGAGCAGTCTGATCGACGACTGGCTTCTTGATCTTGGGAGTTGCCGCTACCACCGGAGCAGCGGTCGCAGCAGCCGTTCCTGGAGCAGCGCTACCCGCAGGTTGCGGTTTATCGGTAACAGCTTGCTGCTTTTTGCACATCGAAAAATTCAGTGCCAGCAGTAATGGAAGGATAGCGAATCGGATCATCATAAGAGTGTTAAGGGATTAAGGGCAGTGGCGCAAAGCACAAGTGCATTTTATACGCGATATTGGAAACATGCGAATCATTGACTCGCTGCCCAACTAAGGCCGCAGGCCGAACCGGCAAGTTGCGGCACCAGCCTCGCGCCAGTTGACTCGTTATAGAGTTCAGCAGCGAAACTAAAATTCCTTTCCGCGCTCTTCCCGCCCGACCGCGGCCAGAACAATAACCGCAATAAAGACGACTGATTGGACCATCGCCATCGTGAGCGCGTAATTCGGTTGACCGTTCGCGAGCCGGAATCGTTCCGCGAGCCAAGCCTGTTGTTGCGCAGCATACGCCGCAGCAAAGTTGCCTAGCTGATAAACAAGCCCAGGAAACGTGCCGCGAAATTGGGAAGGCGACAGTTCATTCAAATGCACCGGTACTACACCCCATGCACCTTGCACCATGAACTGGATAAGAAAACCGCCGACGACCAGCAACGCTGTGCTCGGCGCGAAAATCCAAAGCGGAATCAGCAGCAGGCCGCAGATTGCCGATAGGATGATTACCCGACGACGGCCCCATCGTTGTGAGAGAAAGCCAACGGCCGTGCCGCCGCAGATCGCGCCGGTTGCGTACACAATGCTGATGATCGATTTGGCGTTAACGCCGAAGCCGCGCTGCTCTTGGAGATAGGTCGGGTAAAGGTCCTGCGTACCGTGGGACATATAGTTGAACGCCGTCATCAGCAGTGCAGCGTAACCGAACAACGCGCCGTGCTGCCTGATTAGAACCGACAGGCGCAATTTCGTGTGTTTAACGTGGGTGCGGTCGCGCTGCCACACAGGTGATTCCGGCACATGGGCCCGAATGTAAATCACCAGGAATGCCGGCAAGGCCCCCGCGACAAATAATCCGCGCCAACCGAAGTGTGGAAACACGATCCAGTACACCAACGCCGCGAGCAGATAACCGACCGCGTAACCCTGTTGTAAAATGCCCGAGAACAGCCCGCGTGTTTGCGTCGGCAGCGATTCCATCGCAAGCGACGCGCCCAGTCCCCACTCGCCGCCCATGCCGATGCCGAAGAGTAAACGCAAGATCAGGAACACATTGAAATTCGGCGCGAATGCAGTGAGCAATTCCATGGCCGAGTAGAAGACAATGTCGATCATGAGCGGAACGCGCCGACCGAATTTGTCGCCTAACAAACCGAAGATGAACGCGCCGAGCGGCCGTGCCATTAATGTCAGCGTGATGGCGAACGCAACGTTAGGAATGCTACGACCAAACTCATGCGAGATCGGCACAAGCACGAACGTCAGCAGAAAAAAATCGAGTGCATCGAGCGACCACCCGAGAAAACAGGCCAGGAACGTCTTACGTTGAGTGTGGTCGAGCAGTTTGAATAGCCGGATCGCTTCCACGGCGTGATTCAACTAGTTCGAGTAACCACGAATCAACAATAATAACGAGGAATCGATCCGACTGGTTGAGTCAAAGATTTGGCGCCGTGGGAACGCTTGCGCGGTTAAATTCGGGACTGTTTCAAGATCGACAGCTCGATTGGGTTTTTCTAAGACTTCACTATGCAAATACAAACAAGATCTATTCCCACCATATTCATGATCGGTCTCCTGCTCGGATGCAGCCCGTTTTTGCCACTTGCGCAGGCGGTCGTCCCACCGCCAGACGGAGGCTATCCCGGAGGCAACACGGCAGAAGGGCAAAACGCCCTGTTAAGCCTCACGACTGGCGTTAACAACACGGCGGTTGGGTGGTTTTCGCTCAAGAGCAACACCAACGGCCAGCTCAATACGGCGGTAGGTGCCGGGACGCTCTTTAGCGCGGTGCACGCAAGCCGAAATACAGCCATTGGCGGGGCGGCGCTTTTTAGCGACACTGACGGCGAGCGCAACACAGCGGTTGGAGCCCTGGCCCTCTGGAGCAACACCACTGGCGACTTCAACACAGCCCTCGGCGACAGTGCGCTCTTTCACAACACCACCGGAGGCAGCAACAGTGCCATCGGTTACCAAGCGCTCTTTCAAAACAGGGAAGGCGGCGCCAACACGGCCATCGGCTATTTTTCGCTCTGGCTCAACACCACCGGCGGTGGAAACACCGCCATTGGTGACGGTGCGCTCTTTGCCTCCAGCGGCAGCTCTAACACGGCCGTTGGTGCAGGCGCGCTCCAGCACCCTGCCGGTGACTCCAATACGGCTTTAGGGGTCAATGCCGGCGTTGACATCAGCGGATCGAATAACATCGTTATTGGTGCCAACATCTTCGGCTTTGGCGGATCCAATACTATCGTTATTGGTGCCAACGTCGGCATGCTCGGTGAGAGCAATACCATCCGAATCGGCAACACGGATATTACGGATACCTTTATCAGCGGAATCAGCGGAACAACGGTGGCCAGTGGCGCGGCGGTCCTTGTAGATTCAAGCGGCCACTTGGGCACGGTGACTTCTTCAAAGCGCTTCAAGGAAGAGATCAGGCCAATGAATAAGACCAGCGAAGCAATCTTCTACCTTGAACCGGTTACCTTTCGCTACAAGAAGGAGATTGATCCCGCGGGCACTTCGCAGTTTGGTTTGATTGCCGAAGAAGTCGCTGCTGTGAACCCCGACCTGGCGGTGCGCGACAGAAATGGCCAGATTTACGCTGTGCGCTATGACCAGGTAAACGCGATGTTGCTCAACGAGTTTCTCAAGGAGCACGAAAAAATCGAAGAACAGCAGGCAACGATTGCCGATTTGAAGTCAACAGTTGCGCAACAGCAGAGCAATTTTGAGTCACGGCTCGCGCAACAGAAGAGGCAAATCGAGTCTTTGACAGCGGGTTTGCAGAAAGTGAGCGCCCAGCTCGAAGTAAATAAAACGGTACCGCAACTGATCGCGAACAAGCCGTAGATTCGGTAGCCACGATCGTTGACCGCGGCCCGAGACCGGCGAGATCTCGGCTACAACAATAAAAACCCGTCACGCCTTGTCAGCGGGACTTCTTGTTTTTGGTTCGAGCGCTTTGTCCTGTTGCAGCATGTCTTCGAACGGCCGATAGAAGTTGGAGTAAAACGGGTAGGGTCGATCGGGATGTGCAGGACGGTAGCGCCAGTGTTTGTACATCCAAAGCCAAGGCGCCGGATTTTTGCGCACGTAAGGCTCGAATGAATTCCAGCAAGCCTGCGCGATTTGCTGAGGCGTCATTCCAGCGGTGTGTTCGATCTTTGGATGAAATACCAGCCTGTAACGTCCCTCCGGCAGCGGTTCGGTGTGCGCAGGTACGATGGGAACGCCCGTTCGCTCGTGCAGCCACGCATGCGCTGACGTGACGCTTGTCCCTAAGCCAAAACAGTCGATTGCCACGGCCCCTTGACTCGGCGGCACTGTGAGATCAACCAGCATCGCCGTACGGCCCTTTCGCCGAAGCACCTTGTAAAGCCGCATGATGCCGCGATCACGTGGGACGAGCTCGTGACCGGATTGCTCTCGCAATCTTTTGAAAATTGGATCCAGGGACGAATTCTTAAACTCCTGCGAGATGATTGTGCCTTTCAGATCGAGAAACCCACAGGCGAGACTGAGCCATTCAAAGTTGCTGTAGTGATAACAGGCAATCATTAAGCTACGCTCCGGGCCTGTGTCGCGCGCTGTTTCCTCGAAATTTTCCAAGTCAATGTACTGAGAAAAGTTTTCTTGTGTTAGACGCGGGCTCCATAGCAGATCGACCATGGTCCGCCCGAAATGCTGAAACGACTCACAGGCAATTTTTCGTCGCTCCTGAGGCGAGAACCGATCGCCAAATGCGACCTCGAGATTACTCAGAGCGACCTGGTAGCGCTGCCGATCAACAAAGCTCAGAAGGGCTCCTGCTGCCTGGGCGATGTAATAACACGCCCGTCGCGAACATAAAGGAATCAGTTTTGTGGCAAGAACAAGCCCCACCCACTCCAGCCGATATCGAATTCGCTTCCAGCGCGATCGCATTGCGAAGTTTCAACGACGAAATTCGAATGTCTAACGGCTTCCCCGGTAATGATGAATCAACCCGGTTCGTCTACCAGCCCTGCCCTGGGTTATTTACCGGAGGCAAACTTTTTCGAAATTCCTTCTGCTGGCGCTCGGCTTCTTTCTGCTGATCTGCGTCGCGCGCCTGCTGTTCAGGGCTAGGACCCGGAGTAGAACAACCGATCAATGCCAAAAGAAGCGTCGCAATCAAAATCGACGTGGTTAACAGCTTCTTCATACGGAGATCGGAACGATAATCGGGCGATTCAACGCGGCAACCGCCAGAGATGTTCCACGAGTCGGCAAGCCGGATCATTCAACTTTAGTGACGTCGTATTCATCTACTGTCTGCTCGCGGTACTTGTGCTCGAGTGCTCTTAAGCGCTCAAGGATCTCATTCAACGCAAGCTCGTTCTTCAAATTCACTTGATAATCGATTTCGGCGCGCAACCGGTCTTTGTGCGATTGCCGGTTTTGCGACATTAAAATGATCGGCGCCTGCAGCACGGAAAGCATATTAATCCCAGTACTGAGCAGTAAGAACGGGTATGGATCGAAGGAGATTTTGCCCATCCACGCCAAGCAGATGTTTATCCATACCCAAACATTGAACAAGAACACCGCAGCAAGAATGAATTTCCAACTGCCGCCAAATTCAGCGATGAGATCCGCGGCGCGATCGGCAAGCGTAAGCTGCGCTGCTTCCTCGACGTTGACGTTGCGGGTCGCAGTGTGGCGCAAAAGTTCATCTGTGTGGCGTAACCGATTGGCAAGCGCCGTAAGCATCTCCAGCGCGACATTTGGGTTGCTGCTAACAAAGGAAAGAAAATGCTCGCGCGAAAGCACAGCCAGCCGCGTGTCCTGCGTAACCCGCGCGTCGGCTGAGCGCGGCTTGCCATCGAGCAAGGCCATTTCCCCAAAAAAATCGCCGCGGTGCAATTCGGTAAGCGTGACCTCGTGACCATCCTTCGCCCGCACGCAGATACGGACCTTCCCCTGCTCGATTAAATACATCGCGTCGCCTTCGTCACCCGTGCGAAATAGAACCGCGCCTGCTTTGCAATCGAGGCTCTCGAGCAGCTCGCACAATTCATGGGCCGCCTCGGTATCGAGCGACTCAAACAATGGCACATGACGTAGCGTCTCGACGTTCATTTGCTGGAGAGCGATGGAACGGTGGTCACAATAACCGCAATGCGCCGCTGCGAGAAGCCACAAATCACTGACGAAACGACGCTCTTGGACCATGCGAAATTGACTTGGACAGGTTCGCTTCTAGTTTGATAAACGCGTTCGCTGCGCGTTCCGACCCGTGAAAAACGTCCTTTTCGTCTGCACTGGCAACATTTGTCGGAGCCCGATCGCGGAAGGGCTTTTTCGCCGCTTGACTGGCAACCGGAAGGATATCGAAGTCGCATCGGCCGGTGTCCACGCAGTTCGCGGCCAGCCGCCAAGTCTGTACGCTGTAGAAGTCTGCGCAGCGGAAGGCACAGATATCAGCGGTCTGCGCAGCCAACCGCTGACTGGAGCGTTGGTTGATCAAGCTACGCACATTTTCGCCATGACCGGCGCACACCTCGAAACGATCCAAACATTGTTTCCACAAAGTGCGGAAAAAACGTTCTTACTCCGTGAATTTGAAGAACCTGGCACCACGGTGTGGCGCGATCTGCCGGACCCAATCGGTCTCGGCCGCGAGGTATATGAGGATTGCGCGCGCATCATCAAAAACGCTCTGCCGAGTGTGCTCGCATTTGTAGAACAGGGCGCTCTCGTCCGCCCTGGTGCGCCGCGCTCGTCGGAGATATCTTATTCCATGGACCATCTTTCTCGCCAATTTGAACCCGAATCCATCGCTTCCACATCGGCGCGCTGTTATGGCGATGCATTGCGCAAAGTGGATCCCGAAATCTTTGATGCGATTGCTGCGGAAGAAAAACGCCAACGTGAGAACATCGAACTGATCGCCTCGGAAAATTTCACCAGTCGCGCAGTGATGGAAGCTCAGGGCAGCGTGATGACCAACAAATACGCGGAAGGTTATCCGCGGAAACGTTGGTATGGCGGCTGCGAGAATGTCGATACTGCCGAACAATTGGCAATCGATCGCACCAAGCGGCTTTTCGGCTGCGAACACGTCAACGTGCAGCCGCACAGCGGTGCGCAGGCAAACATGGCCGTTTACTTTTCGATACTGAAACCCGGCGACAAGATTCTCGCGATGAATCTGGCGCACGGCGGCCATCTCACCCACGGACATCCGGCAAATTTCTCTGGAAAATTTTATGCGGTGTCGCAGTACGGCGTGAGCGAGAAGACCGAGCACATCGATTACGACGCTTTGCAGAAACAAGCCGAGGAAGTACGGCCGGTGATGATCACCGCCGGCGCATCCGCGTACCCGCGCATCATCGATTTCCCGCGGCTGCGCCAAATCGCCGATTCGGTCGGTGCCGTTCTTTTCATCGACATGGCACACATCGCCGGGCTCGTCGCCGGTGGCCAGCATCCGAGCCCGATTCCACACGCGCAGTTCGTAACCACCACAACGCATAAGAGTCTGCGCGGCCCGCGTGGCGGCATCGTGATGTGCGAAGAGAAATTCGCAAAGCAAATCGACGCCACCGTTTTTCCCGGGGTGCAAGGCGGCCCGCTTATGCACGTCATCGCCGCGAAAGCGGTTTGCTTCCACGAAGCGCTGCAACCGCAATTCCGCGAATACCAGCGCCAGGTTGTGATCAACGCGAAAGCCCTCGCCGCCGGCCTCGCCAAACACGGTTATCGAATTGTTTCAGGCGGCACCGACAATCACTTGATGCTCGTGGATCTTCGCCCGAAAGACCTCAACGGCAAGGAAGCGCAGGAAGTTCTCGATCGCGCTGGCATCACCGTGAACAAGAATGCCATCCCGTTCGACACGAGCTCGCCGTTCAAACCCGGCGGCATCCGCGTCGGCACACCGGCCGTAACCACGCGCGGCATGAAAGAAGAAGAGATGCTCGAAATTTCCGATCTCATCGCCGAAGCCCTAACAAACCGCACCGACGAAATCGCATTGAATCGCGTCCGCGAAAAAGTGCGCGAACTCACCCGAAGATTTCCGCTGCCTGCATAGGTCGCTGGTGGTGTTTAATACCGTGTTTCCGCGCGCGCGGCTGCAAGACGCGTTGAGTTGCGGCCAATGGATTCGGCTTTCGCTGACGGCGCGTCTGCGTAATCTGCGATTGATTCATGAATCGTTCCGCTGAGCAGCAGCAGATGAATCCATTGCGGGAAGGACTGTCAACGCGCGCCGTGCCGCAGCCGTGTAGCATCGTGATTTTCGGCGCCACCGGCGATCTGACGCATCGGAAATTGCTTCCTGCGCTTTACAATCTTGCTGCCGATGGAGAATTGCCGCCCGCGGTCGTAATCATCGGCTTCGCGCGCCGGCCGAAGAGCGACGACGATTTTCGGAAAGAGATGGAGGAAGCCGAGCGGAAATTTTCGCGCCAAGCCGTGCGCGATGAAATTTGGAAAACGTTTTCACAATCGCTCTTCTATCATCAGAGCGAGTTCGGCGACGAAGCCGGATACAACTCATTGGCCGAACGACTTGAAAAGACCGACAATGAACGGGGCACGCGTGGAAATCGGCTTTTCTATTTCGCCGCCGGGCCGGACCAGTTCGAGACGATCTTGAAAAATCTCAAGGCCGCCGGATTGAATCGCGCGAAGGAGGGAAGCTGGGCGCGCGTCATCATCGAAAAACCGTTCGGCACCGATCTTGCCTCGGCGCGCGAATTGAATCGCATCGTCAACGACGCGTTCCACGAGAGTCAGACCTTTCGGATCGACCATTTTCTCGGCAAAGAGACCGCGCAAAACATTTTGGTGCTGCGATTCGCGAACGCGATTTTCGAACCTCTCTGGAACACGCGCTACATCGATCATCTCCAGATCACAGCGGCGGAAACGCTCGGGGTGGAAGCGCGCGCCGGTTATTATGAAAACGCTGGGGCGTTGCGCGACATGGTGCAAAATCATTTGCTGCAGTTGCTTTGCCTCGTGGCGATGGAAGCTCCAACCGATCTCCGCGCCGACAGTATTCGCGATGAGAAAGTCAAAGTCGTCCGAGCGCTCCGGCACATCATCGGGCCGGAAGTGGCGAACAATGTGGTGCGAGCTCAATACACCGAAGGCGCGATCGGCGGTCAACCGGTCCCGGGGTATCGCCAGGAAAAAGGCGTCGATCCAAAATCGACGACCGAAACCTATGTCGCGCTGCGCATTAACATCGACAATTGGCGCTGGGCCGATGTGCCCGTTTACATGCGGGTCGGCAAACGTTTACCGAAATCGGCCACCGAGATTTCTGTCCATTTCAAAAAAGCTCCGGCAGTTCTGTTCAACAGGGAGACCGTGAAGATTGATCAAAACGTCCTCGTCATTCGCATTCAACCAGACGAGGGAATTTCATTGCGAATGCTGGCAAAAATTCCGGGAACCAGTCTGCGCATCGAACCGGTGAAGATGGATTTTCACTATGGCACTTCCTTCGGCAAACCCAGCCCGGAAGCGTACGAACGTTTGCTCCTCGATGCGATGAGCGGCGACCCTACGCTCTTTGCGCGTCGCGACGAGGTCGAAGAAGCCTGGGCGTTCATCGACCCTATTGAGGAAGCGTGGCACGCGAAGAAAGATGCGCCCGAGTTATATTTCTATCCCGCGGGATCTTGGGGACCGGAAGCTGCCGATGATTTGCTCGCCCGCGATGGGCGCGCGTGGAGAAGATTATAAACCCGTTATGCCTGCGACTGGTGAAACATACTCGTTAGGCGCTCCGGTCGAAATCGGAAAGATTGAGCAGGAGCTGAAAAAACTCTGGCGGGAAAGCGAAGGCGCAATGACGCGCGCATCGCTCATGAATCTTGCCGCTTACAGCGAACAACCGGGTTCCCTGAACGACAATACGCAGCTGATAGCGAAAATCACCGAGGACCACGCCTGCCGCGCGATTGTCATCGAAGCCGACTGCCGGTCCGAAGAAAATCGCGTAGACGCCTGGATCAGCGCGCACTGTCACGTGAGCCGCACTGGGAAAAAACAAGTTTGCTCCGAACAAATTTCATTCCTGCTCAAAGGCGAATGCACCAAACAACTGCCAAGCATCATCCTCTCCAATCTGGATTCGGACCTGCCATTTTATCTTTGGTGGCAGGGGGAACTCCGTGACCCGATGGACGCGCAACTCTGGGAGTGGGTGGACCGATTTATCTACGACAGCCACGACTGGAAAGATTTTCCCGCGCAAATGGCGTTGGTGGAGACAGCTCAACGCGAAGCGAAGCAGCGCCTCGTCTTGTGCGACCTGAATTGGACGCGGCTGGACAACCTTCGCTTCGCGCTCGCGCAATTCTTCGATCATCCCGCTTCGCATCATCGGCTGGCCAAGATCAGCAAGGTGCAAATCGATTTTGCACCGGCATTTAGATCAACCGCTCTCCTGTTTGTGGGCTGGCTGGCAGCGCAATTGAATTGGAAGATTGACGAGGTGAAATCTTCACGCGAGTTGCGGTTCACCGAAACGTCTGGGCGACCCATCGACGTTGAATTGCGCGAACATGACGGCCAACCGATTCACGAAATCGCGTTGACCAGCGGTGATGTAGAATTTGGCGTCACATACGCGAAATGCGGCGATCTTCTGGAGGTGTCACGCGTACAGAAGGGCGAAAAGCGGGTCTCGCAGCTAATGCCCGCTGGAAACAACGATCCTGTAGGTCTGATCAGCGAGGAACTGATTCGCGGCGGGCCGCACCGTGTTTACTTGAACGCGGTCAACTGCGTTCGGGATTTACTGTAGCCACCGCCCTGTGGGTGGTCCTCTTTGCCTAACCGCCGACTGGCCAAAGGACCGTGGCTACAATATCAGCAGGGCGCACAATTCGCGGACATTCTTTTCAATCGAAAAAAGCGTTCGCGCGCGTTCGTAGCCGGATTGGCCAAGTCTCGCCGCCAAAGAACAATCGTTAATCACTGTTTCAATTGCATCAGCCATCGCTGCCGTGTCGCCCGGTTGCACCAGAAATCCGGTTTCGTTTTCGATTACCATTTCCGGAATCCCGCCGGTGTTGGTGGACACGACAGGCAGTCCCGTCGCCATCGCTTCCATGATGACTGTAGGCAGATTGTCCATGCCGCCGTCGGAATCAATCACACTCGGGAGCACAAACAGGTTCGCTTTAGCCAGGCGTTGCCGAAGCTGATGCTGTGGTTTTGTGCCGGAAAGTAGCACGCGATCTGTCAGACGAACTTCCTCGATTTGTGCGCGCAAGTCGTTTTCAAGCGGCCCCGCACCGATGATTTCACAGCGGAACGATTTCCCACGTTCCGCGAGCAACGCGCAAACACGAATCAAATCGCCGAATCCTTTTTTTGGAATCAAACGGCCGACTGCAATGATCAGCGGCGGAGCCGAAGAAAAATCGGCTCGACCAAATTCCGCGAGGTCGAGTCCGTTGTAAATGCGATGGATGCGATCAGCCCGATGAGAGAATCTTTCGCGCAAAAAGCGTGCGGCGAAATCCGTTTCGGTGACGACTGCGCCCGCTTTATCCACAACTTTATCCAATCCGATTTCGAACTGCCGCGGAGAGAAAATGTCGTTCGCGTGCGCGGTAAAACTGAAAGTGATCGAAAAAAACTTGTTGATCCAAAAAGCAGTGCGCGCAGCCATGCCGGCGAAATGCGCGTGGACGTGATTGATCCCCATTGTCCGCAAGCGCAGACCAACGTAGACCGCCTGGTAGAGCCGAAGGAAATCGGTGCGGCGACCCCATTCATCCAGAGCGGCGACAATGTCTGCGCCGATCTTCCCTTTTTTTGCGGCGCGTCGAACTTCTTCCAGCAATTCTTTTTCGTCCGGAAGATAATGCACACGTTCGACGATACGCGTGTCCCAATCTTGGGGTGGTTCGTCTTTTGGGTTCCTGATTGAAAAGATTGGCGGCGCGATATCCTGTCGATCCAACTCCGCCACCTCCCGATAGCAAAACGTTTGTCCGAATGATGGGAACCGCTCGAAGAGGTAAGCGAAGCGCGTCATCGAGATTCAGAATGCAGTAGCGATCACGCGCTGCCGCGCTTAACAGGAATCGGTTTTCCCGAGTCATCGACCGCGACCAGTGTAAACACGCCATGCGTGACCCGTAGTTCTTCGCCCGTCATGTAACGCGTCACCCAAACCTCGACCGGAATGGTCATCGAAGTCCGCCCGATTCTCGCCACGTGCGCATAACATCTGACGGTATCGCCTACTCTTACCGGCTGCAGGAATGACATTCCTTCCATCGCCGCCGTGACAACGCGCGCTTGCGCCGTCTTCGCGGCGAGAATCCCGCTGCCCAAGTCCATTTGCGAGGTCACCCACCCACCGAAAATATCGCCATTCGGATTTGTATCCTGAGGCATGGCGATGGTTTGAATCACCAGCTCGCCTTTGGGTTTGTCGAACATAAAGCCAATCTAGCCCGTCATTCCGAGCGAAGTCGAGGAATCCCGATGACCAGCGTATGGTTTTGCCACGGGATCCTCCGACTCCGCTGCGCTTCGCTCAGAATGACCCGGTCACAGGATCAGCATGCAATCGCCGTAGCTGAAGAAGCGGTAACGCTCACGCACCGCCTCATCGTATGCGCGAAGAATGAATTCGCGTCCAGCAAACGCACTCACCAGCATCAGCAAGGTCGAGCGCGGGAGGTGAAAATTGCTCAACAGCGCATCGACAACTCGAAACGTAAACGGCGGGTAAATGAAAAGGTCGGTCTCACCTGATTGCGGTTCAACCTGTCGGCTAATAAGTTTGGTATTACGCGTCGCTGTTTCGAGAACTCGCACTGCTGTGGTTCCAACAGCTACAATCCGCTGCGCGTTGTTGATCTTGTCTGCGGCTTCCGGCGAAACGGAGAAACACGTCACGAACGTGTGCGGAATTTCACTTAAGATCTCGGACGTGAAGTGCAGACCAGCCGTAGGCGCAGCCACGGCCCCGAGCTTACGAGCAAAAACCGTCTGGTAACGCGCCGCGTCCGATTCATCGCTGGGACGATTGACGTACGGCGGTAACGGCATGGAACCACCGGCATAAACATCGACCTCCTGGTCGAACGCGACGATTCGTTCGCCGCCTTCGGTGATTTTCTCGACCCGCAAACACACATCGTCGATCGTTGCCGTCGCGCCAACCCGCATTTTACGGCCCGGCGTAACCATGCACTTCCAACGCGTTGGTCCAAGACGCTCGAGAAACAAAAAATCCACCGCGCCGTCATCCGAGAATCGTCGCGCTGGCAACACGCGCGTATCGTTTAACACTACGAGGTCGCCTGGCTGCAAAAACGCCGTAAGCTCGTCAAACTGCCGATTCTCGATCCTCTGCTCGGCGCGATGCAAAACCATCATCCGGGAATCCTGGCGGCGATCAAGCGGGCGCTGCGCGATTAATTCCCGTGGCAGAACGTAATCGTAATCGCTTAGCCGTGCGCTCATCGGTCGATTGGAATCTAGCGCAGATCCCAGTTAAACATCGCGCTCGAATCGTGTGTCGCCGCCGATGTGGTTATGCAAAAAGTCGCAGCTGAGTCGTCGATCGGCGAAATGATTCGCACGAAAGTGTCGGCCGCGCGTCGATGCCGGCTCGACGACAAGCGATTTTGAATA
>WNFV01001145.1_pt1 | contig 36291 bp, 31 predicted proteins | sample 5400101 | NCBI WGS metagenome assembly WNFV01 (sample SAMN13153361, study PRJNA577476) | soil metagenome | isolation source: 115 cm soil or saprolite under grassland replicate 1 | place: USA:California | collected 2016-06-15 | reverse complement strand
CCGCACACGGCGCGGCCGTCAACCGACAGCGGCGACGGGCCGCTGGTCAGCAGCCGAAATGCTGTCTCCAGCGTGTCGAACGGGGAAAGCGCATCCTTGCCCATGCGGCGGCTCCTTCCAGGTGCTAGGTGGGTCGGAGCGGCAATCAGAGCAGGGGTGCGCTGTCAAAACTCTGTCAGGCGTCCATCACGTCGACCGTGACAACGCCTGACAATCCGCTGATGGAAATCTGAGAGCCAGCTGACAATGTCGTGACAGCATCCCGACAATGCCGATGCGGTGGGGCGATGGCGTGACAGTCCCGTGACAGCGCTGCTGAAGGCGTGACAGGCAGGGCCGCTGAGCTGGGGAATGTCGCCAAACAGGCCGCAAATCCGGGTTTCCTAAGTAGAGGAGATCACCGCACGGCTCGCGCGGAGGCGCGATCTGGGCACAGCGAATTGGAGGGCACACGCTGGCCGCGACAAGTGATGCAAAGCCCTGCCGTCCCTCAATTGACAGCGAGGCAATTGTACGCAATAATTCTGTAAATAATCATCTGGTAATGAGAGCTGCTAAATTCGCCTCAAGTTTTACGTGGCTTGAGGCGATCAAGGCGAAGCCGCGAAGGAGAAGCGCAAGTGACCCAGGAGAGCTACGCCATGTTCCTTCGCTGCTCCGAAGAGGAGCTGCAGCACCCCGAGCTGTCATTGCATAGGCACGTGCAGAGCTCGTTCGGTTCCATCGTCCTGCTCCACCTCAACGTCGACCTGTCCAGCGCTGTCCCTCCTCGATCCCAGAGCGGCCGATGAAGCCACCTCCACGCCCCCCCACCCCGTGCACCCCGGCCGGCCGTCAAGCACGCGACCCCGGCGCTGGCCGCACCGACCAGACCGCAGCCTTGCCCAAACAACCAGCCCGTCGAGCCGGACCGCGCACCACCAAGCTGCACCCGTCAACGCCGCCGACCGCCAGCTCACCTCCGCAGCCACCACGTGCCGACGGCCAGAGCCCAGCATCCTCATCTCTCCGCCAGCCGCACTCCCGCTCAGGCCGCGCCGCGACGGCGCGGCCGCAGCCTGGGTTCAGCGTGCGGATCATCCACCTCAGTGGCGCCGAGGGCGCCAAGCTCCAGACCGTGCAAGCCCACACCATCCGCGAGGTACTCCAATGGCTTCACGATCACCCCGCCCAGACCCATTAGCCGCCCACCCCAATCGACGGCGTGCCGAGGCCGCCGCTTCGCCACATGGCCTCAACCAGACGGTTCCCGACCACCAGGCCGCGATCCCGATCCGCGTGGCGTTCCTGGGGCGCACCTCGACCGTGGAGCAGCAGGACCCGACCCTGTCGATCCCCCGCCAGCTCCACAGCGTCGAACGCGACCTGCCACCCGGCGCGACCATCACCCGCCACTTCTACGACATCGAGTCCGGCCGCACCGAACTCGACGAGCGCGGGCTCAGCCGCGCCCACGAGCTGTTCGACATCCCGGTGCGCCGCGACGGCGGCATCCGCGAACTGCTCGCCGAAGCCACCAGCCCGAACCGCGCCTTCGACGCGGTCGCCTGCGAGTCCATCGACCGGGTCGCCCGCGTCACCTACTTCGGCACCAAGATCGAATACGAACTCCAGCGCGCCGGTGTCACGCTGCTCGCCGCCGACGAGCCCCACGGCGGCAAGCACTCCACCAAGATCCTGACCCGTCGCATGAAGCAGGGCGTGGCCGAGTGGTACGCCCTGGAGCTGCTGGAGGCCTCCCGCGACGGCCTGGAGCAGCACACCCGCCAGGGCTGGAACACCGGCCACCCGCCCTACGGCTACCTCGCCGAACGCGTCGAGCACCCCGTGCCCGCCAAGCGCCGCGAAGGCAAGACCAAGGCACGCCTGGTCCTTGACCCCGTCCGCGCGCCAGTGGTCGCGCAGATGTTCGCCTGGCGCATCCACCAGCGGCTCGGCTACCACACCATCGCCAAGCGGCTCAACCAGGACCCCGCGCGCTACCCGCCGCCGGACACCACGATCCCCGGCGCCGCGCGTGGCCACTGGACCGACTCCGCCGTCGCCGACCTGCTCACCAACCCCAAGTACACCGGCTACATGGTCTGGAACCGCCGCGCCCACGGTAAAAGCACCGGCACCCGACGGCGGCCACCCGACCAGTGGGTCTGGTCACCCGAGCCCACGCATCCGGCCATCATCACCCTGGAGCAGTACACCCAGGCCGCCCAGGCCGCCGCCGACCACGAAGGCTCCCGCGACGGCGCCGACCCCAACCGCCACCCCCGCACCACCCGCACCTACGTGCTCCGCTCCCACATCTGGTGCGCCCACTGCGGCTGGCGCCTGTGCGGCCGCACCGTCAAGCGCCGCTGGGTCTACTACCGCTGCCCCGCCGTGGAAGCCGACCCGGTCGGGGTCCTGCGCCGCATCCCCGACCACCCCAAAACGCTGCACGTCCGCGAGGACTACCTCCTGGACGGCATCCTCGACTTCTTCGCCCAGCGGATCTTCCACCCCAGGCGGCGCCAACGGCTGGACGACCAGCTCCAGGCGACCACCCAGGACACCACCAGCGACCTGCAGCGCCAACGCCGCGCGCTGGAGCGAGCCATCCAGGACCTGACCGCCCAGCAGCAGCGGCTGGCCATCACCCTCGCCTGCCAGCAAGACGACGAGGGCAGGCTGTTCGCCCAGGTCCGCCAGCAGTTCTACGACCTCGAACGCCAACGTGAGCAGCGACGCCGCGAGCTGGCCGCTCTCGATGAGCGGCAAACCGACATCGACGCGCTGGAGCTCCTGGATGCCCTTCCCACGACCAGCGGACGCCTCGGCGAGCTGCCCGAGCCGGTCCTACGTCGCCTGTTCCAGGCGTTCCAGCTCAAGGTCGACTACGACCGGCACACCAACTGGGCCACGATCCATGTCACCCTCTGCGGAGACGACCTCGACGAGCTGCACGGGGCAGCAGCCGCAGCCTTGCAGAATGCGCCAACCGAGCCAGAAGGAGTAAGCACGACGGCGCAAGGCACTGAGCGGTCGTCTGTTTCCCATGCGCTTGGGCTATCCCCGGCGATGACGACGTTGAGCCCGGCCACCACCGAGGTGGCGAGGAAGCTGGCGCACTGGGGCGTCATCGTCCCAAGCCGCACCAGTTCGTCGAGACAGCTTTCCTGGACGACGAACTTCCGCACGTTGACGGCCCAGTGCCGCCGTGTGATGTCGGGGATGACCACGTGGAGCCGGGAACCGTCGCTGAGTGTGGCGTCCACGAATGGGCTGGACAGGTCCAGGCGCCGGCCGCTGGCCTGCAACATCAGCTCGACCAGGTCGTGGACCCGTTGCTCGCTCAGCACCGTGCTGGTCAGGATCGGTCTTCCGGCTCTGGCCACGAAGACCTTGTCAGGCTGGTTGATCCAGATCTCCTCGACCTCGGGATCCTCGAGGTATGGCTGCAACGGCCCGAAACCAACCACCCGATCCGCCACTGCCTTCGCGACCTGCTCGGGCGCGTCGAGGGGCGGCATGCTGGCGGTCAGGCCGCGTTCGCCATAGTCGGCCACGACCTCGTCGATGAGCGAGCGCACCGCCGCTCCGCCGTCGCTCGGGTCGAGCCCACGGCGGCGGACCAGCTCTCGAACCTCGCGCTCGATGATCCGCTCGGCCGTCTCGGTGCCGGCCACGCTCACCACCTTGTCCCCTTCGTCATGGTCGGCCCATCTGGATCGCCGTCCCAGAGCAGCGCCCGCTGCCGGTCGGCCCGACGCTGGCGCCTGTGACGGCGTCGGGCGGTCGGCGGTGGCATGCCGAAGATCGACGAGGCCAGCGCGGCCAGCGCCTGCTGCGCGGGAGAGCCGGGCCGCGTCTCGCACAACGCCTGTCCAGCCATGAGCGCTGCGTCAAGACCGGCACGGTCGTAGGGCACGAAGGCCCACGGCTCGAGCCCGAGATAGCGGGAGAGCGCCGTGCGGATCTGTCCGACCGCGTCGCCCCCGAACAGGCCGCCGCGCACCTGGTTGACCACGACCCGCACCCGGCTCGCGCTCACCCCAAGCTCGCGCAACTGCTGGTAGCCAAGCACGAAGTCGTGCAATCCGACCGGATCGGCTCTGGTCACCGCGACCACGAGGTCGGCGCGCTGCACGGCAAGTCTGGTAACGGCGTTGCGGCGGAAGCGGACGTGGTCGTAGAGGAGCTCCTCGTCCTCCTCCAGGCAGAACCCGACGTCGATCACGGTCAGGGGAAAGCTGACGCGGAACAGCTCGAGCAGCGACTCCCAGGTGCTCGGACGAACCTCGGTCCACAGCTCGGCCCGGGGGAGGCCCACCAGCACCCGCGGCCCCGAAGGGCCGGCCCGGCGGGTCGCTCGCGAGAGCTTCGGCCCGTCGAGCTCTCCGCGGCTGGTGAGCCGGGCCGCCCAGGCGAGCCCCGGGCAGTCGTCCAGAAAGCCCAGCGTCTGGGCGATCGAGCCCCCATAGGCATCCGCGTCGACGAGCAGGGTCTCACCGGCCAGTGGGAGCGATTCGAAGGCCAGGTTGATCGCGACTGTCGTTCGACCTGGGGCGCCCTTGGGTCCCCAGACCACGACCAGGCTGCGCTTGCGCTCCTGTTCATCCGCGAGCTCCGCTGGCGGCTGCGCTTCGGCAGGCCAGGCCGCTGCTGCCCGCCATGCTGGCGGGGTTCGCCCGCTCGAGGCGGTTGGGGCTCCCCTGCCGTGCACGGTCTCGGCCGCGGGCGCGCCCTCGGCGGCGGCATGGTGGTACGGAGAGAGCGCCTCACCATCGTGAGATGGATGCTCGTGCTGGTGGCCCCGCCCGCCTGGCCCGGGCGGCTGGCGACGCCGCTCTACCAGGACGGCGTTGGCGAGGTCGATGAGGAGCGTGGGCCGGGTGTCGTCGGGTATGACGTAGTCGACGCCGAGTTGGAGCAGGCGGCGCTCGGCGTCCTCGTCCCTGGGGGGCACCATGCCCAGCACCGCAAGCCCGGCCGCTCCGACCCTCGCCAGCGTCTCTCGATCGAGCCAGCGCACGCCGGCCGCGACCACCGCGACCTCGGCTTTGCCCGCAGCTGCGGAGGCGAGCAGGTCACCGAGGTCATAGCAACGTTGCACCACCACAGCTGGCACGCTGCCGTCCTGGCACGCCTGCACCAGTGCCGACTCCCAGGGCGCGCCGACGCCCGCTGTCAGCAGCCGAAGCCTCATGGCGCGCTCCCGGGTGTGAGCGCCCCTGACTCCGCCGAGCTCGGCGGTGCCATCGGGGCCGACTGCTGCGACCAGTCCTGCGCCGCATCCGGCGGCTCCTCGATCGCCGCGCCGTCACGGCTGGGTAGTGATGGCGCCTTGACCACGAAGACCCGGGCGCCGGCGATCGCGGCCACGACCAGGGCGCTGCGGTCGCTGGGCACTCGCACCTGCACCCCGCCCTGACGGCTCCCCGCGAGCCCGCTGGGCTCCTCGAGCATGCGGATCACCTCGACCGACCGCAGCAGGAGCCGCGCCTGGCCGTTGCGCAGGCCGTCGCTGTATGCGGCCAGAACCTGAACGTGGTCGCCGGGGCGCAGTCCTTGTGCCATGTCGCCAGTGGCGACCCTGATCGGCAGTTCCACCATGTCGGCCTGCTCCGACGAGGGAGCGAGCCCGTCCATGGGGACGAGCATGTGTTGTCGGAGCGGGGTCGTGAGGACCTGGCCTGTCAGCGGTCGGTGCAGGTTCGGCCGCGCGTAGCGCTGCAGTTCGGCGGCGGGCAGGCGGACGCGGACCACCGCGAGGTCGCGGACGGACAGCGGTATACCGGAGGGCAGGTCACGTGCGGCCTCGTAGACAGGCGCCAGCCGCTGAGCACGCTGCAGGAACAGCGTGCCGGCCAGGACGGCCACCACGACGAGCAGGACTCCAAGGGCAGATCGCCCGTTGAGCCAACTCGCGGTGTGCAGTCGCGGCGCTGGTGACGTGGCAGGTGTGGACGGTGCCATGGCGGCAGGTTTCGGGTTACTCAGCGGGGACGCCCCCTCATGCTCGCAGACCAGGGGATGCGAAAAGATGCCGCGAAAGCCGGTTGATGAGCAAATCAGCAGATCCGGACATCGATGGTCTCCTACAGACACTGACTGGTAGAGTGACGCGCGGAAACGTGAGCTAGAGCATGCATCAGGAGGCTATTGAAGGCAAACCCTATGCTTGATACTGTGGACAAGCCTTCCTACAGGTTCGTCAAGCTTCCTCGGCGAAGCCGAGCCAATGACGCTCGTTCCGGATCGGTCCTGGACATCTCAGGAGGTCGCATGCCCACCCCTGGCGTCGAGCCGCGCTTCTACACCCTCGAAGACGTGGCGACGATCCTCAACGTGCGGGTCGCACAGGTCTATGCCCTGGTACGAAGTGGCGACCTTCCAGCGATCAAGCTGGGCGGACGGGGTGTCTGGCGAGTCGACCGCATCCAGCTCGAGGAGTACATCGAACGGATGCATACGAAGACTCGCGAGTGGGCGATCGCCCACCCCCTCAGCAGTAGTCAGGAAGAAGACTGACCACGGCCACTGCGGCGAGAGCCAGCAGACGGCGTCCGGTGACGGCGGAGGCCCTGCGCGCCTCGCCGAGGTCGTGCTCGGCCAGCTCCAGGTGATCGTTGCCCACCAGCTCGATCGTACCGCCCACAACATTGCCGTCCGCCAACTCCAGCCGCACCGGCTCCCGCCGACGCGCGAGCTCGCGTAGGGCGAGCACGAAGCGGTAACGGGGGGCTGGCACCAGTGGCTTGAGCCGTTCCTGGTCGGTTGGAAGCGACACGGACACCGCCGGGCCGAGCCGTACCAGGTGCTGTGCGCGGCTGCTTCCCCTGATGACGAAAAAATCCGGATAGCTCGCCAGCAACGTGCCGCGATACAGCCGAGACCCGGTCCGGACGACGACCTCGGTCCCCACTCGCCGCGCCAGCGCCTCCCATAGCAGCGTTTCCGCTGCCTGAGCGCGGAGTGCAGCCACAGCCTCCTGCTCTGCCTCTCTGCGGAGACTGGCTTCGAACTCCGCCTCCAGCTCTTCGAAGAGGCGGCGGACCGCTGGCGATGGCTCCGGTTCGCTCATGAGGCGGGAGCCTAGCCAGCCTTGCTTCTTATGTACAAACCGACCTGCTCGACACATGCGGCCGACTGTCCGTACCCTCTGCAGCTAACGTCCGAGTTGTCCGGACTGACAGGCTAGCGACCCGATTCACGTGCTTCCTGCTGCCGTCCGCGATCCGGCGCGCCACCCATAGGGCCTTCATCCACAATCCACTGAGGGCAAGTTGACATCCCTCGAGGCGACTGCATACTGAACCCAAGTAAAACGGAGGTAACGAATGCAAACGTACAGTAAGCATCGATTCATCTCTGCACTGGCGCTCTTCATTGGGGTCGGAGCCCTGGAATTGCTGCTGTTGCGAATGGCCGGGCCGCCATCCAGTCATCTTCGGGCGCTGGCCGACCTCATCAGCCCGATGGCCGAGCCACTCCAAGGGATCCTCGCCGCGCTCGCGCTGGGCGCCCAGGCGCTCGCCGCCTATCTCGTCTTCGCGTCTGGGCTGCGGGCGCTGACCTACCTGCCGGGACTCCCGGGCCAGGTCGCTGACCACGCTGAGCACGCACTCACCATCCCGACGATTCGTCGGGGCCTGGACGCTCTTGTCGGCGGCGCCCTCATCGCACACGTCGCGCTCATGCCGGGGTCGACTGGGACAGGGATCGGGACGGTTCAGGCTCCGCCGCCCGCTGTCGCCATGGCAGTCACCGACATCGAGCACAGATCGTGGTCGGATCCCGCACGCCCGGCGGTCCCACCGGAGAGCAAGAGGATCAAGGAATCATCTTCCGCTGCGGTGTCCTCGCCACCTGTCCCGCTGCCGATCTGGCTCGGCGGTCATCGGGTGCTGAGCGAACAGCCCTCTCCCTCGCGCCCCCCTGACGGCGCCGCTCGCCAAGGCTCGACCGGGGCACGCGCGGCTCCAGTTCCACCGCCCGCGGCCCGCATGGGCACCCCTGCCTCAGCAGGCAGGTCCGATGATTCGAGCCGATCACGGGAAGGTACGGCGGCAACTCACCACACCGTAGCGCCAGGGGAAACGCTCTGGAGCATCGCCCTTGCCCACCTTCCGGTAGATGCCAGGGCAGAGGCGACCACGGCCATCTATTGGCGACAGATCTACAGCGCCAACCGTGACGCCGTCGGCTCAGCCCCGAACCTCATCCACCCGGGCATGACGCTGTCCATACCACCATATGCACCCGCGGCGTCCCCACAACTGAGCTCGGGCACGCCGCACCCGCCAGCGGCAGCGCCTCATCACGATCCGGCGTCGCGGAAGACCCCCTTGATCGACTGCCCTGATCAACTGCCCTGAAAGCGGAGCGCAGCCATGTCACGAGTGCCACGCGGAACCGCGGACCACCGCGCGCTGGATCGGTTCCAGCCGTCCGATCTCCCGCCGCCACCACAACGGGGGCGCATCCTGCGCCTCGTCGCCCGGCTCGTCCTCTGGACGCTGATCGCGCTCGGTGCATTGCGTGGGCTTGGCCCGCTGCCGGACCGGCCCGGAGATGACAGGGCGGCAACGACCACAGCCCCCGCCCGCCCAGACTCGGGCCATGACGGAGCCGTTGATCTGGGCCTCGTGAGCGACCAGGCGGCCACCGCCACCGCCACCGCGTTCCTGCGCGAGTATCTGACGATCGACAGGGACCATGACGCATGGGTGGGACGACTCAAGCGCTACCTCACCAGAGGACTTGATCTGGGCACGAGCGTGTCGGTGTCCGCGGGAACATCCCAGTACGTCGACTACGTCCAGCCAGTGGGCACCCGTTCTGTGCGCGGAGCCGTCGAGGTGACCGTCCTCGCTCATCTGCTGGAGTCACGTGCCGGCGCCTATCGGGAAGGTGGGATGCTGGCGTTTGTTGTTCCGCTCACGCGCGGGAATCGTGGGCTGGCAGTGAGCGGGCTGCCACGACCTGTGCCCCTGCCGATCGTCTCCGGGTTGTCGGTCCGCCGTGACGTGCTCCCTCCCCAGACTGCGCGTGACGTTGCCGCTGTGGCACGCCGTGCGGTGGTCGCCCTGCTCAGCCGGAATCGGGCGGATCTCCTGGCGTTGGGTGGTGGTGCACGCCCAGAAGCCCGGCCGTTGCCCGACGGCTGGCGGGCCTCCGAAGTCACAACGGTCCAGGCGGCCGGGCCGCCCGAGGAGCCGACCGCGCAGGTTCTTGTGCGCGTGGCCCCTCCGACCACAGCAACCCGCTATGTCATCCCAGTCGTGGTCTCGCTCCGCTCCGGGCCTGACGGCATCTTCGTCAGGCTGGTCGACGCCGGCGGCCGCCCATGAGTGCGCGGGGCTGGTCCACCGACCCGCAGTCCCGCAGTTGGCCAGGGCTCGTTGACTCACTGCCCGCAGGCGGGGAGCTGCACCTGGGTCGATTGGCTCGCTCGAGCTCGCATCCGCGGCGGGCACGGTCCGGCTGGCATGCCTACCGACCCTCCCTGGCTGTAGCCCTACCACCTTGGGCCGTGGAGGTGACGCTCACGATCGAGCATCCTGCCGGTACCTCGTCCAATCACCAGAGCGCGGGACCCCAGGCCCTCATGCTCCTCCGCTCAGCCAATGCCGTCGAATCCATCATGCTGACCATCACAGACGCGATGGCCGAGATTGAGAGGATCGCTGGCGTCAGGCGCGCAGAACCAGATCTTCACCTCGTCCGGTCCATTCCTGAGCCAAACCTTGAGCCGCTCGCGCCATCGACCGTCCTCCGACATCTGCGACGAGCGAGTCAGCGGGGACTTGCGGCCCGATCCCGGCGCAGATCATCCGCCAGTGTCGCCGCTACCTGGGAGTCACGGGCCGGGGCCGTCGTGACGTGCTGGGGACCGGCCGGACTCTCGGCGCAGGCCGTCATCTCGTTGCACGGCCTCGGGAATGCCCGCTGGCTGCGACTCCCCCCTGGTGGAGCGATCGTCATGCGCGCCTGGCGTCCGGAGCGCACCGGACGAGCCGATCTGATCCCACAGGCTCTTGCCGTAGCGCAGCCTGGAACGGTCAGGCACCAGAGCGCTACCTGGGCATTGGCGAGCGGGCTCGTCCTCGCGTCGAGCAGTGCGAGCGGCCTGGGGCGGATGGCCGGCCGACTCGCTGTGTCCATTCGCGCCGGGGGCTGGGACGCCACGGTGCTCACCGGTCCCGCCGCCCTGGACGTCGTCCGCGCTGGCGATCCTCGTCAGCCCGTCCCTCGGATCGCCGCGCGTTGGATCACCGATGACGAGCTCGCCGCGATGCTCGCCGCCTGCCTTGCTGCCGGGATGCCGACATGACGGCCACACAGGTCCAGGTGACGCGCGGGTAGAACGCGGAGACCTCATCTACTCACGGCGCCAGCAAATGCAACCGACCGCGGTTTCACATCGCTATCGATAGCCTGAGAAAGGAAACCAACGCTAACTGATACGAATACAGGGAAATGAAGGTAAACATGAGTCCATGTAGGAGCAGCGCATGCCGACGAGCTCAGCCCCAGAGCCACTCCCCAGCGGCACCCAGCCACTGAAGGCCGTGCCGGAACCCCTCAGCTTCCGTCCCGATTCACCCTTTGCATCTGGTCAGCGCCAGGCGACCGCACAGCCCGACAGAATCCGGCACGGAGCGCGGGCAGCCGGCCGAGCACAACCCATGATGCTGTTGCAGGGCGGCCAGGAAGAGCGGGCAAGCGAGACACGAGATGACGAGTCGCCGGAGCCTTCCCCGAAGGAACTTGCGTCGGCCAGGCAGGCCGCCAGGCGTCGCCTTCCCCCTCCAGCTGAGGTCGCCAAGGAGATCGCCATAGCGTTGTTCGAGGTCGAGGCCGGGTATCGCAGCGCGGCGCAGCTCGAACGGGTCTGCACTCCGGAGCTATGGGATCGGCTGGAGCGGCAAGTGCGTCGTAACGGCGAGCCGCTGCCGAGTGGTCGGAAGCTCATTCGAGTGCACTACCAAGAGCTTATGCCAGGCGTTGCCAACACCGTCGCAGTCGTCGAGCGTGGGCCCCGAGTCCAGCCGGTGGCCATGCGCTTGGACGCACGTAGCGGCCGCTGGCTCGTGACCGAGCTCAGATACTGAGCGCGGTCGGTCATCGCCAGGCCCGGCCACGCCGGTCGCACGCCCGGCGGTCGAGACGGCCCAGATCCCACGCCCGGCTGCTCTCGAGGCGCTCGGCGGGTCATGAGGACGCGGGCCTGGCACGCGCCCCGGAAGAGCCGGGCGCAGCCGCCGGGGCCGCCGGGGCCGCCGGGGCCGCCGGGGCCGCCGGGCCGCCGGGGCCGCCGGGCCGCCGGGCCGCCGGGCCGCCGGGCCCGCCGGGGCCGCCGGGGCCGCCGGGAGCCCCAGATGGCGGAGGGGCGGCCGTAGCCGTGGGCTCAGCTCAGCTCTGGGCGCCGGGAGCGCCGTGACAGTTCTTGAACTTCTTTCCCGACCCACACCAGCAGGGCTGGTTCCTGCCGATCTTCTGTTTGCGGGTGCTCTGGCCCTGGGCGGCGCGCGCCGTTTCCTCGGTCGAGGCGGACGACTGGCGGAGTTGGCGGTGTGAGTCTGTCTGGCGCTGCTCCTCGGCCTCCTCGGCGACCTGGACCGAGGCGTTGAAGACGTAGGCGACCGCCTCGCGCTTGATGGACTCCTGCAGTACCTGGAACATGTCGAACGCCTCGCGCTGGTACTCGACCAGCGGGTCGCGCTGGCCGATCGCTCGGAGCCCGATGCCCTCCTGCAGGTAGTCCATCTCGTACAGATGCTCGCGCCAGCGCCGGTCGAGCACATTGAGCAGCACGGCGCGCTCCAGCTCCGCGAGCAGCTCGGTGCCGAGCTCGGCCTCGCGCTGCTTGTAGGCACGCTCGGCGTCCTCCAGCATCAGCGCCTCGAACTCGGCGTGGTCGGCCGCCGCAAGGTCCACCTCCTCCTTGCCGATGCCGACCGGGTAGATCGTGGCGAGCGCGGTGAACAGGCCGTCGAGGTCCCATTCCTCGGGATAGACGCCCTGTGGAGCGTACTCGGCGACCACGCCGGAGACGACGTCGGCAAGGAAATTGAGGGTCTGCTCGCGAAGATCCTCGCCCTCGAGGATCAGCCGGCGCGTGTCGTAGATGACCTCGCGCTGCTTGTTCATCACCTCGTCGTACTTCAGAACGTTCTTGCGTCGCTCGAAGTTCTGCGACTCGACCTGCCGCTGGGCGTTGGCGATGGCGCGGGTCACCAGCCGGTGGGTGATGGGCACGTCGTCTGGCAGGCTGAGCCGGTCCATCAGCCCGGCCACGGTCTTGGTGGCGAACATGCGCATCAGATCGTCCTCCAGCGACAGGAAGAACCTCGACGCCCCCGGATCCCCCTGCCGGCCCGACCGGCCGCGTAGCTGGTTGTCGATCCGCCGCGACTCGTGCCGCTCGGTGCCGAGCACACACAGCCCACCAAGCCGCACCACCCGGTCGTGCTCGGCCGCAACCTCCACCGTCTTGCGCTCGGTCTCCGCCTGCAACGCCCGAGCCCACTCCTCAGGATCGGTCTCGGCCGGGTCCAGGCCCCTGGCACGCAGCGACTCCTCCGCCAGGTACTCCACGTTACCGCCCAACATGATGTCCACCCCACGCCCAGCCATGTTGGTCGCCACCGTCACCGCACCCAGCCGACCCGCCTGCGCGATGATGTGCGCCTCCCGCTCATGATGCTTGGCGTTGAGCACGTTGTGCTTGATGCCGCGCCGCTCCAACGACCGCGACACCCGCTCCGACTTCTCGATCGACACCGTACCGATCAGGATCGGCTGGCCCTTGGCGTTGCGCTCCACGATGTCCTCGATCAGCGCGCTGAACTTGGCCTGCTCGGACTTGTAGATCACATCCGCATGGTCCGCGCGGATCATCGGCCGGTTGGTCGGTACCTCCACCACACCCAGCTTGTAGATGTGGTTGAACTCCGCCTCCTCGGTCTTGGCGGTGCCTGTCATGCCCGCCAGCTTGCCGTACAGGCGGAAGTAGTTCTGCAGCGTGATGGTGGCGTAGGTCTGGTTCTCCTCCTTGATCCGCACGCCCTCCTTGGCCTCGATGGCCTGGTGCAGCCCCTCGGAGTAGCGCCGACCCTCCAGCACGCGGCCGGTGAAATCATCCACGATCAGGACCTCGCCGTCTCGCACGATGTAGTCCCGGTCGCGCCGGTACAGCTCCTTGGCACGGATGGCGTTCTGCAGATGCTGCACCAGCGGGGTGTTCAGCGAGTCGTAGAGGTTGTCGATCCCGAGGGTCTCCTCGACGCGGGCCACGCCCTCCTCGGTGACCGCCACCGTGTGCTTGCCCTCGTCCACCTCGTAGTGGGCGTCCTTGGCCAGCCGCGGCACGATGCGGGCGAACTGCTGGTACCAGCGCGCCCCCTGCTCGGCGGGGCCGGAGATGATCAGCGGCGTGCGGGCCTCGTCGACCAGGATCGAGTCGACCTCGTCCACGATGGCGAAGTAGTGGCCACGCTGGACCAGCTCGTCCCGCGACAGGGCCATGTTGTCACGCAGGTAGTCGAACCCGAACTCGTTGTTGGTCCCGTGGGTGATGTCAGCGGCGTAGTTGGGCCGCCGCTCCCACGGCGTCATCGAGGCGAGGATGACGCCGACGTCCAAGCCCAGGAAGCGGTAGATCGCGCCCATCCACTCGGCATCGCGCTTGGCCAGGTAGTCGTTGACGGTGACGATGTGCACGCCCTCACCAGCCAGCGCGTTCAAATAGGCTGGCAGCGTCCCCGCCAGCGTCTTGCCCTCGCCGGTGCGCATCTCAGCGATGTGGCCCCAGTGCATCGCCACACCACCGACCAGCTGCACGTCGAAATGGCGCTTGCCGAGCGTACGGTGCGACGCCTCACGCACCACGGCGAACGCCTCGGGCAGCAGATCGTCGAGGTCCTCCTCGTCGGCCAGCCGCTTGCGGAACACCTCGGTGAGCTCACGCAGCTCGGCGTCCGAGCGGGCCTGCATCTCGGCTTCCAGATCGTTGATCGGGCCCACCATCGCCTGCGCGCGACGGAGGTCTCTCCCCTCGCCGAGACTGAGGAGCTTGGACAAGACCACGAGTAGGACGCCTCCTTGGAACCGGCCGGGCGGGTGCCCGCCCGGCCGGTTTACATAAGTCTTATGGAGCAGAGATTGTGTGAAGACCTCTCATTTTAGCCAGCCTGGCCGCGCTCTGGGGGACCGCATCGGTAGCCGACGCCGGTCCCGCCAGGGCACCGACCCACGCTCCCGCCCCGCGGGACCGCAGCGGCCGATCAGGCTGCCACTCCAGCTTACCGGTCTGCGCCAGGTTCCCAGCCGTAACGCTCGGAGTCCAGTACGAAGGCGGCCGCACCGAGCAGCGGCGCATCGGCACCGAGCTTGCCCGGAATGACCTGGCACGCGGCAGCGAAGTCCATGCGGGCATAAGTAGCGAAAGCGCCATGTAGGGCATCCCAGAACGGTGGGCCTGACTGCGAGAAGCCGCCGACGATGGCGACCATCTCGAGGTCGAGCAGATGGGCGCAGGAGGCCAGGGCGATACCGACGGCGCGCCCTGCCCTGGCGATGTTGCGCAGGGCGATCTCGTCGCCGGCGGCCGCTGCTGAGGCGAGTGAGATGCCGTCCGCCGGCCTGCCCTCGGCCGGGTGCCAGCCCTCGGCGAGCGCCCGCCTGACGGTGCTGGGACCCGCCGCGATCGCCTCCACGCAGCCGTGTCCGCCGCAGGCGCACCTGGGACCATCGGGCTCGGCGATGACGTGGCCCACGTGGCCGGCGTTGCCACTGGCGCCGTGGTAGAGACGGCCACCGAGGATCAGCCCACCGCCGACGCCGGTGGAAACGGTCATCCCGAGGAGATTGGCGGTACCGACGCCCGCCCCCTTCCAGTGCTCGCCGACGGCGACGCCCACGGCATCGTTGTGGACGAGCACCGGCTCGACCTCGAACTCCCTGAGCAGGCGGTGTCGAAGCGGGAAGCGCCGCCACGCCGGCATGTTGAGCGGCGAGACCTCACCGGAGGGCCAGACCATCGGCCCGGCACACGACACGCCGATGCCGGCAAGGTCGCCAGGCCGCGCGTCGGCTCCGCGGAGCGCGGCGGTGCAGCAGGTGAGCAGCGCCTCGTAGAGGAGCTCCGGATCAGGGCCGGTGGGCGATGGGACGCGGCTGCGACCGAGGATGCGGGCACGGCCGTCCACCACAGCGCCCGCCAACTTGGTGCCGCCGACGTCGATCGCTAAGACGATGGACACGCCTATTTTGAACTCGCGTGGCTTCTATTTGATCTCGAGAAGCTTCTCTCGCACCGCATACACGACCGCTTCCATCCTCGAATGCAGGTGAAGCTTCTCGAGAATATTGCGGATGTGGTTCTTCACGGTGTTTTCGGAGATGTAAAGCTCTTTGGCGATATCACGATTGTTGTGGCCCTTGGCGACGAGCTTGAGGACCTCCATCTCTCGATCCGTCAGCCGGGGAGTCGGGAGCTGCTGCTTCTCGTCGGCGCGCTTGACCATGCTGGCGAACTCGTCCAGCAGCTTGGAGGCCATCGACGGGGAGATGAGCGACTGGCCCTTGGCGACTGAGCGGATCGCGTTGGCGACCTCCTCGATCGAGATCTCCTTGAGCAGGTAGCCGTTGGCGCCCGCCTTGATGGCGTCGTAGAGGTCCGCCTCCTCATCCGAGATGGTCAGCATCAGGATCTTGGCATGCGGGATCAGATCCTTGATGGCCTGGGTCGCCTCGATGCCTCCGCGGCGAGGCATGCGGACATCCATCAGGACAACGTCCGGCATGAGCTCCTGCGCCTTCTCGATCGCCTCGGAGCCGTCGCCCGCCTCCCCCACGACCTCGACGTCGTCCTCCTGCTCGAGAACCATCTCGAGCCCGCGACGGAACAACGCGTGGTCATCCACGATCAGCACACGGATGGCGTCCCCAGCGCCCCGCGGTCGTGTCTGCCGGTCGTCGGCCACCCTCTCCCCTCTCACTTCCTGGCGCATCGTGGCGCCCTTCACACTCCGGGCTCGATGAGCCCGTAGCCGCCGTTATGGCGACGGTACACGACGTTTGCCTGTTGCGTCTCGGCGTTCGAGAATAAGAAGAAGTCGTATCCGAGGAGCTCCATCTGCCCAACGGCCTCCTCGGACGTCATCGGCTTCATTTCGATTCTCTTATATCGCGCGAAGGTCAACTCCGCAGACTGATCTTCGGACTTCCGCCGCTCGACCGGCGGCGCCATGCCTTTGACGCCGTCGGCATGCTGCGTGCGGTCGACCCGCCGCCTCTTGAGCTTCTTGATCTGCCGCTCGAGCCGGCCGACGACCTGGTCCACCGCGGCCGCCGGGTCGGCCGCGCGCGCCTCCGCACGGACGAGCCGGGACTTGGTCGTCACGGTGACCTCGACCTTGTGGGGCTCGGCCACCCGCGGGTTGCGCTCCTCGGAGAACTCCACGTCCATCGCCAGGATTCGGTCGTCGAAGCGCTCGACCTTGGTCAGCTTCTGCTGGGCGTGCGCGCGCAACTTCTCGGGCACGTCGGTGTTCCTGCCCTTCACCGTCACCTGCATGGGTCGCTCCCCCATCTGTGCATCAGGCGCCGGCCGCGCACCTGAACGCGCGGCCAAGCCCATCCCCCTCGGCCGCCAGCCCCAGAATCTCGGGCGTCGGCTCTATCTGCCGATCACCTCGGCGCGCGAGCCGCCTCCTCTTCAGCCCGCCGCCGCTCGCGATGGCCGGATTCTACAACGGAAACGTGTGTCAACCAGACAATACGCCCCCCGCAAGCACGATCAGATCGGCTCTGACCAGCGAACTTAGCACGACTCCAAAGACAGCCGCCGCAGGCGTGGACAATCGTCGCCAACAAGTCCAGCCCCGGTCTGCTCGATGCCTCTCCCTTGGGATGATATATCCGACTTGGTCAGAAGAATGCACCCACCGCAAAGGAGCCGAAGTATGGGAACCGGAAGAAGGGGACCGGCGGTCCTCGGGCGGTGTCCCGGCGGGCGCCCCGGCGAGAGGGCTGACCGGGCGGGCTCACCATCCCGCGCGATGGCCGGGTAGAGGGGCCCGGGGGGCCGAAGGCGGTGCTGGCGGCCGCAAGCGCGGCGACCTCCACGGTACCGGCGCCCGCCCGGCGGAGAACGCTTGCGGCGCCGGCGAGCGTGCGGCCAGTGGTAGCGACGTCGTCGACGACGAGCACGCGCCCGCCGGCCAGGCGGTGCCGACCCCGGGGAGGAGGGCGGACGGCGACCCGGCCGCGGACGTCATGGCGGGAGCGGCCGAGATCCCTCCCCAGCGCGGGCGCGAGCAGGCCGATCAGCGGCACGTCGAGGGCGGCGGCGAGTCCCATGGCGACCTGATCGGCGTGGTCCCTCGGCAGGCCGCGAGCGGGGTTGGCCGCGACCCAGGTGACCAGATCGGCGCCGATCCCAGCCGACCTGACCGCGGTGCCGAGACGGTGCCCGAGCGCGTGCAGGGCGGCGGCCTGCCCGCGGAGCTTGCCGGCAACGATCGCGGCGCGCAGAGCATCGCCGTAGAGCCCGAGCGTCCAGAGCGTCACGCTCGGGTCGGCCGCCAGGCGCCATGGTCCCGGTCCGGCTGGCTCGGGCTGCAGGCAGGCGGCGCAGCAGGGCCAGGCGTCGGCAGCCCCGCAGGCGAGGCAGTCGGGTGGCCGGAGCAGCCGGCTCAGCGCGTTGACGATCATGAGCGGGAGGCTACCCGGCTGCCGCGACGGCCGCGGCCCGTTGTCCACACCCCCGGCGGGCTGCCCAGGTCAGCGTGTGGCGAAGCCGGGATCGCTGTCGAAGCTGTTGCTGCCAGGCGAGGTGAGCTGGCGCAGGCCGACGCCGAGCCGGTCGACCACCCACAGCGCGGTGCCGTCCTCCGACTGCTCGACGAAGATGAACTGGTTGCCGGTCGGGTCGACAGTGAGCTGATCGCCGATGTCGATCGCGTTCTCGCTGGTGGGGTCGAGATTGAGCAGTGGCGTCGGATCCCAGCCGTCGGCGTCCATGAGCCACAGCTTGCCGAGGTCGTTCTTGGTCCCCGTCCTGCCGATGAAGGCGACGGTGGAGGTATCGACCCACACCGGGCTGAACGCCTGGCCGAGCCCGGGCGCGATCGGGCGTGGGAACCAGTCGACCACCCCATTGGGGCCCAGCAGGCCGAGGAAGAGCAGGCCGCCGTCGCCGAACCTGGCCCGCGGGCCCGCGCCCACCGCGAGCACGAAGGCGCCGTCCGGGCTGACCCGCAGCACCGTGGGCTGGAGCCCTCCAGGCATCGGGGCCAGCTCGAGCTTGGTGGCGCCCTCCGTACCCGGGACCACAGCGAGCAGCTCGACGTGACCACCGTTGCGCCGGAGCAGCAGCAGCTGTGAGGCGTCCGGCAGCCACGTCGGAGGCGCGAGCTGGCCGTGCACGCCGGTCGGCTGGACCGTGCCGCCGTCGCCGGAGCCGATCCACAGGGACCGCTCCGCCCCGTCTCCCATCAGCAGGAAGGCGAGGCGGTTGCCCTCCGACGCCCAGGTCGGCGCGAGCTTCTGCCCGGTGGTGTTGTAGGGCAGCAGCGTCGGGCGGGCTCCAGGCGCCAGGTCGGTTGTGTAGAGCTCGCCGTTGCGGGTGAACGCGAGCCTCCTGGGGCCGCCGGCCAGCTGCGGCCACAGACCGGAGAACAGGCCGCTGAGCGGCGCCGAGGCACGGCGCCAGACTCCGGCCGCGTTGAAGCGGTCGGGACCGATCGTGCTCATCGGGCGGCCCTCGACGGTGATCCGCACGCTCGCGGTGGGGATCAGCCGGGTGACGGTCCACACGATCTGGCCGACGCGGAGCAGCCCGGAGCCGCCCGCGCCGCTGGCGAACTCGTCAGACAGGTCGACGGTGGCCAGGCTGTCGGCGTAGCTGAGGCGCAGCAGCCTGGTGCCGCGTGGGATGGCGGTGGTGAGGGTACGGGCCAGCCGTCCCTCGGGTCCGGCGAGCAGCGCGCGCAGCGTGGCCTCAGCGCGAGCCTGGAGGGCCAGCTGCTGCTGCGTGCCTGGGGGCGGGCGCGGGAGGAACGCCTGCACCGGGGCGAGGTGGGCGCGATCGGCGGCGACCAGGAACAGCTCGACTGGACCGTAGCTCTGCTTGAAGCTGGCGTCGTCGATCCAGGGGGCCCTCTCGGGGTTGGCGACCCGCCACTCGCCGTCCACCTGCCGGAGGCGGAGCTGGAGGGTGGCCTGGCGCGAGTCGGGGATCCAGCGGCGGTCCTCGAGCACGCCGGCGAGCTGGACCCGCACCCCGACGACCTTCTCGCTGTGGTCGTCGATGGGCGCCTGGGGCTGGAACTCGCCGTTGTAGACGTTGACCGCCTGGCCGCTCCCCCATTCGTGCATCTGGAGCTGCACGCTCTTGTCGGCGACGACCCACGGAGCCACCCGTTCGGGGTCACCGGTGGCCATGGCGCGCATGTAACCCTGCGCGACCTGGGCCTCGCTGAGCCCGGGCCGGGGGCCGCTGCCGGGCCCGCTGGACTCCTCGGGCTGCGGCGCCGGCGGCGCCGGGCTGACCACGAAGACCTTGTTGCTCGGCGGGACCCCGGTGGAGCAGGCGGTCAGCAGCAGCGCGACCACGGCAAGCCAGACAGATCGAGGAACGCGGCGCTCAACCACCGAGCACGACCTCCGGCTCGGTCTCGGGTCCCCGCTCGCCGGCGTGGGCCGGCTCCACGGGTGGTTCGGGCTGCGGCCTGGCCGCCGGAAGGACGACGGTGAAGCGCGAGCCCTGCCCGACCTCGCTGGTCACGTCGATCGAGCCGCTGTGCAGGTGGACGTTCTCGAGCGCGATGGCGAGCCCCAGACCGGTGCCGCCGGCGGCTCTGGCCCGGTGGACGTCCGCCCGGTAGAAGCGCTCGAAGATGTGGGGCAGGTCGTCGGCGGGGATGCCCTCGCCCTCGTCCTCGACCTTGACCACCACCTCGTCGCCACGGCGGGCGGCGTTGACGCGCACCGCCCCGTTGTTGGTGTGCTCGATGGCGTTCTTGACCAGGTTGGAGAAGACTCGCTCCAGCCTCCGCGGATCGGCGGCGACCAGCGGTGGCCCCTCGCCGGTGTCGACCTCGAGGCTGACGCTCACCCTGCGGCCGTGCGCGATCGGGTCGAAGGCATCGATGACCTCGTCGAGCAGGCGTCCCAGGTCGACCTCGACCGGCTCCAGCCGCACCACGCCGGCGTCGAAGCGGCTGATCTCGAGCAGGTCCTCGAGCAGGTTCTCGAACCGCTCCAGCTCGCGCTCGAGCAGCACGGCCGCCCGTTGGGCGTCCGGCGGGAGGTTGGCGCGGGCGGCGTGGATGTAGTCGGCCGCCATGCGCACCGTGGCCAGCGGCGTGCGCAGCTCGTGGCTCACGTCGGAGACGAAGCGGGCCTGCAGGTTGGAGACGTTCTCCAGCTCAGCGATCTTCTGCGCCAGGGCGTCGGTCATGCGGTTGAAGGACTCGGCCAGCTTGCCGAAGTCGTCGCGGTTGGTGATCTCCGGGATGCGCGCGTCCAGGTTGCCTGAGGCGATCTCCTCGGCGACGTCTCTGGCGCGCTGGATCGGCCGGAGCACCCGGCCGATAAAGATGGCCGCCATGACGATCACCGCGGCGAGCAGCCCGATGCTCACCACCACCAGGAAATTCGTGAGCCGGTTGAGCGTCTCCTCCTGGAAGGTGAGCGGGTAGAAGAAGTACGACTCGTAGTCGCCCTGGTCGAAGCGGATCGGCGCGCCGACCACCAGCATGCGGCCGGCGCCGATCGGCGAGTCGATGTAGACGTAGGCGATCTCCGAGCGGAGAAACACGCGGTTGACCAGGAGCGGAGGCACCTGCTCGATGCTGAGGCGCCCGTCCGACTGGCTCGAGAGCTCGGTGCTGCGGACGATCGCCGCCTTGAAGGTCGGCGGGCCGCCTCCCTGGGGCGTGGTGAGCTGCTGCAGGAGCTCGCTCTGGGCCTCGCGCTGGGACAGACCGACGGTGCTGGTGAGGACGTTGGGTGCCGTGGCGGTGAGCCGCTGCACCTCCTGGACGGCCTCGTTGGACTGCTGGTTGTACAGCGAGTTGGCCAGCAGCGCGCGCAGCGAGAGCCCGAGCAGCAGCAGCGAACCGATCGCGACCGCCGAGGTGAACAGCACGACCCTGGTCCGCAGGTCGAGGCGGGGCGGGCGGAACCGGCGCACAACGCTTTCCTTCCGCGGCTTCTATGCTGTGCTGTCCTTGTCGGCGGCTGCGCTGGCGTCGACGGGCCCGATCCGGTAGCCGACGCCGCGGACCGTCTGCACGATCCTCGGGTTCTCCGGGTCGTCCTCGATCTTCGCGCGCAACCGCTGGACGTGCACGTTGACCAGGCGCGTGTCGCCAGCGTAGCGGTAGCCCCAGACCTGCTCGAGCAGGACCTCGCGGGTGAAGACCTGGCGTGGCCGGCGGGCGAGGGTGGCGAGCAGCTCGAACTCGAGCGGGGTCAGGTTGATCGGCTTGCCTCCCTTGGTGACCTGGTGCGCCATGACGTCCATCTCGACGTCGTGGAAGCGCAGGGTCTCCGCTCCATCGGTGTCGCGCCGGCGCAGCCGCGCCCGGATGCGGGCGACCAGCTCCTTGGCCGAGAAGGGCTTGGTGATGTAGTCGTCCGCCCCAGACTCGAGCCCGAGCACGATGTCCACGGTGTCGGTCTTGGCGGTGAGCATCACGATCGGCACGCCGGACTCCATGCGAAGCTCGCGACAGATCTCCAGGCCATCCTTGCCCGGCAACATGAGGTCGAGCAGCACCAGATCGGGTTTGGCCTGGTGGAAGGCAGCGATCGCCTGATCCCCCGAGCGCACGAACACGGGCTCGAAGCCCTCCTGACGAAGGACGATGCCGAGCATCTCACCCAGCGATGGGTCGTCGTCCACGACCAGAACTCTGCCTCGCACGCCTATCGCCTCCTCCCACCTGCAACCGGCCAAGGATGCCACGACGGCGGCTCGGACGGGGAGCCCCGTTGTCCACAGATGCGCGACCGGTCATTGACCAGCCCATTCACCGCCACGAGAATGCGCGCGAAGACGGCATGACAGCAATTTACGGGAACTCGAAGCGGGTCAGCACGGAATTGGCGTCCGGATCGGAGATGAGATCAGGTGGCGAGCACACCACCGCCTCAAGGGCCCCACGAGAGCAGTGCCGGGGCGGAGCCGGGAGGCGGCGAGCCCGACTGGCGGGAGGAGGCGCCCGGCGGGGAGGACTCCCCCTGGGTCGCCCCGGGCGCGCCTGCGGGACCCGGCACGCCGCCGACCGGGGGCGCGTCTCCCGGCGGGGAGGTGCCGGACCTGGGCCCCCCGGGGTGGCAGGGGGCACCGGGGTGGCCTGCCCCACCGGCATGGCCTGCCCCACCGGCATGGCAGGCGGCGCCCGGGTGGCAGGCCCCACCCGGGTGGCAGGCGGCGCCCGGGTGGCAGGCCCCACCGGGGTGGGGCGTGCCGGGGTACCAGCCGGCGGTGCGGCTCCCGAAGGCGGGGAGCGCTCGCACCGGGCCGCTGCCGCTGCACCCCATGACCTTCAGCGACCTGCTCGACGGCGCCTTCAGGCTGCTCAAGGCCAACCTGGCCACGATCGTGCTGGTCTCGGCGACCTTCTTCATCCCTCTGGAGCTGTTCAGCGCCTTCCTCACCCGGGGCTTCCTCGGCGGGCGCAGCTTCCTCGACCTCCTCAACGACCCGTCCCTCGCGGACCAGGAGATCGGCGCCGGCTTCTCTACCACGCGGCTGGTCGGCACCGCTCTCGCCTCCCTGGTCGGCCTGGTGGTCACACCGCTGGTCGGTGGCGCCATCACCCAGGTGGTCGCCGCCAGCTACCTGGGCGAGACGCTGACGGCGGGTGAGGCCATCAAGACCACCGGACGGCGGGTGTGGGCGCTGCTCGGCGCGACCATCTGCGTGCACCTGGTCGAGGGCGTCGGCGCGCTGTTCTGCGTCCTGCCCGGCCTGGCGGCGATGGCCTTCTTCGTGTGCACGACCCCGGCCGTGGTGATCGAGGGACTCGGGCCGATCAAGGGCATGCGCCGCTCGGTCGCGCTGGTGCGGCCCCGCTTCTGGCCCGTGCTCGGCATCGCGGTCGTGAGCGGGCTCATGACCTTGTTCCTCACCAACATCCTGGGCGCTCCCTTCGTCGTGGCGGGCGAGCTGATCGGCCTGCGCTGGGGGTTCCTCCTGATCGCCGTCGGCTCGATCCTGCCGGCGCTGGTCGCCTCGCCCTTCGTGTCGATCGTCGCCACCCTCGTCTACTTCGATGGGCGCATCCGTCACGAGGGGTTCGACCTGCAGATGATCGCCAGGGACCTCGGCCATGGTGCAGTGGCCGGCTAGGGCGCTCGCCGTGGGGCTCGCCGGCGCGCTGATGCCGGCGAGCCTGCTCGACCCGCCCGCCCCCACACGCGACCCGGACCAGGTCCACCGGGCCGCCGGCGAGGTCCTCTCCAGGCCGGAGTTCCGCGAGGCCGCCCGCCCGCTGCTCTCGCGGATCTGGTCATGGGTGCTCGAGCGCCTCGCCGAGCTGCTCGCCGCGCTCGCCGGCACCTCGGCCGGCTCGATCGTGGGGCTGCTGCTGTTCCTGCTGATCCTGGCCGCCGTCGCGGCGGTGGCGGTCCGCTTCGCGCGTGGCATGACGAGAGACCCGGAGGTGGCCGCGGCCATCCCGAGCGAACCCGGGCGCAGCGCCGAGGAGTGGCGGTCGCGGGCGGAGGCGCACGAGCGCGCGGGCGAGTGGCGCCAGGCGCTGCGCTGCCGCTATCGCGCGCTGGTGGCCGACCTGGGTGGCCGCGGGCTGGTCGAGGAGGTCCCCGGGCGCACCACCGGCGAGTACCGCGGCCAGGTCGAGCGCAACGTGCCCGCGGCGGCCGAGGCGTTCGCCGGGGCCACCGAGCTGTTCGAGAGAGCCTGGTACGGTCGCACGCCGACCGGGGCGGGCGAGCTGACCCGTTTCCGTGACCTTGCCGGACGTGTCGTCGAGCGGGTGCGAGCATGAGCAGGGCACGCCGACCGCTGCTGTGGGGCGCGATCGCGGTGGGCATCTTGCTGGTGGCGCTGGTCGGCGCGCGCCGGACCGACCAGGGCAACCCGTTGGACCCGGCATCGACCGGTGCGGACGGCACCAAGGCGCTGGTGGAGATCCTCGACGAGCTCGGCGCGCGGGTCTCGGTGTCGAGCGACCTCCCGGCCTCGGGCGGCGGTGCCGTCCTGCTCTTGAGCGACGACCTCGACGACAGCCAGCGGGCCAGGCTGCTCGGCTGGGTCCGCCAGGGCGGCACGCTGGTGGTGGCCGATCCCGGCTCGCCGGTCACCCGGGTCGAAGTGGTCGGGACGACCAGCGTGGGCTTTCTCGAGGCCCAGCTCGAGCGGCACTGCGGGCTCAGGGCCATGCAGGACGTGCAGCGCGTGTCCGCCCCGGGCGGGCTGGTCTTCCGCGTCCCTTCCGGCGCGCAGGCATGCTTTCCCAGGGGGAAGGGATCGTGGCTGGTGGCGCAGCCGGTCGGCGGCGGCACCGTGGTCCGCCTGGGCGGGGCCAGCGCCCTGGTCAACCGTGAGATCGGCAGGGCCGACAACGCCGTCCTGGCGGCCAGCCTGCTCGCTCCGGTGGAGGGCGGCACGGTCGTGGTGCTGCGGCCACCGCTGCCGGGGGGTGGCGCACGGAGCCTCGGCGACCTCGTGGCACCCAGGGTCAAGCTGGCGCTCTGGCAGCTCGTCGTGGCGTTCGTCCTGCTCGCGCTGTGGCGTAGCCGCCGGCTCGGGCGCCCGGTCACGGAGCCGAGGGCGGTTCGCATCCCAGGATCCGAGCTGGTGGTCGCCGTCGGAAACCTGTTGCAGCGGGCGCGACACCGTCAGCAGGCGGCCGCCCTGCTCGCCGGTGACCTGCGCCGTATCCTGACCGAGCGGCTGGGCCTGCCGGCGTCGGCGCCACCGGAGCAGGTGGCCGCCACCGTCGCGGCCCGCACCGGGCTCGACCGCGAGCGCGTGCTCGCCGCCCTTCAGCCCGGTACCCCTCGCGACGAGGTCGAGCTCGTCAGGCTCGGCCTGGCCGTTGACACCATCCGCACGGAGGTCACAAGTGCTCGGTAGAGGATTCCTGAACGCGGGAGCGATACATGCCAGACGGCTGGACTGACGAACCCATGAGGGGCCGGGCAGCCCCGGCGGGAAGCGCCGCTCCGCGCGGCGTTCAGGCTCCGGCGCGGGAGGCCGCGCTGCGGGTCAGGCAGGAGATCGCCAAGGCGGTCGTGGGTCAGGACGGGGCGGTGTCCGGGCTGGTCGCAGCGCTGCTCGTCCGCGGGCACGTCCTGCTCGAGGGCGTGCCGGGCGTGGCCAAGACCCTGCTGGTGAAGACGCTCGCCCGCACGCTCGACCTGGAGTTCAGGCGGGTGCAGTTCACCCCCGACCTGATGCCGTCGGACGTGACCGGCCAGACGATCTTCGAGCAGGGCGACGGCTCCTTCCGCTTCCGCGAGGGCCCGGTGTTCACCAACCTGCTGCTGGCCGACGAGGTCAACCGCACTCCGCCCAAGACGCAGGCCGCGCTGCTGGAGGCCATGGAGGAGCGGCAGGTCACGGTCGAGGGGCGGGCCATCCCCCTGCCCGACCCATTCCTGGTAGTGGCCACGCAGAACCCGGTGGAGTACGAGGGCACCTACCCGCTGCCCGAGGCGCAGCTCGACCGCTTCCTGTTCAAGCTCGTGCTTCCCTACCCCAGCGCCGAGCAGGAGGAGGCGGTGCTCGCCCGCCACGAGGCCGGCATGGACCCCCACGACCTCGCCACCCTCGGGGTTACCGCGGTCGCCGGGCGGGACGACCTGGCGGCGGCGCGCAAAGAGATCGTGGCGGTCCCGGTCGAGCCGCCGGTGCAGGCGTACATCGTGGCGATCGCGCGTGCCACCAGGGAGTCCCCCTCGCTGGCGCTGGGGGTCTCGCCGCGAGGCGCGACCATGCTGCTGCACGCCGCCAAGTCGTGGGCGTGGCTCGCCGGCAAGCAGTTCGTCACCCCCGACGAGGTCAAGGCGGTGGCCAAGCCGACCCTGCGTCACCGCATCGAGCTGCGGCCAGAGGTGGAGCTGGAAGGCGTCACCGCCGACGGCGTGCTCGACGGCGTGCTCGCCTCGGTACCGGTGCCCCGCTGACCATGCCTGTTCCCACCTGGCGCCTGGCCGCGGCGGCGGCTGTCGGCTCGGTCGCGGTGCTGCTCCTGCCGCTGCCGCCGCCGATCGGGCTGGTTGCCGTCGACGGCGCCCTGCTGGCCGCGGCGATTGCCGACTGGCTGCTCGCGACGCGCCCGTCGGACCTGGAGGTCGGGCGCGAGCTGCCGGGCATCGTCCCCCTCGGCGCGGAGGCGCGGATCGTCTGGACCGTGGCGCGACCGCATGGCCGCCGCCGGGTCCCGGTACGACCCGTGCGGGTCCGGCTCGCCGACGAGCTCGCGCCCTCGCTGGCGGCAACCACCAGGCGAGCGCGCCTGGTGGTCCCGGCTCACGGCCGCGCCAGCGCCGCCACCACGATCCGGCCCCAGCGGCGCGGGCGCTTCAACCCGTCCGAGCTGGCGCTGCGGGTCGAGGGACCGCTCGGCCTGGCGGCCCGGCAAGGCCGCCGGCAGCTCCCGGGCACGCTGCGCGTGTACCCGCCATTCCACTCCAGGGACGAGGCCGAGCTGCGCATCGACAAGGCGCGCATCCTCGAGATCGGGCTGCGCTCGGCGCAGGGTCGTGGCGGCGGGACGGAGTTCGACTCCCTGCGCGAGTACGGCGTCGACGACGAGTTTCGCCGCATCGACTGGGCCGCCACCGCTCGGGCGCGCAAGCCGATCGTGCGCACCTACCGGGCCGAGCGCAACCAGACCGTGCTGCTGCTGCTGGACGCCGGCCGGACCATGGCGGGCGTGGTCGAGGACGTGCCGCGGCTGGACCACGCCATGGACGCGGTGATGATGCTGACCGCGGTCGCGACCCGCCTCGGCGACCGCGCCGGCCTGGTCGCCTTCGACTCGGAGGTCCGTGCGGTGGTGGGGGCTGGCCACGCGCGCGATCAGCTGGGCAGGGTGACCGAGGCGATGTACGCGCTCGAGCCGAAGCTGGTCGAGAGTGACTACCGCGCGGCGTTCTCCGCCACCCTGGCCCGCTTCCGGCGTCGCACCATGCTGGTGGTCTTCACCGAGCTGGCTGAGCAGGCGCTCACCGAGACCCTGCTGCCCGCGCTCCCCCTGATCGCCCGGGACCACATCGTGGTGGTGGCGAGCGTGGCCGACCCCGAGGTCCGGCGCTGGGCAGGCTCGTCCCCGGTCGAGGCCGCCGCCGCTTACCGCAAGGCGGCTGCCGCCGCGGCCCTGGCGGACCGGCGGCGCGCGGTGGCACGCCTGCGCGGACTGGGCGCGGTCGTGGTCGATGCTCCCCCCGGCCGGCTGGCCCCGGATCTCGCCGACACCTACCTCAGGGTCAAGGCGACCGGCCGGCTGTGAGGGCCGGCGGCTCAGGACACAGCGCCAGCGATCAGCCTGGTCCGGCAGGAGGTCCGGCAGAGGGCGGCGCGGGCACGCGGCGCGGGCGCCCGACCGCCGTTCCCGGCTTCTGGCTCAGCCAGCCGCCGTCATCCTCCTCGCCGAGGGCACCCGTGAGCCCTTGCGCGGCGGCACGGCGGCCGAGCACGACCACATAGGTGAGGAACGCGGCCTCCGCCAGCGCGCCGATCCCGACCCGGACAGCGGTCGGCCACGGCCGGCCGGTGACGAACCCCTCGATGGCTCCCGCCACGCCGAACGTGAGGATGAGCCCGATGACGATCACCACCGCCCGCCGGCCCTCCTCGGCCAGGGCGGTGAGGCGCGGGCGGTCACCCGGGTCGATCAGCGTCCAGCCCAGCCGCAGCCCCGCTGCCCCGGCGATGAACACGCTGGTCAGCTCGAGCATCCCATGGGGCAGGATCAGGCCCCAGAACTTGGGCTGCTGGCCGACCGCGGCGAACAGCCCGAGCGCCAGGCCGAGATTGGCGCCGTTGCCGATCAGCACGTAGAGCGTCCCGACGCACAGCAGGATGCCGAGCGCGAACGCCTGGAATGCGACCAGGACATTGTTGGAGAACACCGATGACGCGAACTCAACCGCCGGAGCCGACGAGTAGTACGCCTCGAAATCGTGGTTGACGTACGCTTCGCGCACGGCCGCCGGCGCGCTGACCTCGACCGCGGCGGGCGAGCTCGCCAGCCAGACCGCGAATGCGGCGGCCGGCAGCAACGACGCCAGCACCGCCACCAGGACGAAGTGGCGAGCGTTCCAGACCGCTGCGGGGAAGGTCACCGCGAAGAACCGTCCGACCGCACGCAGCGTCCGCGGCCTGGTCCCGTACACCACCGCTCCCGACCGTGCCACCAGGCCGCTGAGCTTGGCGCTGAGGGCGGGGTCGCGGTAGTAGGTGCGGGCGTAGGAGAGATGGGTCGCCACCCGCTGGTACAGCCGGACCAGCTGATCCAGCTCGGCGGCGTCCAGACGGCCAGGGCCGCGCTGCGCCCGGGCGGTGAGCTGCGCCAGGCGGTCCCAAACCGGGCCGTTGCTCGCGATGTACCGATCGATGTCCACGAACGTGATTCTAGTCAGTGCCAGTCAGTGCCAGTCAGTGCCGATCCGCAAAACGCTGGCAGCGAGCCTCCGCGCCCACGGGCGCGCGTCCCCGCACATGCGGCTTTCCCGCGCGGGAGGCCCGCGCCGTACGTAGACTCGCCCAAGCTCTGATGAGATCCCGCATCCGGAGGACTTCACGATGGCGCAGGGGGAGCAGCCCCGCATGGTCACCCCCGAGGCGGTGGCGCTGGAGTTCACCACCGCCAACGTGGGGTCGCGCATCCTCGCGTTCCTGATCGACGGCGCCATCGTCGGCGCGGTGAGCTTCGCCGGCCTCTTCGCGCTGGCGATCGCCGACCTCATGCTTCCGGAGTGGCTGGTCGTCTCGATCCTGGTCATCCTCGTCCCCGGGTGGTACCTGGGCTACTTCGTGGTGAGCGAGACGCTGTGGCGAGGCCGCACGGTCGGGAAGCTGGCCTTGGGACTGCGCGTGGTGACCAAGGAGGGCGGGCCGGTCCGCTTCCGCCACGCTTCCGTCAGGGCACTGCTCGGGCTGGTCGACTTCGCCATCGGCTCGGGCTTCTTCGCCGTCCTGTTCATCCTGCTCAGCCGCGACAACCAGCGCCTCGGAGACATCCTGGCGGGCACGCTGGTGCTGCGGGAGCGTAGCGGGCTGCCGGCACCGGCGCCGGTCAGCTTCGAGGTCCCCTCGGGCCTCGAGCCCTACGCCGCGATGCTTGACGTCAGCGCGCTGCGCATCGAGGAGTACCAGGCGGTGCGGACCTTCCTGCTGCGAGCGCCGAGCCTGCCGCCTGCACCGCGCATGAGCCTCGCGGTGCAGCTTGCGAGCCCGCTGGTGGAGCGCCTGCGGCCACCACCACCGCCGGGCGTGCCACCTGAGCTGTTCCTCCACTGCGTCGCCGCCGCCTACCAGCGGCGCCAGCGCCCTGGCGGGCCCGCGTATCGCGCCATGCAGCGGCCAGCGACCCAGGCGCCAGGTCTCGCCCGGCCGCCCGCTCCTCTCCCGGCCCCGGCGGCAGCACGCTGGACGGCAGCGCCCGCGCCACCGGAAGCCCCGCCGCGGGCCGCCGCGCGCAGTGCGCCCCCACCGGCGGGCGAGGGCTTCTCGCCGCCCGCCTGAATGGAGAGCTTCTCACGATAAAGGGAGCGCTCCGAGCGATCTCGCCTCGCAAGACCGCAACAAGCCGACTTCCCCATTGCGCCTCGGGCCGGCCCTTCCGGGCACGGCGTTGCATCAGCCACCGCTCTACTTCCAGAAGTGGTAGTCGGCGGTGTATGCGACCTCGGCCACGGTCCCTGCCGTGGTCGCGTTGCAGTCCGCGGCGGGGGGAGCCAGGCCGCCGGTGGTCGCGATCCGCTGGACGTAGGTCGTGGCCACCAGCCGGTCGCCGTCAGGGCCAGCGGCCGTCGAAGCAGCCGACCGCAGCAGCCATGGAATAGCGGTGGCATCCACGGTGACGAAGTCCACCAGCCGGCCCACGACCCTGCTGCCATCCATGGCCTGCCAGGTTGGCCCGCCGAAGTGGGTGATGATGAGCTTGCCGTGGTCGTCGTACAGGTTCGCCCGGGGCGCGACGAAACCCCAGACGAAGCCGCTCGTGGTGGCATTGCAGGAGTAGATCTGGACGCCGACCCCACCTGCAACACCCTGAGTCGAAGGCCGGGAGCGCTCGGCCCCGGCCTCCGGCAGACCTCGGATCCCGAGTGCTCCCCGCTTACGTCCCCTCCGTCCACGAGTGCAGATACCGCTCCTGCGCCTCGGTCAGATTGTCGATCTCGATACGCATCGTCGCGAGCTTGACGCGGGCCACCTCGGCGTCGATCTCCGCCGGCACGTCGTGCACGCGCACCTCGAGCCGCTCCTGCCGTGACAGCCACTCCAGCGACAGGGCCTGATCCGCGAAGGACATGTCCATCACCGCGGCAGGGTGCCCCTCGGCGGCACCCAGGTTCACCAGCCGCCCCTCGGCGATCAGGTGGAGCCGGCGGCCATCCTGCAGCACGAACTCCTCCACGTTCTCTCGCACGCGGGTGGTCGAGACGGCCATCTCCCGCAAGGCGACCTTGTCGATCTCGATGTCGAAGTGGCCGGAGTTGGCCATGACGACGCCGTCCCTCATCGCCTCGAAGTGCTCGCGACGGAGGATGTCGCGGTCGCCGGTGACGGTCACGATCACGTCCGCCTCGCGGACGGCCTCGAGCATCGGCGCGACCCGGTAGCCCTCCATGGCGGCCTCGAGCGCGCGCACGGGGTCGACCTCAGTCACAAGGACCTTGGCGCCCATGCCGCGGGCGCGCATCGCCAGGCCCCGGCCGCAGTAGCCGTAGCCCGCCACCACGAAGGTCGTGCCGGCCAGCAGCAGGTTGGTGGCGCGCAGGATCCCGTCCAGGGTCGACTGGCCGGTCCCGTAGCGGTTGTCGAACAGGTGCTTGGTGGGGGTGTCGTTGACCGCGATGATCGGGTAGGCGAGGGCGCCCTCACGCTCCATCTGGCGGAGGCGGATCACCCCGGTGGTGGTCTCCTCCGTGCCGGCCCGCACGTCGGGGAGCTGCTCGCGGTGCTTGGTGTGGAGCAGGGTGACCAGGTCGCAACCGTCGTCCATGGTGACGTTGGGCCGCGTGTCGAGGGCCGCCTCGAGGTGGGAGTAGTAGCCGGCGGTGTCCACCCCGCGGCGCGCGAACACGTCGAGGCCGTAGTGCTGGACCAGCGCGGCGGCAGTGTCATCCTGCGTCGACAGCGGGTTGGAGGCGCACAGGGCGACAGCGGCCCCGCCCGCCTTGAGGGTGCGGGCCAGGTTGGCGGTCTCGGTGGTGACGTGCAGGCAGGCGGCGACTTTCAGGCCCGTCAGGGGCTGCTCTTTCTCGAAGCGGGCGCGGATGTCGCGTAGCACCGGCATGTGTCGGTCGGCCCATTCGATGCGCAGTCGCCCCTCGTCGGCGAGGGCGAGGTCGGTGACGTCGTGCGGCAAAGCTCCTCCTTCGTTGCAAACCGGTGCATTCAGGGGACATGATCAAGTTGAGAGTGTGCCGGACTCGGTCCCGCCACTCAAACGTCTGTCCACAGGGCCGCACGAGCTGCCACTGGCCCCGGCACGGTCAGGATATCGGGAGTGGGCACAGGTCGGGTGCTGGCCCGCCTGGAACCGGTCGCGGCGACGGGCACCCGGGAGCCGGTGGTCACGTCGTCGGCCGGCAGGAGATGGCCACCCTGGTGGTGCGGGTCTCGCCGGGGCCGAGGATGGGCAGGCGGCCGTCGGCGCGGTCGGCCGCGCGGCCCAGCACCGAGCAGTTGGCAGGCTCCAGCCCGAGCACCCACACGCCGGAAGCCGGGTGCAGCCACTGGTGCAGGCGGGGCAGCCCGGCGTGCCCCCAGGCCACCTCGACTTCGAGCCCGACCAGCCGGTTCACCAGCCGGGCATGGCACCAGCCGTCGGCGTCGGGCGCCACCTCGTGCTCGAAGACCAGTTCGTCGGCGCCCGGCTCCGGCTTGCCAGGCGACGACCACCTGGCCAGGCCGCCGGCGGCGGCCGCGTCCCTGGGCAGCACCAGCGTGCTGTCGATCCGCACCTCGGCGTCGTCGAGCAGGGGAGCCCCCAGGTTGACGTGATAGAGCAGCGGCGCCGGCTCGGGCTCGGGGCCGAGGTTGGTGGTCCGGTCGATGACCTCGACGCGACCAGTGCCCGACCAGGTCTGCACCAGCCGCTTCAGGCGCAGGTGCGGGCCGATCGCGCTCACCTCGTCGACCGTTGCGGTGGCCGAGAGCATGAGCTGACCGTCGTCGTCGAAGTCCCGATGGGTGAGGACGTCGCGTGCCCGCAGGTGCGAGTAGCGACCGTGCTGGCCGTGACCCTCGGAGGGCGCACCCACGTTGCGCAGGCCGCAGGTGACCAGCAGGCCGCCGCCGAAGGCGTCGATCCAGTCGGTGTCGCGCGGGGCGTCGAGCGGCGCCCGCTCCCCCACCGCCGAGATCCAGCCCAGCGGCATGCCCCGGTACCAGGCCGCGCCGAGGTCGAAGCCGCGGTCGGGCAGGACGCGCAGGTCGATCCCGCCGGCGACGCGCAGGTCGAGGGCGCGGCAGCCGTGCGCCGCACCGCCGGTCACGGTCGACGCCGTTATGGTGGCGAGCTGGTCGAGGTTGGCCAGCTGCCCGGTCGCGGCGAGCTCCGCCGGGGTCCTGCCCATGTCGGGAGCAGTATATGGCCACGGCCTCGGGCCGAGGGCCGGCAGCGGCGCCGCGTCCGCACGGGACGCGGGCGCGCTCAGCCCGCGGCGGCGGGAAGGAGCGCGAGCACGAGGTCGCGCAGGCGCGGGCGGGCGCGCTCGGTGACCTCCAGGACCTCCTCGTGGGTGGTGGGGGCGCCGCAACGGTTGGTGATCACCGAGACCGCGGCCACCTTGAGGCCGTGGGCGCGGGCGGCGATCACCTCGGGCACGGTGGACATGCCGACCGCGTCGGCGCCGATGGCGCGCAGCATCGCGGCCTCCGCGCGGGTCTCATAGGAAGGGCCTGGCACGGCCACGTACACGCCCTCACGTATGGGCATGCCGCGCTCCGCCCCCACCCGCGCCGCCGCCGACCGCAGCCCGGGATCGTAGGCGTCGGCCATGTCGACGAACGCGGGCGCTCCCCGGAGCGGGTTGTCGCCGAGGAGGTTGAGGTGGTCGGCGAGCACCATGAGGTCGCCCGGCTGCAGCTCGGGGTCGAGCCCTCCGGCGGCGTTGGTGGCGACCAGCGCGTGGCAGCCGGTCTCCGCGGCGACCCGCACGGCGAAGGCGACCTCGGCGGCGGAATAGCCCTCATAGGTGTGGACCCGCCCGGCGAGCACCAGCACCGGTACGCCCGCCAGCCTGCCGGACAGCAGCATGCCGGCATGGCCGGCGACCCGGGGCACCGGCATCCCCGGCACCTCGGTCGCCTCCACCCGGACCGGGTCGGCAACCTCGCCGGCGAGCCCGCCGAGGCCGGAGCCGAGCACCAGCGCGACCGCCGGCCGCTCCTTCAGGCGGGGCCGCAGCGCCCGCGCCGCCGTGGCCACCGCCTCGGCACCCGGGAGGGCGCCCGGCTCGCCAGGGCTCACCTGGCCGGCGTGGCGCGGGTCGCGAGCGCCGCCTTGATCCTGCCGATGACGTCGATCGGGGTCGGGTCCACCCCGAGCGCCAGCCCCAGGTAGACCGAGGTGAAGTCCACGAACGACAGCAGCCGGGCCAGACGCACCAGGGGCGGGCCCGCTCCCGCGGCGCGCTGGATCGGGGCGGTCACGCCGAGCGCCTCGCAGGCGGCGGCGATGCGCAGGGCGTCGCGCTCGTGCTCACCGGCGAGGTCGCGCAGCAGCACCAGCTCCCTGCCGGGACCGAGCCCGCCCTCCAGGCCCATGACGTCGTTGTGGTTGGACTCCGGGACGGCGGCCGAGGTGGCGGTCACCTTGGCGTTCTCGTTGCACTGCGTGCGCAGCCGGGTCGCGGCGACCGCACCGAGCTGCCCGCTGCCCCACGCCACCGGCAGCTTGCCCCGCAGCCGCCCGGCGGCCTGCTTGGCGGGGTTGGCCTCGGTGGGCACGGCGGGCCCGAGCGCCTCGGCCTCGGCGTCCAGCGTGTCCGCCGCGGCGCGCACCTGATCGGCCAAGGGCTCGACCAGCCCCGCGGCCGCCGCGGCCAGGCACACCGGAACCGCCAGGGACCACAGCGCCGCTCGCGGCATCCGGCCCCGCGCGACCGTCACCACCGGCGCGCCGCGCCGCTGGGCCAGCTCCGCGAGGCGCCCGCCGGAGCAGACAGCGACCAGACGCGCGCCCGCGGAGAGGCCCTCCTCCACCGCGGCCAGGGTCTCGTCGGTGGCACCCGAGTAGGAGACCGCCACCAGCAGGGTGCTCGGCCCGACAAAGGCCGGCAGGCGGTCGCCCTTGACGGTCAGCACCGGGACCGGCGAGTGAAAGTAGGCGAGCGCGGCGAGCACGTCGCCGGCGATGCCGGACCCGCCCATCCCGGCCACCACCACCGCACCGGGCACCGGACCGGCCAGTGGGGCGGCCCGCGCCGCCGCCAGGGCGGCCCGTGCCTGGTCGCCCGCTGAGGCGACCTGGCCCAGCATCCCACCAGGGTCGGCCGCGGCGACGTCGAGGTCGTCGAGGGGCTCGGCGCCGGCGGCCTGGTGCAGCGTCCTCATCGGCTGTCCCGGTCCTCGGGCCTGGTGGCCTCGTCCACCAGCATGATCGGGATCTCGTCGCGCACCGGGTAGCGGTAGTGGCACTGCCGGCACTCGATGACCTGCGAGGCTTCGAGGTAGTCGACCTCGCCCCGGCAGTTCGGGCAGGCGAGGATGGTCAGCAGATCGGGGCTCAACGGCATTTGGCTCTCCCTCGTGTCAGGCTGGCTGGCCGTCGACCACCTCGAGCACCTCGTCGCGGACCCGCGCCATCTCTTCCTCTGTCTCCGCCTCGGTGTTCAGGCGGAGCAGCGGCTCGGTGTTGCTGGGGCGCAGGTTGAACCACCACTCGGGGGTGTCGATGGTGAGGCCGTCGGTCCAGTCCCGCGTATCGGGCGGGTAGCGCTCGGCGACGCGGTCGATCACCGCCTTCAGGTCCTCGCCCTCGATGCGTCGGTTGATCTCGCCTGAGTCGGCGTAGCGGCGGTAGGGGGCGAGCACCTCCGACAGCGGCATGCCGGCACGCGAGAGCACCTCGAGCACCACCAGCGCGGCCACCAGCCCAGAGTCGGCGCGGTAGTTGTCCCTGAAGTAGTAGTGGCCGGAGTGCTCGCCGCCGAAGATCGCGCCGGTCTGGGCCATCACCGCCTTGATGAACGAGTGGCCGACGCGGGTGCGCACCGGGTTGCCGCCGGCCGCGCGGATCGTCTCCGGGACCACCCGTGAGCAGATCAGGTTGTAGAGCACGGTCGCGCCCGGCTCGCGCTCGCACATGGTGCGGGCGACCAGCGCGCAGACCAGGCTGGACTGGACGATGCCGCCGCGCTCGTCGACCAGGAACACGCGGTCGGCGTCGCCGTCGAAGGCGAGCCCGACGTCGGCGCCCTCAGCCAGCACCCGCTCGCGCAGGTCGGCGAGGTTGGCGGGGTTGATGGGGTCGGCCGGGTGGTGCGGAAAGGTGCCGTCCAGCTCGAAGTACATCGGCACCAGCTCGAACGGCAGCCCGTCGAAGACCGGCGGCACGACGTGACCGGCCATGCCGTTGCCGGCGTCGGCCACCACCTTGAGCGGCCGCAGCACGCCCTTGTCGACGAAGCTGCGCACGTGCTCGGCATAGCGGGCCAGCAGGTTCTCCCCAGCGCGCACGCTGCCGGGCGCCGCGGCCGCGCCGTTCGGCTCGCCAGCCGCCACCATGTCCTTCAGCTGCGCCAGCCCAGAGTCCTGGCCCACCGGCACCGCACCGGGCCGGCAGAACTTCAGGCCGTTGTACCGCGAGGGGTTGTGCGAGGCGGTCAACATGATCGCGGCCACGTCGAGCGCGCCCGAGACGTAGTAGATCATGTCGGTGGAGCAGAGCCCGACCCGGATGACGTCGGCCCCCTGGCTGGTCGCGCCCTCGGCGAGCGCGTCGGCCATGGGACTCGACGAGGGTCGCATGTCCTGCCCGATAGCGAGCGTGCCGGCGCCGGTGAGGGCGTCCCCCTCGGCCTCTACCAGGGGGTCCCGCTGACCGAGCGCGGTGCGGGCTACTACGGCGCCCTACCCGACCGGAT
>WNFV01001142.1_pt1 | contig 36355 bp, 27 predicted proteins | sample 5400101 | NCBI WGS metagenome assembly WNFV01 (sample SAMN13153361, study PRJNA577476) | soil metagenome | isolation source: 115 cm soil or saprolite under grassland replicate 1 | place: USA:California | collected 2016-06-15 | reverse complement strand
ATGACTCTAAGCAGGCACAACTTCCCGGCTCACTTCCAACGCCACACGGGCAAACGGCACAAGTCCAACTTCGCTCATGCCCTCCCCATTTATACATAACTACAGATAGTACAAGTACCTTTTCAACAGAGCCAAGCTATCTTTAAGGAGAAGGCGGTAGACAAAGAATCGACCGCGGGGCTTATCAAGCAGTTATCGACCAAGAAGGACAGTTACATTCCGCGCCTTCTACCGGATGACGTTGAGGTAGCGAACAAGCCTGGAGAACTGGAAGGCGTGCGAAACGATTCAGGTATTGTTTTTGCGGCACGCCGACCGTTTGCGATAAGTGTCATGACCGCTTACGACCGCGATGAGAAACCGGCCGAGCGCGCCATCAGCGACGCTTCTCTTGAAGCGTATCACTACTTCGAGATGCGCGGCAAGACCTCCGATTACGGCCGCATCTTGCCGCCAAATGATAAATTGATCCTCGTTAGGCGAGGTTAAGATTCGTGCTCGTTACCTTCTGATCGCACTTTGCGCTACGACGTGATTTGCAATTTTTCGCTTTCGTCAGTGGCACTCTTCATTCCGTGCAGACAAATTCGCAACGGCCATCAGAGACGACTACGCTTGGGATGCATGGAAGATTTTGATGTCGGCACGCCATCAGTCGGCACGCTCCAGGTCCTACCTGCTATTTTTAATTATCCCGTCAGAAGAGAGAGAGTTAACGAAGCCCTGAACTAATAAGAGTCGTGATCGCAAGCGCGAGATCCCCGGCACGCGAGGCGCATGCTCTCCCCGAGCATTAGAGCAACTGATAAGGGTCGACATCGACGGTAACGGTGACGTCTTCTGGGAATGGCAGTTTGTCGAGCGTTTCGCGGACGAGGCGGCTTAGTCGCATAATCGCTTCGCCGCGGATAAGGATGTGAAACCGGAATTGCCCTTGTAGCTTTTCCAGAGGCGCGGGGGCTGCGTCGCCCAAGATGAATTCTTCGGGAAGCGCTTCTTTCAAACGGCGCTTCAGAGTTTCGGCTGATAATTTTGCGCGACCTTCATGTGGGGAACGGACGGTAATCAGGATTGCGTGTTTGAACGGCGGGAAATCGCAACGCTCGCGAAACTCCAGTTCCTGTTGGAAATAGCCAGCGAAATCGTGGTGACGCGCAAACTGAATCGATGGACTAAACGGTGTGTAAGTTTGCACAAAAACTTCGCCTGACGTCTCTCCGCGTCCGGCGCGGCCGGCGACTTGAGTGAGAAGCTGAAACGTTCGTTCGCCCGCACGGAAGTCTGGCAGATGAAGAGCAAGATCGGCGTTGATAATTCCGACGAGCGTCACATTTGGGAAATGCAGACCCTTCGCGATCATCTGTGTGCCAACGAGGATGTCGATCTTGCCGGTTCGAAAATTTCTTAGCGTCTCGCGATATGCTTCCTTGCGAGTCATCGAGTCGGCGTCCATCCGCCGCACGACCGCTTTCGGAAAAATCAGGGCGACCGTCGATTCGACTTTCTCTGTGCCGAAGCCGTAGTAAATCAGTGCATCTTGTCCGCAGGCCGGACATTTCTTCGGCACGGCAGCGGTATGCCCGCACAAATGACAACTGAGGCGTCCGGCGACGGCGGGATGCCGGTGAAACGTGAGCGCGACACTGCAATTTGGACAGTTGCGCGCTTCGCCGCAATTGCTGCACAGCAGCGAAGTAGAAAAACCGCGGCGATTCAGGAACAAGATTGTCTGCTCCCGCTTTTCCAAGCGATCGGCGATGGCTTGCGACAATTTTTCTGACAAAATGGCAGCTTTTTTTTCCTTCCGCCGTTCCTGGCGAAGATCGACGATGCGCATAAGAGGCATCTGCTTTTGGTCCACGCGCTGGGTGAGCGTAAGCAGCCGATATTTGCCGATGGCAGCGTTGTGATAACTCTCAAGCGACGGCGTGGCGCTTCCCAAAACCGCCACGCACTTCTCCATCTTTGCCCGGACAACTGCCACATCGCGGGCATGATACCGGGGCGCTTCCTCCTGCTTGTAGGTCGTCTCATGCTCTTCATCGACCACGATGAGCCCAAGGTCTTTTAGCGGCGCGAACACCGCACTGCGTGCTCCAATCACGATCCGAGCCCGGCCGGAATGAATTTTATGCCATTCATCGTGGCGTTCGCCCTCCGACAAATGGCTGTGCAGCACCGCGACTGCATCCGGCGTGTCGGCAAAACGGCCCTTAAAACGTTCGACTGTCTGCGGCGTCAGTGAAATCTCGGGGACAAGAACGATTGCCGTTCGTCCGCGATCAAGCGTTGCCCGGATCGCTTGCAAATAGATTTCGGTTTTACCGGAGCCGGTAACACCGTGCAGTAAAATTGGCTGCGCATTTTCACGTGAGTCGAGCGCTTGCGTGATTTGCTTCAACGCCCGCGATTGCTCTTCGTTCAGAACGAGGTTCGACGTCGCAATGAATTGTTCGTCGGCGTGCGGGTCGCGCACCACTGCTTGCTCGCGCAGCTCCGCGAGGCCGCGTTTGACCAGCGCGCGCAATGTCTGGTGATCGAGGGCTGTCTGGCGCAGAAGGTCCGCCGCACGTATTGGAGCTTCCAGCTTCGAGATCGCGTCTAGCAGTTCCGCCTGACGCGGCGCGCGCCTCCGCAATTTCTCGACCTCTTCGTGGTCGACTTTACGCTCAGGTTGAACGAAGAACTGCTTCTTCCATCCGATTTCGGCGCGGCGAATCACCTGCGGCAGCATGCTGCGCATCACCGTTTCGACCGGGCAGCAATAGTAGGTGCCGATCCAGCGCGCCAGTTCGAGCAATTGCTCGCTTAAGACCGGCGCTTCGCCGACGATTGCTTCGATTGGCCGAATGCCTTTGGCTTCACTCTGGTCTGGTACGGCTACAACTGTCGCGAGGGCGGATTTGTCGCGAAACGGCACGCGTACGCGCGAACCGATTCCTATCCGGCCCGTCACGCTATCGGGCACGGCATAATCGAGCTCGCGGTGGATCGCCCGATCAATGATGACACGAACGTAATTGGCTTTTGCCATGGAAACTTGCCGGTAATTTAATTGCCCATGCGAGCAGGAGCACGAGATTTGATGGCGAAGTGATACGATTCTTCTTAAAACTAGTCCTCTGCGTAATGCTGGCGCTGGCGGCAGCGTTTGCTTACTTCGTACTGTTATCAGGAGATCCGATTTACACTTTTTACGAATGGATGAGCCCGGCGCGATTTCAACAATACGACCGTCTCATTCGCGCCGTTGCCGTCGAACATCAGCTCGATCCCATGCTGGTGAAAGCGGTCGTTTGGCGCGAAAGCCGATTCGATCCCAAAAAGTATGGCAGCCATGGAGAGCGTGGCCTCATGCAAGTAAGCGAGAAAGCGGCCAACGAATGGGCACGCGAAAACAAGATCGCCGCTTTTTATATCGACCAGCTTTTCGATCCGAAAACGAACCTGGAGGCTGGGACATGGTATTTGCATCGCGCGGTCGAACACTGGAAACATGAGCCCGACCCGCTCCCATTCGCATTGGCAGAGTACAATGCCGGCGCCAGTCGCGTCCAGCGGTGGAGCGGAAATGGCGCCACTGATATACCAGTGAAAAAGTTCGTCCAAAACATCGATTTTCCCGCGACCCGAAAATACGTCGAATCGATTATCGATCGCTACAAATTCTACCAGCGGCGCGGTAGGATGTGACGAACAATTGTGCGCGGCACTCGCGCATCGCTTGGCCGTCGACGGCGAAGCAATTCAGGTTAACGGTCTTTGGTGATGACCAAGGAGCAAGTCGCGGGCGTTCTGGAGCGGATCGCACTGCTGCTGGAATTAAAGGCCGAGAATCCGTTCAAGATCCGCGCGTACACCAACGCAGCGCGCGCGATTGAAACCTTTGGCGGCAACCTCTCGGATTTTCAGGATGACGAAGCAGTCGCGAAGATTCCAGGAATCGGAAAAAGCATTGCGCTTAAGATTAAGGAACTGGCCGCAACCGGATCACTCAAATACCTGGAAGAGTTGAGCGCGGGATTTCCGACTGGGATCATGGAGTTGTTCTCGTTGTCCGGTCTTGGCGCAAAGAAAATAAAAGCTCTTTACGATCAACTCGGCGTTAGCTCGATCGAGCAGTTGCAGAAGGCGTGTGAGGAGGGGCGTGTCGCTGAATTGCCGGGTTTTGGGCAGACCACACAGCAAAAGCTGTGCGACTCGATTGCGAGACGCGCGGCTCACGCCGGCTCGTTCCAGTTCGGACAAGTCGCGGCTGAAGCAGAAACATTGCGCGCCGATCTGGCGGCGCATCCCGGCGCTTTACAGGTTGATATCGCCGGCAGCTATCGGCGCCGAAAGGAGATTGTGCATGATCTGGATCTGTTGGTGGCGACAAAAGAACCCGAAGAGGTCATGAAATTCTTCGTTTCTCATCCACTGGTCGAATCAGTCATTGTGCAAGGACCGACAAAGTCGAGTGTGCGACTCGGTTCCGGAGTGCAGTGTGATCTGCGAGTCGTGACGACTGCAGAATACCCATTTGCGCTCGGTTATTTCACCGGGAACAAAGAGCACAACATCGAATTGCGCAGCCGCGCGCTTCAGCGAGGCTGGACGCTCAACGAATATCGGCTTGCCCCGGTTCCAGTGGATTCCAAAGCGAAAAAGAAAAAGCCCGTGAAGAAGATTCCAAAGGTGCACGATGAAGCCGGACTTTATCGGGCTGTCAATCTGGATTTTATCCCGCCAGAACTACGAGAAGATTGGGGCGAATTCGAAGCTGCAGAGAAGCACTCGCTCCCGAGGTTGATTGAGAAGGAAAACTTGCGCGGAACATTTCATTGTCACACGACTGCGAGTGACGGACACAACTCCATCGAAGAGATGGCAGAAGCTGCGCAGGCGCTGGGGCTGGAGTATCTCGGGATCGCCGATCACAGCCGTAGCTCAATCCAGGCACATGGCATCGACGAAACAAAACTGTCTTCGCAGATCGCAGAGATTCGAAAATTCAACGAGAAGCTGAATGGCTTTCGTGTCTTCGCGGGGGTTGAATGCGATGTTTTACGGGATGGATCGCTTGATCTGCCCGATGAAGTGCTGTCACAGCTCGATTATGTGATCGCATCCGTGCATTCGGTCTTTAATTTGAACAAAGCGGAAATGACAGCGCGCGTGATCCGCGCGATCGAGAATCCCTTCGTTACGATGCTGGCGCATCCGACAGGCCGTCTGCTCCTAAAACGCGAACCGTACCAGATCGACATCCCCGCAATCCTGGACGCGGCGGCACGGACCGGCACATGGATTGAGCTCAACGCCGCGCCAAAGCGGCTGGATCTAGACTGGCGTTGGTGGCCGTTGGCCAAACAAAAAGGTGTTAAATGTATAATCAACCCCGACGCTCATCGCACGGAGCGTTTGCAGGATTTGTGGTTCGGCATTGGCATCGCGCGCAAAGGCTGGCTCACCAAAGACGATGTGATGAATTGCTTGCCACTTGGCAAGATCGAGATCGCGTTGCGAACTAAACGGAAACGGTAAGGCGCAATCGCCGAGCGCGCAGAAGTTCAAGGACGGCCCGGGGTTCCGTCCGCATCATCAACTCCTTCTCTTTGCGGCATAAACATGGTGAGGCATTTGCAGGCGCCACCGGCTTTGATGAATTCGGTCATCGGCAATTCGTGGCAGCGGTAACCGCGATCTTGTAGCCTGATCACGAGCTGCGGTGCGCCTTCGGGCAAGACGATGTCGCGCTCAATAACGACAGCATTACACGAGAAGTGCGTGGCTTCCTCAGGGGAGACGTCGATCAAATCGGTCACATGCTCCCGGATAGCGCGCTGACCGTACTCGTCGAAGGCCATGGGAAACCAAAACGCCCCGCCGTCGGGCAGCGGGCAAAAGCACGTGTCGAGGTGGTAAAAGCGCGGATCAATCAGTTCCACCGAGACAACCAGGCATCCAAGCATGTCTGCCACGGCGTGATGCGATTGAATGTCGGAGCGAAACTTGTAGCCACAAAAGAGCACGTCACCGCCAAAGAGCGCATCGCCTTCCCCCTCGAAATAAAGATTCTCCGGCAACCAGCGGACCTCGTAGCCGCGTTGTTTCATCCATTCAGCAAAGAACGGCTGCTCCCCGGCGCGTTCTTTGTGGCGGAAATTGCTGGGGATGAATTTGCGGCCAACGGTCAGTCCGGCGTTGGCCGTGAAAACCATATCGGGAAGTCCCTGCCGAGGCGCAATTAAATCAACTTTGCAATCCAATTTTGAGAGAGTCGCGTGTAACTGTTCCCATTGCCTTCGCGCAAGCGCCGCCTCGGCGCCCCGGGCGCGGCTCATCCACGGATTAATCTCATATTCGATGCCGTAATAATCCGGCGGACAAAGAAGCAGCTCGCGCATCGCAGTCCCAATCTAGTCGCGAACGCCGGAATCCGTGAGACAATCGGCGAGTTCGCGAAGAAATGGTTCTACGTCTGTGACGAGGCCGATTGATTGCAAAGGCTGATGTTCGATGGCTTTCTCTACCGCCGACGGATCGATATCGACGCAGACGGTTTTTACGGTCGGCGCGAGCATGCTCGCCACCGCGAGCGAATGCCGAATTGCCGCGAGCAATATTACGTGGGTCACATCGGCGAGTTTTTCGCGCATCACTTTTTGGGCCTCGATCGCGTCTGTTGTTACACCGGAAATAGGTCCCTCGTCTCGGATGGAGCCGGTCAGCACGATATCGACGTTGTGACAGACGCAGGCGTGCATGATGCCGCTGGTCAGGATCTTTTTCTCAACGGCGCTAGCGATCCCGCTGGCTTCGCGGATTGCGTTGACCGCACGCATGTGGTTCTCGTGTCCGCCGCGCGCGAAGGCAAGATCGGGACTCACTCCCAATGAGGTTCCGAACAACGCGCGTTCCACATCGTAGGCTGCAAATGAATTTCCAGCGAAAAGCCGATCGATATATCCTGCTTGAATGAGTCGGACCAAATGCTCGCCCGCGCCGGTCCGTACGATCGCCGGTCCAGCGACAATAGCGATTTTCCCTTTCGCTGCGCGCGCGTGTCGCAAGTCCTCAGCGAGTTCCCGAATGATGGCGGATTTCGGTTCATCCGCGTCGATGACGGTGTTAATGAATTGAAAAACATCGGTGTGCGTGGTCGCACGCTGCACTGGTACAACGCGAACGCCCTGATGCCCGACAACAATCTCGTCGCCCTTGTTCACATCGAAGAACTTAACCGCTCGCGCAGTGCCTTTTTTCCGGTCAACCGCAATTGCGCTGTTGATCATTGCAGGCCGCACCTCGATTTCCTTGCCGTCGAAACGCACGAAGGTCTGCTGGTTGGTTGTCACGTAAAAATCAGGCGGAAACACCCCGTCAGCAGGGGCGCTGGTTACTTGCGCATTCACGCGCTCCACAATCTCGGCACCCTGCTGGCGAAGTCGCAGGATCAATTCATCGAGCGCTTCGCCCGTTTCGGCAGACACCTCAATTCGGGCAAAGCTTTGATCCGCCCGCTTTTTGCCGATATTGATCTCAGCGATCTTGAAGTTCGCGCCGTGAGTCAGGATTTGATCCAGCACCTTTGGTAAAATGAGAGAGTCGATAATGTGCCCGCGTAGCTCGATCGTTTCCGAAACCATCCACAGAATCTAGCTGTCCGGCGCGGCCGCGCCAGTGAGGCCAGATTGTCGTAGCAGTGCTTCCGTCAAGTCGCCTGCCTTAGGCGTTTGACACAAACGCCTCTAGAACGATTTAGATCAATATGGAAAAACCAAACGCGCGCGGACCTTCACCGAGTCGCAAAGCCCATAGCGCTCTGGGACCGCGTCTAAATCGAAAAACAAAGCGTCCACCGCTCCCGCCGGCAAAGAGAAATTCCCGAAACGCGAGCCGCGCGATGAATCGTTAAACCGGAAACATCATGCACCCAGATCTACCAGGTCTCGCCGCAAAAGCTGCCGAAGTATTATCACGCAGATCCGAGTACGTCGTCACCCAGCCTGCAGAGCTCCGAATTCTTCGAGAAATGTCCGACGCGGAGGTCAGCGACTTTGCAAAGAATCACGGCTGGAGCGTAATACGTCGACTCGGGGGCCGGCAGATCGAATTCTATAATGACGCCAGCGTGCGTCCTCTGTAGCAACGGCTCTGCGAGCCCTTCGTCTTGGGCAGCTACACGTTATACGTTCTAGCCTCACCCGCCACAGGCGCGTGTGGCCACAGGCAGCCACTGGACAGCGCAGGGCTGTTGGCTTACGAGTGCGCCAGCCGCAATTAATGGAAGCAGCAAAAATTTATTTTATTGTTTTCGGCGCTTTGACAATCGCTGGCGGGATTGTCGGCTATATAAAAGCAGGCAGCGTGGCGTCGATTATTGCGGGCTCAATTACTGGAGTGCTATTGCTCGTAGCAGCGTTTCTGTTGCCCGAACATCACACGATTGGATTGGCGACTGCGCTTGTTGTGTCGCTTTTGCTTGCTGCGCAGTTTGTTCCCAAATTTCTGCGGACCGGAAGAGTGATGCCTGCGGGAATGATGTCGATCCTTAGCGTGATCGGGATCGTGGCAGTCATCATCGCCTGGGTAAAAAAGTAATCGCGTGGGAAGAATTCCCCTTCGGACGTGGCGGCGGCTCGTGATCGTCATATTTGGCGCTCTTTTCGCCGCGATTGTTTACCGATGGATCTCGCTCGAACGGCTGCAACGGATGGCTCCAACCGAGCTACCTGCCACGCCAACACCGGAACCCACGCCGACGCGGCCGCCGCTGATCACGGGAAAATTGGACACGGGCAAGCTGTTCAACGGGATTACACTCCACGCCACGGTTGAGACAGTGCCGGGTGCTGATGCCACGACGGAACGCACGCAACCTGATAGTTACGTGCTCGATCTGAGATTGCAGGCCCGTGTTCCTTCACCAAACAAAACAATCGAGGAGCTGGCAAAAGTCAGTCCGAGTTTGCCGAAGTTGTTGCCTGACCTGGCGTCGATGTTGCCGGTCGATCCGGTTTCGCCGCTTTACATTCAACTTTACGATTCCAAAGTCAGAATGCTACGCGAAAACCTCGCCCGCCTCGATCTGCTTCTATCACGCCATAATTTTTTTGACTGCCAAACTGTCCTGCAAATTCAACATCCCCAGACCCACCGAAAAGCACTCCTATTCCAGGCGGACATGGATGTGGATGCTGATGGCTCAGATGCCGATCGAATGCCCGCGGGCACCGGTGCGCCGGCCAATTTCAAGCCTTCTACGAGTTATCGCTGGCCGAAGAAGACATCAGCGCCAAATCCATATCTGGCCGCGACCGAAGAGAAACTAAAACGAGCAGAAGATGAGTATGGGCTTGCAACTACCGCTCCTGCACGCAAACGCGACCTGCGCAATACGATCGCAGAATTGCGCGCCGAAGTCGGCACTCTGAAAAAGTACAGCTTTCTTATCGGCGCGACCGATCCTTTCATTGTCGTGCCTGGCGCATTTACGCACAGTGCTGACCCGGTTAAACCCGGAGACTGTGCGCTGGTCCTCTTCGGAGATTCGATTTATCCAGCCATCGTCGGCGATGTCGGACCGAACGATAAAGCCGGGGAGGCATCGCTCCGCATCGCAAAACAGATCAACGCGCTTTCGACGCCTTATAACCGGCCCGTGAGCGACCTCAAGGTGACCTACATCATTTTTCCGGGAACGGCCGACAAACCATTTAGCCCACCGGATTTGGAAAAACTTCAGGTGCGCTGCGAAGCGCTGGTAAAAGAGATTGGCGGGGCGAGCGTGCCGCTGCATCACTGGGAAAATCTCATCCTGCCTTCGCCAACTCCCAGCCCGACGCCAACTCCTTTGCCGTCTCCGAGTGGGACAGCGTCTCCTTTACCAAGTACACCGGGAGCGACATCTGCATTGCCCTCACCGACGTTTGCGTTTCCGATTACCAGTCCGGTACCGACTGCGCAGCCCAGTCGGACACACGTGCCGACGAGTCCACCAGTCGCTGCGCGAAGCCCCAGTAAGAAACGTAAGCCCTGATTACTGGAAGCCGACCGCACTGTCTTACTTGCCCTGGCAGTGCGAAACTGTATTTCGTACGAAATGACCATCCGCGATGCCATTGAGGCTGACCTGCCGGCGATCGTCAGGATTTACAACGCCACTGTACCAACGCGCATGGTCACTGCCGAGCTTGAGCCGACTACCGTCGAAGCGCGTTTGCCGTGGTTCCGCGAACATTCACCGGAACAATATCCGTTCTGGGTCGCGGAATCAGGTGACCGCGTGATTGGCTGGCTCGATTTCAAAAAGTTCCTGCCACGCTGTGCCTATCGCGGTACCGCCGAAATCAGCGTCTATGTGGATGAAGAATTCCGGCGTCGCGGCGTGGGGCAGCGATTGTTGGAACACGCGATTACCCGCGCGCCATCACTGGGAATCACAGCGCTTATTGGTCTGATCTTCGGTCATAACGAGCCGAGCTTGAAATTGTTTGAGCGTTTTGGATTTGAGCGCTGGGCATTTTTGCCTGGTATCGCCCAACTCGACGGCATGGAGCGCGATCTCATAGTGATGGGTCGGCATTGCCCCGCGCGCTCTACTGCGGGCGCGAAATCGCTGGTCCAATCGCAAACCGACAAGCGGGTTAGCGATAGCCTGAGGCTGATGCACACCCTCATGCAGTATCGGCACGAGTCGATTCACTCCCAGCTGCTGAAAATCCGCGACAAATATTCCATGTTGCATCTGGACGTGCTGATTCTCATTTACCATTTCGCGAAAATTTGCTCTGGAGACATTCTCGAGATCGGTGCTTTCGTCGGCGGAGCCACGATTGCCGCGGCGTTCGGCGTGCGTGATTCGGGTCGCAATAAAAAGCTGATCACAATCGAACCTGGCGGAAGCGTGAAACACAAGCGGCTCGGCACACGCAATATCTTGCGCGACTTGGAGCGAAACCTTGCCAGGCAGCGCGTGACGGAAATGGTTACTATTATCAAGGGGCGTTCCTTTGACGCGGCAACAATCCGCGCAGTCCATGACACGCTCGGTCCGGACAAAATTGGCCTTTTAATTCTTGATGCTGATGCGGCTAAACGGCGCGACATCGAGTGCTACCGCAACAAGTTCTCCGACGATTGTTGGATGATCATCGACGATTATTACGGCACCGATTCCAACCAAAAGATCACCCCGAGCCGTGCTGACGTCGATGCATTAGTCGCAGCCGGTTCGTTAGAGCCGCTCGGTTTCTACGGATGGAGCACGTGGGTGGGACGCTGGCGCAGACACGATGCCGGCGATCAGTTGGTGTGATTCGCGGGCCACGATTTTCAGCTCACCCAGCGCTACGCTTCTTCAGGACCCACCACCAGATGGATTACGCCATTTGGCGCGGAGATGAAGAAGCCGTTGAAATCCTGAGTTAATTGCTCCACTTCATCGCGTCTTGAAATGCCGTGCACTTTCAGAAATGACGCGGCTGCTTCGGTGTCATTGGTTTCCAATTCCAGCCAGATATCCGGATGACTCAGGTTCGGCACACTGTCGATCCAAAGCCGGTTCGGGCCGAACTGGAAAATGCAACCGTCCTTTTCCTCCTCGAGTAAAGGCAAGCCCAGCGTATCGCGATAAAACGCCACTGTCTCGTCATAGGTGTGACTTGGGCATTTGATCGCAATATTCGCTCCGCCCGAAAATTGCGGCCCCTCAAGTTTTGCAACCATCGTGTTCGCGTCGAAAGAAAGCGGCTCTGCTATTCTTTTCCGCCGGACTCCGTCATTCTGATCGGGTCCAGCGCGCTCTCGAGCTCCTTCTCCGGCAAAACTTTTTTCTCGCGTGCAATTTCGCGCACCGTACGGCCGGTTTTCGCGCTCTCCTTTGCAATTTCGGCGGCGCGATCGTAACCAATCTTTGGCGCGAGGCTCGTCACCATTGCCGGGGAAAGCTCCACCAACTCGCGGCAGCGCTGTTCGTTTGCCACGATACCGCGCAAGCATTTCTCACAGAAAACATCGATCACGTTTGCCAGCAGCCGGATCGATTCGAGAAGATCATGCGCCATCACTGGCATCATGACGTTGAGCTCAAAATTCCCGTTCGCGCCAGCCCAGGTGATCGTCGTATCGTTGCCGATCACTTGTGCGCACACCATCATCATCGATTCGCACATCACCGGGTTCACCTTTCCCGGCATGATCGAGCTGCCAGGTTGCGTAGCCGGAAGCTGGATCTCGCCAATGCCGCCGCGCGGACCGCTTCCGAGCCAGCGAATGTCGTTCGCGATCTTAAAGAGGCTGACCGCGATCGTTTTCAAATGACCGCTAGCTTCGACAACCGCGTCTTTTCCGGCTTGTGCTTCGAAGTGATTTTTTGCCTCGTAAAAATCGATGCCGGTGCGCTGCTCCAGGTGCCGCAGCATTTTCTTCGGAAGATCGACATGCCGGTTCAGCCCAGTCCCGACTGCCGTTCCCCCAAGCGCCAGCTCACGCAAGACTTCGATCGATTTTTGCGCCCTTTCTTTGGCATAAGCAACTTGCTGCGCGTACCCGGAAAATTCTTGTCCCAGCCGGATCGGGGTGGCGTCCATTAGATGTGTCCGGCCGATCTTGATGATGTTCCAGAATTCTTTCGCCTTCGCCTCCAATGCGTCGTGCAATTTTTCTAGGGCGGGAATTAGACGATTCTTCAACTCTTCGGCCGCGCTGATGTGGATCGCCGACGGAATCACGTCATTACTCGATTGTCCCATGTTGACGTGATCGTTTGGGTGAACATGCTCGCGCGAGCCGATTGGTTTGCCTGCAAGCTGAGCGCACCGGTTCGCGATGACTTCGTTCGCATTGGTGTTTGTGCTTGTGCCGGAGCCGGTCTGAAAAATATCGAGCGGAAAATGGTCGTCGAGCTTTCCCTCCGTGATTTCTTCGGCTGCCTGCACGATCAACGCTGCACGCTCGGCGTCCAATAGTCCCAGATCGTGATTGGCCTGTGCGGCCGCCCATTTGATCAGGCCTAAAGCGCGAATAAATGGTCGCGAAAACCGGTAGCCGCTCACCGGAAAATTGAGCACTGCGCGATGCGTGGAGGCACCATGGAGCGCATTCGCCGGGATCGACATCTCGCCCATCGAATCCTTTTCGATTCGCGTCGGCTTTTCCGTCATGCAGAACCGTCTGCTCCAACGCCAACCAGTCCCGAAACACTTTTCCGGCTCGAAGCCCGTCGCCCGCGTCCATGTAAAGATGGCGTTTTGTGAAAAACAGTGATGAACATTGGCGGGATGTTTTGCAGGAAATACTCCGATTGGCCGTGCTCAAACAGCGTTGCATGCTGCTTCAATTCATTAGTGACCTGGTAAATGATGAAACTGCCGCCCTGCGCGAGCGCGTCATGGGTCTTCCGGAGAAGCGCCCGTTTCTTCTCAATGTTGAGAATGCTGAACGGAATGCCCGAAAGAATGTAATCGCACTGGGCGAAGCCGCGCCGCTTCAGCTCATCCGGCAGAGTGGCGGCGTCCGCGTGAATCACATGCACGCGCGGATCGTCTGCGAATTGTCGCTTCAAATCGCGAGCGAAGGCCGGATCCAGCTCGAACAGGAGTAAATGCGAATCCGGACTCATCCGTCGCGCGATTTCGCGCGAGTGCACGCCTTCACCTGGGCCGTATTCTGCAATCACGCGCGGCCGGTTGAAATCCATCTTACTGGCCACGCGTTCCACCATCGCTTTTGAGCTGGGAACGATCGAGGCGATCTGAAATGGACGCTTCAGGAAGCGCTTGAAAAATAGTGCACTCACGGGAAACGAATAGTCGTTCGGCGCGTCCGAGTTGTCCAGTGATGAACTAGCGCTCATAGCTACGCGCTCTACTCCCGATGCGGTGTCGTCGTATCGATGCCACGGGGTTATCAACGCCTTTACGAAGAGGGGCGGCTACAACGACATCTGGAACATCGACCTCGGTCTTGACTGATGAGTGATCACCGATCACTTATCACTTCTGATTCATGCGCGGTTAGCTCAGTGGTAGAGCACTACCTTGACACGGTAGGGGTCAGAGGTTCGAACCCTCTATCGCGCACCATTTCTTTGTCGCGAAGGATGTAATTTGATGAGTGATATCTCCTTAATCTTTGACCGGGCGATTGACGATTCGATCCGGACGCTTAAGTCACTCAAGAAACTTGAATCGGGAGTCGCAAAAACTGCCGATTTGATCGGGCAATGTTTGCGCGCGGGAAACAAATTGCTCGTTTGCGGGAACGGTGGCAGCGCGGCTGATGCTACGCATTTTGCGACCGAGCTCGTGGTGCGTTTCGCCAAGGACCGCTCCGCTCATCCTGCGATTTGCCTTGCGAGCGATGGTTCACTTCTCACTGCGGCGGCAAACGATTACGGCTTTGATGAAATATTCGCACGCCAGGTGGCGGCGTTCGGCCAGTCGGGGGATGTGCTCATTTGCATTACGACTTCGGGCCAATCGAAAAATGTCATACGCGCGCTCGAGGAAGCGAAAGCGCGCAAACTGAAAACGATCGCGCTCCTTGGCCGCGACGGCGGATCAACTATCGGCATGGCCGATATCGATCTTCTGGTGCGCAGTAATTCGACTGCCCGGATTCAGGAAGCGCACCAGCTTTTGCTCCACGTTTTGTGCGAGATGATCGAGTCTCCTCTCGTCTAGGCGAAAGGCTGTAAGAGGCAGACGTGCCGCCTGCATTTCGAGCGAGGAACAGGCAGCCGACACGGCCGCGGTTACCGGCCTACTCCGATTTCTTTAACAGCCGCTCGCGCTCGCGATTCAATTGCCGGCGCTCGCTCGCGGTCAAGCTTCCCATCCCGAATTTTGAAATCTTATCGAGAATCGGATCAATCGATGCATAAACGTCGTCCGAGTCCGCAGGACGTGTCGTTCCCGTTTTGGGGAGAACGCGAAACTTCGGCTTGGGAGCAAAGCGCGTTTTCAGGGCATCCCACCAGGCAAGCTCCGGCCCCGCGCCGCTGAACTCGATAAACAGGAACGCTGCGCCGATGCTTGTCCATACAACGACCAGATCGGTCCACTTCTGGTAGGCGAGTAGCTGGAACGTGTAAACGGCAGCAAGAATCACCACGATCCATTTCGCTGTAATCCGCAGGAACAACTCCGCGCGCGGATAGATGGTCGCGAAAGCAACGAAGATTCCAAAATGTATTGCAGTCGAACCCCAGAGAATGGAGGGCTGCCAGAGGGCACAGATAGTAAGCAGTAATGCAGGCGCGAACAGCAAGATCACGTACAGCCCGATGTAAGTGCGCCGCCCAATGAAGCGTTCTACCTCGCGTCCGAAAACGAACAGCATGTACATCTCGACGGCGAACCAGAGGAGCGCCGACGGCGCATGAACGAACGCGTAAGTGAAAAGGCGCCAAACCTGACCGGACCAAACTGCCGCGCTGTCGAATTGTAAATACGCCAAAATGGGAGCTACACCGATCGCATAGAGAATCGCGGTGAAAATCGCGACCGCGACGTGCAGCCCTACCAGCATCGTGGTCACGTCCACCGGATAGCGACCCATCCACGCAACCGGCCGATAATCATCGGAGGTGGTGACCCCGAACATGTTTTCAATTAATGCCGCGCATTGCCTCTACGCAAGCGTGATTCGTGATTCGCTAAATCGTTACACCGCTGGCTCGCGAAAGCTTTCGGAGTTACACCGGGAACGCTTCAATCCTTCAACGATTCAACGTGGCGAAGCCCTCCATTCATGGTTAAGATGAACATTCTTCTTCCATGAAAAATCTCGCGCCAGCCATATTCCCGCCGAGTGGAATCGGTGACGCAAAGCCAGCCAATCAAACGGTACTCGATTGGGTAAATGAAATCGCCACCCTCGCAGAACCGGAAAATATTTTCTGGTGCGACGGCTCAGATCGGGAAAACGAGTTCCTGATCGCTGAATCGCTCAAACAAAATGTTCTGATCAATCTAAACCAGAAGAAAGTTCCGAACTCGCATTTGCATCGCTCCGATCCAAACGACGTGGCGCGGGTGGAGCAATTCACGTTCGTCTGCACGCCGACGAAAGAAGAAGCAGGTCCAACCAACAATTGGTCTGAGCCGGGCGAAACGTACACGAAACTTCGCGGTCTGTTGAAAGGCGCGATGGGCGGACGCACGATGTTTGTCATTCCCTATATCATGGGGCCGCCGGATTCGCCGCTGACCAAGGTCGGCTTCGAGATTACCGATTCGAAATATGTCGTTCTGAATATGCGGATCATGACACGCATGGGTGAGATTGCTGTGAAACGGCTCGGGAACGATTCAAACGCGGAGTGGAACCGCGGCGTGCATTCGCTACTGGACGTCAATCCTGAGCGCCGATTCATCTGTCATTTTCCACAGGACAACACGATCATTTCCGTCGGCTCCGGTTACGGCGGTAACGTTCTGCTGAGCAAGAAATGTCTTGCTTTGCGTATAGGCTCTTATCTGGCGCGCAAACAAGGCTGGCTCGCCGAGCATATGCTGATCCTCGGCGTGGAATCCCCGGAAGGAAAAAAACACTATGTGGCCGCGGCATTCCCGAGCGCATGTGGCAAAACCAATTTCGCCATGCTCATTCCGCCCGAACATTTCAAAGGCTGGAAGGTGACGACTGTTGGCGATGACATCGCGTGGATGCAGGTTCGTGATGGCCGGCTCTACGCCATTAATCCCGAGAACGGCTATTTCGGCGTCGTGCCCGGCACAAGCTACAAATCAAATCCAAACGCGATGCGATCGATCTCGCACGACACACTCTACACCAATGTCGCGCTCACTGATGACGATGACGTATGGTGGGAGGGCAAAGACGGCGATCCACCAGCCCATGCCATCGATTGGCGCGGAAATGACTGGACGCCGAACTCAAAAGAAAAAGCTGCGCATCCGAACAGCCGGTTCACCACGCCGATGCTCAACAATCCGGCGCTCGATTCTGATGTTGAGAAAGGCGGAGGTGTGCCAATTAGCGCGATCATTTTCGGCGGTCGCCGCAGCGATACAGTGCCGCTGGTTTATCAGGCGTTCGATTGGACCAACGGCGTTTACCTGGGCGCGACCATGGCCTCGGAAACAACCGCCGCCGCTACCGGGGCTGTGGGTAAGGTGCGACGCGATCCGATGGCGATGCTGCCTTTCTGCGGATATAACATCGGCGATTATTTCCAGCACTGGCTCGACATTCGAAATCGGCTGACTAATTCCCCGCGCATTTTTAGCGTGAACTGGTTTCGCAAGGGGGTAGACGGAAAATTTCTGTGGCCCGGGTTTGGTGAAAATATGCGCGTGCTGAAGTGGATCATCGATCGCTGCGAAGAAAGCGGCGGCGCGCTGAAATCGCCCATCGGCTGGTTGCCCGGTCCGCACGATCTCGATCTGGCCGAACTGGATATTGATCACAAATGCGTTGCCGAACTGCTCTGCATTGACCACGAGGAGTGGCAAAAAGAAATCACCGAGCACAAACAGTTTTTCGATTCGCTAGGAGGCGTGGTGCCGGAAGAATTGCTGGAACAGCGCGAAGAACTCGTCGCACGTTTTAAGCAATAAGAACTCTGTCATCCCGAGTGGAGCGAGGGACCTCTCACAGGGAGATTGTTCACGCTTGCTACCCAGCATGTCGCAACCTCCGTAGGCGAGGTCCGTCACGTTGTTCGGGATGACGCGCGTTTTGTGCTGCAGAAATTTGCGAACCGCTTGACTGGCAGCGAATATTTCCAGTGGGTTCAGAGATTGGGACAACAGACCACCTTATCGCGCCAGCGCAGACTGATTGCGTCGAAATCCGCGGGGCGCGGCAGAACAATCTCAAAGGAATCGATGTTGATCTTCCGCTCGGAAAACTGACGGTTGTAACGGGGCCGAGCGGCTCCGGAAAATCGAGCCTGGCCTTCGAAACAATTTACGCGGAGGGCCAGCGCCGTTACGTCGAGACGTTCAGCCCGTATATGCGGCAGTTCCTCGACCGCATGGATAAGCCGCGCGTCGACGACATCCGTGGCATCCCGCCCGCCATCGCCATCGAACAATCCAACCCGGTTAAGACATCACGCTCGACAGTCGGGACAATGACCGAGATCAACGATTATTTGAAGTTGCTCTGGCCGCGCGTCGCTCGCGCTTTCTGTCCGAATTGCAATCGCGAAATTCGGCCAGAAACTGCGCAGTCGATCGCAGAACAGATTCTGCGCGATTGCGTCGGCAGAAATATTCTCATTACGTTTTGGGTCGCAGTTCCCGCGAAGACGGCTCCCCGCGCATTCTTCGATTTCCTCCAGCAGCAGGGTTATCTGCGCGTTTGGATCGATAACCAAATCGTTCGCGTGGATGCCGATCCAAAGATCAAGCGGCTCGGCGCGCGCGCGCAAGTCATTCAGGATCGCATCGCGATCGGTGAAGAAAATCGTACACGATTAGTTGAGGCAATCGAAACGGCGCTCCGTTTCGGAAAAGGTCAAGTGAATGTCATTCCGATTTTACAAAACGCCCAACGCTCAACTGATCGCGGATCACCGATCACTGATCACTCGCTTCCCTTTTCCACCGGTTGGCACTGCGCCTATTGCGACCTCGATATTCGCCCGCCCACACCGGGCCTTTTCAGTTTCAATAACCCGCTCGGTGCGTGTCCGGACTGCCGCGGCTTTGGTCGCACCATTTCCATTGACCTAAACAAGGCAATTCCAAATCGCAAGCTGAGTATCAAACAAGGTGTTGTGCGCGTTTTCCGCGGCGAAGAATTTGGTGAATCGCAAAAGGATCTTCTTCGAGCGTGCGCGCGCAGGGACATCGATATCAATATTCCGTTCGAGGAATTACCGAAAGCCGATCAGGATTTTGTCATTAGCGGAGAAAAGCGCTCCGGCGAATACACCGACGACGATTACGAAAACGATCGTTGGTACGGCGTGCGCGGCTTTTTTCGCTGGCTCGAGAGCAAGACGTACAAGATGCATGTGCGCGTCCTGCTCAGCCGATATCGCGCTTATGTCACATGTCCAAGTTGCAACGGCGGCCGATATCAACCCGAAGCGCTCAATTACAAACTTTCCGCAACCCGCAATCCGCAATCCGCAATTCTTCTTGCTCTTCCTGACTTCCAAGCGCTTTCGATTTCGGGTGCGCGGGACCTTCTCGGCAAAATCGACATCACTGCCGGTGACAAAACCGCTCAGATGCTGCGTGACGAAATCTGCGCGCGCCTGAACTACCTTTGCGAGGTTGGCGTCGGCTATCTCACGCTAGATCGGTCGACGCGCACGTTGAGCGGCGGCGAAGTCCAGCGCGTGAACCTCACGACATGCCTCGGAGCGTCGCTCGTGAACACACTATTTGTGATGGACGAGCCCAGCATTGGATTGCACCCGCGCGATGTCGGCCAATTGGTGCGCGTAATGCACAATTTGCGCGACAAAGGCAACACGCTTCTGGTGGTCGAGCACGAGGAACAAATCATTCGCGCCGCAGATAATTTGATCGATCTCGGTCCAGGCCGCGGCGAACGCGGCGGCGAATTGGTGTGGAACGGATCGCTCGATGATTTTCTCGCGAGCGCTCTTCACCCATCACTCACCCGCGGCTATCTCACCGGCGAAAAATCAATTCCGATTCCGAAATCGCGACGCAGCTCGACCTCATCAATCAAGATCGTTGGCGCACGGCAGCACAACCTCAAAGACATCGACGTTGATTTGCCGCTTGGCGTGTTTGCGTGCGTGACCGGTGTTTCCGGGTCCGGCAAATCCACCCTCGTCCATGATGTGCTTTATCGGAATCTGCTGCGTGCGAAAGCTCAGACCACTCAAGAACCGGGGGCGTGCAAATCGGTGATCGGCGCGCACCGGGTTCGCGAGGTAGCGATGGTCGATCAGGCGCCGCTGGCCCGCACACCGCGTTCCACCGCGATTCTTTATCTGGGTCTGTTTGATCGCGTCCGCGAATTGTTTGCCGCGCAACCGGAAGCGATGGCCCAAGGACTCACCGCAAGCGCCTTCTCGTTTAATTCCGGGAACGGCCGCTGCGAACGTTGCTCGGGCACAGGTTTTGAAAAGATCGAGATGCAATTTTTGAGCGATCTTTTCGTGCGCTGCGCGGAGTGCGAGGGCAAACGTTTCCAGCCGCACATCCTAAAAGTGCGCCTGCATGACAAATCGATTCATGACGTCCTGGAGTTAACTGTCAGCGAAGCGATTCAATTCTTTGCACAGCTTGAGGATGAGGGAGGGCTTCAAATTTCGAACGGGCTCAAAGTCCTTGACGAAGTCGGACTTGGTTATCTCCGACTTGGTCAACCACTCAACACGCTTTCTGGCGGCGAATCGCAGCGGCTGAAATTGGTCGGGCACTTACGAGAGGCAGAAAACGTCCAACGCTCAATGTCCAACGCTCAAAACTCAACTGGGGAAGCAATTGGCAATTTGTTCATCTTCGATGAGCCGACCACCGGACTGCATTTCGATGATGTAGCGATGCTGCTGCAATTATTTCAGCGGCTGGTCGATAGTGGACATTCTATCGTGGTGATCGAGCACAACTTGGAGGTGATCAAGTGCGCTGATTGGATCATCGATCTCGGTCCAGAAGCGGGCGATGCTGGAGGCGAACTCGTGGCAGTAGGCACTCCCGAGCAGATCGCTGAGACAGAGAACTCGCACACCGGAAAATTCTTGCGACACGTTCTTTCGAAACCTAGAAAAGCGCTGCCCGAGAGATCCTTCGCTTACGCTCAGGATGACAGCATCGAGTTCGCGCGAGCGGCGGAAACGGCTCCACGATTTCGCGCGAGTAGCCGCAACGGCGCCATCCACGTTCACGGCGCGCGAGAACACAATCTCAAGAACATCGACGTTAAGATTCCGCGCGAGCAGCTAGTGGTGATTACCGGTTTGAGCGGTTCCGGTAAATCAACTCTCGCATTCGACATTTTGTTCGCCGAAGGGCAGCGGCGTTTTCTCGACAGCATGTCGCCGTACGCGCGGCAATTTGTCGAGCAACTTGAAAAGCCCGACGTCGATCTGGTTAGTGGATTGCCGCCCACTGTTGCGATTGAACAAAGGGTCACGCGTGGTGGGGGCAAATCCACTGTGGCGACGGTGACCGAAGTTTACCATTTCCTTCGGCTTTTGTTTGCCAAAACCGGAACGCAATTTTGTCCCGACTGTGATTTACCGGTGGCAAAGCAGAGCGCGGCGGCGATCGTAAAACAGATCGAAGGAGCCGCGAAACGCGGGCCGCTGAAGGTGCTCGCGCCGCTCGTGAAAGCGCGCAAAGGTTTTCATACCGATGTGGCGCGCTGGGCGGACCGCCAGGGATTCGACACGCTTTACGTTGATGGACGTCTGGTCCCGGTCTCGCATTTTCGGAAACTCGAGCGTTTTAAGGAACATACCATCGACGTGCTCGTGGGCGCGATCGATCGCAAGCGAATCACGAAAGCGCGCGATGTTGTCCGGCGCGCACTGGAAATAGGGCGCGGTACAGCGCGCCTGCTCGATTCAAAAAATCGGCTGAGCGTGATGAGTACCGAGATGAGCTGCCCAAGCTGTGGCCGTGCATTTGAAGAACTCGATCCGCGTTTGTTTTCGTTCAACTCGCCTCATGGCGCCTGCGAAGAATGCGGCGGTTTCGGCGAAATCTGGGACCAGGATGTGCAAACAGGCGCGAGCGCTGACGGCGAATCTGTGCTGGAAAACGAGCTTGCCGCAGAACGGGAATCGGAGTGGATCGAGGAAGACGAAGCGCGCGAATGCCCGAGATGTCACGGCTCGCGGATAAACGCGGTGGCGCGCCATGTTCGTGTGCAAGGCCACACCATCGATCAATTCACTAGCCTCTCGGCCAGCGAAGCAATGCGCAGAATTGATAGATTGAAATTCACAGACACCCATCAAACGATCGCAGTAGGTCTCGTCCCCGAAATCCAACAGCGATTGCGTTTCATGGAAAAGGTTGGACTCGGTTACCTGGCGCTTGGGCGTTCGGCTAAAACATTGAGTGGCGGCGAATCGCAGCGAATCCGCTTGGCCGCGCAGCTTGGCTCAAATTTGCGCGGAGTCCTTTACGTGCTGGACGAACCGACCATCGGTCTGCACCCGCGCGACAACTTGCGCCTACTCGAAACGCTCACCGCGCTGCGAAACAAGGGTAATTCGCTGGTCGTGGTCGAGCACGATGACGAAACAATGCGGCACGCCGATCACATTATTGATCTCGGACCGAGCGCAGGTATCCATGGCGGCGAAGTAGTGACCACTGGCGCGCTGCGCGACATCGAGAAGAATCCGAATTCCGAGACCGCCCGTTGCCTCAGCAGGCCGCCGTGTCATCCGATCCGCGGATCGCGCCGCTCCCTGCGGGACGTCGAAAACTGGATCGAAGTCCATGGTGCGCGCGCCAACAATTTGAAAGACATCGATGTTCGTTTCCCAGTCGGGAGGCTCTCGGTGATCACGGGAATTTCGGGCAGCGGCAAATCCACGTTGATGCACAACGTAATCTGGCCAGCGGTGCGCGAGCAGCTAAACCAAAGGAAACGTGCGGGAAACGGCGATCTCTTCAAACTCGTCAGCGGTGCGCAAGAGATTGAAGCGGTTTACGAAGTCGATCAGTCGCCGATTGGTAAAACGTCGCGCTCCACGCCGGGCACCTACGTAAAAGTGTTTGACGAGATTCGGAATCTGTACGCGCAACTGCCGGTTTCGCGCGTGCGCGGCTATTCTGCAAGCCGATTCTCATTCAACGCCGAAGGCGGCCGTTGCGAGACATGCAAAGGTCAGGGCGTGATCAAACTGGAGATGAATTTTCTGCCGAGCAGTTATGTGCCCTGTGAAGACTGCCGCGGCCGCCGTTACAATCCGCAGACGCTCGAAATTTGCTACAACGAAAAATCAATCGGAGACGTGATGGAGATGACGATTGAAGAAGCGGCGCAATTTTTTTCAGCGCATCCGAAAATTGCGCGGCCGCTTTCGCTGCTTGTCGATACCGGCCTCGGCTATCTCAAGCTGGGGCAACCAAGCCCGACCTTGAGCGGAGGCGAAGCGCAGCGGCTCAAGCTTGTGACACAATTAAAACGCGGAGTCAGCCGCGCAGCGGATGAGTGGATCCGGAAAATGCGCAAGCCGGGCTCGACATTGTATTTGCTCGAGGAACCCACCATTGGCCTGCACATGGCTGACATCGAGCTGCTTCTCAAGGTGTTGCACCGCCTGGTGGATGAGGGAAACACCGTCATCGTAATCGAACATAACGTGAGCGTGATCGCGGAAGCCGATTACATTGTCGATCTTGGGCCGGAAGCAGGTGACGCTGGCGGCGAAGTCGTAGCGTGTGGAACGCCGGAACGGGTCGCAAAAAATCGAGTGAGCCGTACCGCACCATTTCTGCGGAAAGCGTTGAACGCATCGCGCGCGAAAAAAGTACTGACATTTTGAGTCGCGCAGACGGCGAAGGATCTCACGTTTGCTGACACGTCACTCGACGATTGCTTGCTAACGATTCCAGCTTTGTGGAGGTCCCTCACTTCGCTCGGGATGACTTGCGTTTTAATTGCGGGTACCAGCGACATCAGTGACAATCGCGAAGCAAATGCTGGCTTATTATCTGCACAGTCTCAATCCGATCATTTTTCGGATCTACGATAACGTCGGGCCCCGGTGGTATGGCCTCGCGTATGTGCTCGCATTCGTCTCGAGCTATCTCCTTTTTCTCTGGTTGGCCAACCGCGGGTACGCCGATCTGCCTCCGCAACGAGTAGGCGATTTTATCACCGGCTGCGCGCTCTTCGGCGTGATCATAGGCGGACGGCTCGGCTACGTTTTCTTCTATAAACCAGAGATGTTGCGTGAGCCGTTATCGATCTTGCGCGTCTGGGAAGGGGGTATGTCGAGCCATGGCGGAATGCTTGGCCTTTTAGCGTTCACTTTTTACTACGCGCATCGACACAAAATTTCGTGGACGAATCTCGGCGACAATCTGGTCGTCACTGCGCCGATTGGATTGTTTTTTGGACGGTGCGCCAATTTCATCAACGGCGAGCTGTACGGGCGCATCACAAATGTGCCGTGGGCAATGCAATTTCCAAAGGAACTGCTTGATCATCCTCAGGAGGCGGATCGAGCGGTGGCGGCGTGCGCATCGATTGATCCGTCGTTAACTACACCGGATGCAGTCATCGCCTCGGTGCACAGCCATCCGGAAGTAGCAGCCGCGTTGCGCTCCATTCTTTCACCGCGCCATCCGTCGCAGATTTACGAGGCGTTCTTCGAGGGAATCGTTCTGTTCGCGATTCTGTGGTTTGTGCGGACGCGCACTCGCCAGCCCAATGGAGTTTTGACAGGCCTCTTTTTTATTTGCTACGCGATCTTTCGAATCATCATAGAAAATTTCCGCGAACCCGACGCGGAGCTGATCGGTCCCTTCACGCGTGGCCAATTTTTTTCGTTCTTCCTGATCGTCATTGGCATTGCATTCGTGGTCGTGGCGAAAAACCGACCAACGTATCCAAAGAGAGTGACCTGGTAGGGTTGTGATGTCGAACGAAGCGAGACATCTCAGGTCTTATTTTTAGACAGTAAGAGATTTCTCCACTCCGCTGCGGTCGAAATGACAAGTAGCGTTTCCGCAAAACGGCGTTATTACTTATCGCGGTGACGCGGAAATGCTCTTTGCGACGCTGCTAGCCGCCGGCGGTCTCCTCTTTGCGTTCGATCACGCAACGATCGCAGGAAAACTCGTTCTCACTCTTCTGGCCGTCGCGTCGATTTTCAGTTGGTCGATCATGATCACGAAACTGCGCGTGATCCGCTTCGCTCGAAAACAGAACGCGCGGTTCATTGCTGCTTTTCGACAAGATCGACAACCGCTGCGCTTGTTTGAGAAGCACGCGCGTTTTCCGGGATCGCCACTGTTCAACGTGTATCGCGCCGGTTGTGAAGAAATGACGTTTCACTTGCTCGGTTCACCCGAAGTGGACGACACGTTTCGCGCGCGACTTGAGATTGCCGACAAAATTTCAGCTGCGCAAATGGGCGCGGTCAACGCGGCGATGGAACGCGCTGTGGGCGAAACAGCGCTTTCGCTGGAATCACAGATGATCTTGCTCGCGACTGCTGTGAGCGGCTCGCCGTTTCTTGGCTTGCTCGGCACAGTTTGGGGTGTCATGGACGCCTTCACCGGCGTGGCCGAAGCCGGATCGCCCAGTCTCGTCTCGATGGCGCCGGGCGTATCCGGCGCACTGATTACAACGGTGACCGCTCTGTGCGTAGCCATTCCGGCGATGTTCGGATACAACTTTCTCGTTACCAGCATTCGCGGGATGATCGTGGAGATGGACAACTTTGCGGCCGAACTGGCGTCCGAGTTCGAGCACAAGTATGTCGATCACGGCGCACGCGAGTCGGCCTTTCGGAGATGAGCACTGTTTCATTGAGCCTTGAGCGTTGGACGTTGAGCGTTGGGCGTTTTTCAATCGCAGCAGGCAACGCTCAGCTTCCAACTTCCAGCCTCCAACACCCAATTCAGAAATCGCGATGAGACGTTACTCACAACGCCAGAATCTCTCGACGCTGAGCGAGATCAATGTCACGCCGCTGCTCGATCTAGCGTTTGTGCTGCTCATCATTTTCATGATCACAACACCGCTGCTCGAAAGCAGCATGAACCTGGTGATCCCATCCAGCGGCGCGAAGAATCCGCCGATCAATAGGTCGCAGGTGCAAACCGTATCCATCGATCGCACCGATACGATCCGGTTCAACAATCAGGTAGTCGATTTGGAAACGCTTCCCGCGCAACTGATCCAGTTGAAACAGACCAATCCGGATGTCGCAGTCGTGATTCGACCCGATCGCGAATTGCCCGTGCAAAAATTGATTGCGCTAATGGACGCCGTGCAACGGGCGGGCATCACCAAAGTCGGCATCGCCACCAGAGCGGAATCAAAATAAATGCCGAAGGATGGCCGGTTCTGGCGAAACATTGTGCTGATTGCGCTCGCGCATATTGCGCTCATCGCGGGACTCATTCGCTGGAGTCTGGCGGCGCGAGCATCAAACCCTGACAGCATCGTTTGGTTGGGTGCCGCTGGTGAACCAGAAACCGAGGCATCACCCCCGGCAGAGCGTGTGACTCCGCTCGTTTCGCCGAAGCCACAAAACGATGACAAAACGGAAGAAGAAAAACCGATGGTAACGACGGCAAAGAGCGAAATCGAATTGCCACCACCAACCCCCAAGCCAACAGCCACGGCCACACCCAGGCCAAAGCCGACTGCAACTGCCGCGCCAAAACCAATCCCAAAGCCAACACCTAAGAAAATTCTGCTAGCGAAAGCCACGCCCGCATCGCTGCGCGAAGCTGCTGCGGGCAGGGCTTCTTCCAAACCATCGCCAAAAGAGAAGTCGAACTCGACAAAATCCGACGAGAAGTCAGTGAAGAATGAAAAAAGCCCTACGGCGAAAACCGCATCTGGGTCTCAGAACGGCAGTGGGAAAACAGGTTCAACAGGGAAAGGTGGCAGCGCGGGGGGCGGAAGCAGCGCGTCGGAGTTCGGCTGGTATGGCAATATGCTGCACGATCGCTTTTATAGTGCATGGATCCAGCCAACGACCAGCGTCCCTTCCGGCAGCAAGATCTCGACGTTGGTCAAAGTCCGAATCGAAAAGGATGGGCGCGTCTCCAAATTCGAAATCATCAAAGCATCTGCCAACGTCGTCGTGAACGAATCTGTCGCGACCATCGCCAAGCGAGTGACTGAAGTTGACGCGCCGCCGACTGGACTCATCAAAGGCGATCATTACGATGTAAAAATCAATTTCGAATTAAACAATGAACAGCAGTGAAACCAATCACCGAAATTGATGCGATGGTCGCCTCAATGGCGAATGGATTCCTGGCGATCGGATGGAATTCATCACCGGTTCCGGCAGGCTGTGACGAAGCCATCCGCGAACACGCATTCGTTGACTGAGTTGCTGGAATTTCCGTTTTCGCGCGAGAAAAATTACGAAATTAGCCACACCGGAATCATCCTATTAACGCGCACTAAGGGGTAAAATCCTCTTTTGAGGCCGAAGGTTAATATCCGTAGTAGTACGCTCCGCCGTAATAGCTGTAATACGGATAGTACGGATAATAATCCGGGCCGTAATAGGTGTTGTACCGCGACTCCGGCGTATAGTTAGTCTCGGTGTAATAGCCTTCGGCGCATCCACCGACTGAAAGGGCAAAGAGGCCCGCGCATAGCAAGGAAAGGATGTGACTGCCGCAGATTGGCCAGAACGCCTTACGCATGGTTGCCGCGATATCGCGAGATCTCTTTGCAATGGCTCTCATCAAAACCTCTGCTGATTCATTTAACGGTATTAGCTAGGGAAACCAAACGAAATAAAAATAAATTTTGTAGCCACACGTCTGTGAGGTGTCTGACTCGCTAGAGTCGATGGTTCTGTGACCGCGCGCCGCCTTCACTTGTGCTACGGCGTGACCCAGCAGCGCCGTATCTACAGCGCCCGCGAATCTGGAAGCTTCCCGTTTTGCTGGATCGCGAAATCCATTTTCAGCCAGCGACTTGGGCGCATCGGCGCATCCGCCATCGGCGCACCGATGCGTCGACCAAGCGCGCCTCACAAATCAATTACCAATCGCCGTAGACGGTCCTGTCGTAATAGCGCGGACCGTAAGCATCGTTGTAGCGAACGCCGGAGCGTACGATTGTTGTGTCATACGCAGGCTCGTAGTACGAATATGTCCGGTAATAAGACGGCGTATAGTACGCGGTCGGATAATAACCGGTGTCATACGTAGCTACGTAAGGCCCCTCTGCACATCCGCCCAGAAAAGTCGCAACGACGCCTGCGCAAAGGATCGACAGCAGCAATGCTCGACTGTGGCGCTTGGATTTCATTTTCGTTTTCATCAGGTGTTCCCCTTTCTCCAATTCTGAATTTCCCTTTCTCTTTCGCGAAGCCGCGGGCGCGACTCCGTGTGGCCTGCTGGCCCCCGCCGGTCACACGACGGTGTGATCAGCAAACCTTTGCACTATGATTCGCACCTCGTAGTGCCATCGGTTGCCGGTGTACCGCGCGCAACCGGCGGATGCCGGTGAACCGTCAATAGTGAGATTCGTGCTGCCTTGGCAAGCAAGCGTACTCCAAGGTTCTAGCGGCCAGCGCTGTATCGCGCACTATTCTCAACGCAAGAATTTCAGCAAGAAAGCGCCCGCCGAGGACGGTGGACACTACACCGCATGAAGTGCTTTGGAGTGCGGTGCGTCCTTCGCAACCTTTTGAAAATGAATGCGCCCAAACTAGAATCGCAGAATGAAACAATATTTCCTTTGCGTCGGCGCGTTCCTGACAATTGTGCTTGGGATTTCTGCGCAGGCGCCATCTCCATCGCCAGCGCCCGGAGGTTTTGACGTTATCATTCGGGGCGGAACGGTTTACGACGGCACGGGCGCCGCGCCGCGGCAGACCGATGTTGCGATTCGCGGCGATCGCGTCGCCGGAGTTGGCGATTTCAAGTCGGCGAAAGCGAGAACGGTTATCGACGCGAACGGTCTCGCTGTGGCGCCCGGGTTTATTAATATGCTTTCCTGGTCCACGGAGTCGCTGATTCAGGATGGCCGCTCGCAGAGCGAACTTCGGCAGGGCGTCACGACAGAGATCATGGGCGAAGGCGAATCCATGGGGCCGGTGAACGACCGCGTGCGTGAGCACATGCTGCGCGCCCAAACAGATATCAAATACGACATCAAGTGGAACACGCTCGCGGAGTATCTGCAATACCTCGAAAAACGCGGCATCTCGTGCAACGTGGCGTCGTTCTTGGGCGCAACTACCGTTCGCGAATATGTGATTGGGTTCGAGGACAAGGCGCCCACGCCTGAACAGCTCGATCAAATGCGCGAGCTGGTACGCAAGGAAATGGAAGCAGGCGCGCTGGGCATTGGCACTTCCCTGATCTATCCGCCTGCGTTTTATGCGAGCACCGATGAGTTGATTGAGCTTTGCAAGGTCGCCGCAAAATATCAGGGCAAATACATCTCACACATGCGCAGCGAAGGTAATCAATTGTTCGAAGCGCTCGATGAGCTGCTGCGGATCGCGCGCGAAGCGAACATTCCGGCAGAGCTTTATCACATCAAAGCTGCCGGCCAAAAAAATTGGTCGAAAGAAGACGAACTGCTCCCGCGAATCGAACGCGCGCAAAAGGAAGGACTGAACGTCCGCGCCAACATGTATACCTACACCGCCGCCGGCACCGGGCTCGATGCGTGTCTGCCGCCGTGGTCTGAAGACGGTGGCTATCCTGCCTTGTTCAAGCGGCTGCGCGACCAGGCGACGCGGGAGAAGATCAAAGCCGAGGTGAAGATCGACAGCGACAAATGGGAAAATCTATACCTCGCAGCCGGTTCGCCAGATAAAATCCTGTTGGTCGGATTTAAGTCCGACAAACTCAAACCGCTCACCGGCAAAACGCTCGCCGAAGTCGCGAAGATGCGCGGCAAAGATCCAATCGACACGATGATGGATTTGATTGCCGAGGACGAATCACGCATCGGCACGATTTATTTCGTCATGTCCGAAGACAACGTGAAGAAAGAAGTCGCGAAAGCGTGGATCTCATTTGGGTCCGATGAAGCTTCGCAAGCGCCGGAGCCGCCGTTCACGAAATCGAATCCGCATCCGCGCGCCTATGGAAATTTCGCGCGGGTGCTCGGCAAATATGTCCGCGATGAGAAAGTTATTCCGATGAAGGAAGCCATTCACAGGCTCAGCGGATTGCCTGCTACCAATCTCGGTCTTGATCACCGTGGATTTGTGAAAGCGGGAATGTTCGCCGACGTGGTTGTGTTCGATCCTGCGACGATCACCGATCATGCCACCTTTGAAAAACCGCATCAGTACGCCGTTGGAATGAAGCACGTTTTCGTCAATGGCGTGCAAGTCATCAAAGACGGCGAGCATACCGGCGCGAAACCGGGTCGCGCCTTGTGGGGACCAGGGAAAGTGAAGTGATGAAACCCGCGATCTATCCCTTGTGTTAACCGGCAGGACCTTGTGTTAACCGGCAGGACGCGAGGTTTGTGTTTAGCGCCAAAGGCGCGCTGTTACTGTTAGCCTGGGGTATCGCCCTAGGACATTTGATTAACCCAAACAGGAGCGCTGAAGGCGCGTTTCATCAGCGCTGACGCTCGGCTGAAGTTGAGTCGCGCTTTCAGCGCTGGCGTTTCTGCTTTCATCAATCCTGGAGCGCTGCCCCAGGCTCGAGATTGAATGCTGCGCCTTTGGCGCGAAACATCCGCATATTCATCGCGCCTGACGGATTAGGCTCTTCCCTCGAAAGAGAGACGCGCGAATACGCTGTTTACGATGTATCTTCCGCTACAGATTGAAAACGTAGCGTACGCACCGAGATTTCTAGTTCGATCGATATCCCATGGATCCAATTAGGAACATCAAATTACGCTGGCTGCATGGTGCATTGCACGATGTCACCCGTGAACTATCACGTTCGCAGTTTTCGAGATTTGCACATGCGTGGGAGCCGGCCATCAATGCTTACCGCTGCGAAACATGCATTCGTATCTGCGTCGATCTGGCGGGAGTCGATCGCTCGGTCATTGATCTCACTGTTGCACCGCGGCGCGTAGTGATACGCGGCACACGCGAGCTGCCGGAGCCGACACATGCGGAGGGACACGCCGTAAAATTGCTGGCGATGGAGATTGATTACGGCCCGTTCATACGCGAGGTGCCATTGCCGGCCGAAGTGGAAGTCGACCAGGCGCACGCTGAGCAGCGGAACGGTCTGCTCTGGATTTCGCTGCCATTAAAAGAATCATGAGCGAGAACGAAATCAGCGCATTACGCGCAGGCGGCGAATTCAAACCGGGCGCACAAAGCACCATCGTGGCGCCCACGGATGAAACTCAAATGCCGCATATCCCGGAGGAACTATCGATCTTGCCGATGCGCGGGTTCGTCGTTTTTCCCGGCACGGTTGTTCCGCTCAACGTTCAGCGTGCGGCGTCGCTGAAGCTGCTAGATGAGACGTTGCCGCGAACGAAAGTGATCGGGTTGGTTACTCAGCGCGATGAAACGAAGGAAGATCCCGCACCACACGACCTCTACCCTATCGGCACAGCCGCACTTGTGCTCAAGCTGCTGCGTCAGTCGGACGACCATGTGGTAGTCATCGCGCAAGGACTGCGCCGTTTTTCTGTCCGCAAAATCGCCGCGACTTCTCCGTTCCTGCGTGCGGAAATCGATCTGCCGAAATCGATTTCGCCGCCAGAAAGCAAGGAATGGGAAGCGACCTTTCGTAATCTGCGGGACTCGGCTGCAAAACTTTTCGAACTGACACCCGACGCGCCAGAGCAAGTGCGTTTGATGATCCTGAACATCGACAACGCCGAGCAGCTCGCTGATTTTCTGGCGCCGAACCTGAACATCGACGTTGGAGAAAAACAGGCGCTTCTCGAAGAGCTCGATGTGGAAAAGCGTGTTCGTGCGGTGCAAAAGCACATCTCAGCGCAGCTCGAGATCGCTGAGATTCAGCAGCGGCTGCAAAAAGATGTGGCCTCGCAATTTTCCGATGCGCAGCGGCGCGCGTATCTGCGTTCTCAGATTAAGGCGATCCAGCGCGAATTAGGCGAGGCCGAGGCTGGCAGTGAAGAACAGGCGCAGCAATTGCGGAAGCGGCTGGAAGAAGCTAACCCGCCGGAGGAGGTAATGAAACAGGCGGAGCGCGAATTGAAGCGGCTCGATTTTATTCCTCCTGCCAGCCCGGAATTCTCGGTCATTGTGAGTTACATCGAGATCATCGCCGATCTTCCGTGGAACAAACTAAGCAAAGACAACCTTGATCTCGATCAGGCGCAGCGAATTCTGGATCGCGATCACTACGATCTGGAGAAAGTCAAAAAGCGCCTGATCGAATATCTGGCCGTGCGCAAACTCAATCCACAAGGGCACGGCGCCATCCTCTGTTTTCTAGGACCGCCCGGTGTAGGCAAGACGAGCCTCGGCCAATCGATTGCCGACGCCCTGGGCCGCAAATTTGTGCGGATCAGTCTCGGCGGTATGCGCGACGAAGCGGAAATCCGTGGTCATCGCCGCACCTATATCGGGTCGATGCCGGGACGCATCATTCAGGAGCTGCGCCGCTGCGGGACGCGCAATCCCGTATTCATGCTCGACGAAATCGACAAGATCGGCGCGGATTTTCGCGGCGACCCGGCCAGCGCGTTGCTCGAAGTGCTCGACCCACGGCAAAATCATGCGTTTGTCGATCGCTACCTCGATGTGCCGTTCGATCTTTCGCAGGTCATTTTCATCGGCACCGCTAATTACATCGAGGGCATACCGGAGCCGTTGCGCGACCGGATCGAAGTGATCTCAATCCCCGGCTACACCGAGCGCGAGAAGCTGGAGATCGCCAAGAGGTACCTCGTGCCGCGGCAACTCGAAGAGAACGGACTGAAACCGGAACAATGCGTGTGGGAAGATGACGCGGTCCGACGTGTTATCAACGACTACACACATGAGGCCGGTGTGCGTGAGCTGGAACGACAGATCGGCGCGATTTGTCGCGGTATTGCATCACAAGTTGCGCGCGGCAAGACCGAGCACGTCACCGTCACGCCCGACGTCGTCCGAGAAATGCTCGGCCCGGCAAAATATGTTCGCGAAACAAGACTCAAGACCAGCAAACCCGGTGTAGTCACCGGCCTGGCTTACACGCCGCAAGGCGGCGAGGTATTGCACATCGAAGCGACACGCTATCCCGGCAAAGGGAACATCACGCTCACCGGACACATTGGCGAAGTGATGAAGGAATCGGTCCAGGCCGCGCTGAGTCTCCTTCGCAGCCGCGACGGCCAACTGGGCGTGAATTCAGAGGATTTTCGCAAGATGGACATTCACGTGCACGTTCCGGCCGGGGCTGTGCCGAAAGACGGGCCATCGGCCGGCATTGCCATGTTCACCGCGCTCGCCTCGCTCTTTAGCAACAAGCCAGTTCGACCCGATGTGGCTATGACCGGCGAAATCACTTTGCGCGGACTGGTTCTGCCCATTGGTGGATTAAAGGAAAAAAGCTTGGCAGCGATGCGCGCTGGCATTTCCACGGTCATCATCCCGAAGCTGAACGAAAAAGATCTGGTCGATGTTCCGGAAGAAGTGAAACAGAAAATCAAATTCGTCCCCGTTGAAAACGTCGACGAAGTTCTAGCCGTAGCGCTGGAGAAGAACGGAGCCGTTCCCGCATCAGAACCCAAGTCGACCTAAGCTGCTTCGTCGCGAGGAGTGGCCGTTGGCTTCATCGATTGGTTAGATCGCAGGGCCATTTCTCGGGCCCGTATTCACTATTATTTTTTCTTCTCTTGAACACTTTGAATGGACGCTTTTCCACTCGAATCGATGGCAATCGTAACGGTTCTGTTGCATTCATGAGCTTTGTTGTCGTCAGTGGTCCATTCGTCATGTGCGATTAGCACCAATGTGTCTGGCTTCACCCAGCTCTTTGGGGTCAGATTGCTGTTGATGTATCCTGCCAGCCCGGGGTGATCACATTCAGGAAAATCGGGTAACTCATGCACCTTGGTTTCAACGAGCGTTATCCTCACCTCACCATCTTTCCCATCCTCGAAAGACATGGCGAACCGTCCATCCGGAGAACGGTCGCTCGTCTTTTCACCAGCGAATCCGACGATCGGCGTAGCCAGGACAAAGGCCGCAGCCACAAATACAGCTCTAAAGCGAATGAAGAATAAACGGGACATCTAACGAGAAGAAGATGAGCCGCCGCGAGCGAGAGCGCGCGTGGCTGCGGGTGAAGTGGCTGCGGGTGAAAGGGTTCTAGTCATCTGAAAACTGGGTAGTACGCCGGCTCGCAGTCGGCTCCATCGCCCGGTTAGGCCTGTTCATCGAGTTCCTTGAGGGTTACTCCATCCTTAGTCTTCCACTCTATAAGTCCGTTGGCGCTGCCGCCCTCGATCACTGCTGCGGCGGCGCTAGGACTGGAAAACTGAACATCGCGGACGAACTCGTAAAAGCCATCCTTCTGAGTAAGCGTGCCATCGACTATCAACTGTTTCCGAGTAGCGATAGTCGCTGGCCAGCTCTTCGCGGACTCACGCTCCTGCAACACAGCCGTAGAACCTCTGAGCACAACGAAACCATCAGGCGTGCGATGACCGCGTGCCTCAGCGCCTTTCCGGCGGCAGAATAGCAAACCTCCAGATTGCGGCTTCGCGGCGGGTTGGGCGACGGGGATGAGAAGGTCGGAACCAAGAACTGGCAAAAGCTGACGAATGCGCGAAAGGAACACTTCCATGTCCTCACGGTCGGATTCTGGAAGCCGTGATCCACCAGCCTGATTCTGCTCAAGGGTGAAGCGGTCGATCTGCGCTGCTTCGGCAAGGAGGCGGCTCTCAAGGTATCTCACATGAGCCTTAGTTAGGTTCTCGTCCTTGCTGACAAAGACGATCGCCGAAATCCAAAATTCCTTCGTCTTGTGCTGCTTTAGTCGGTCGCGAATAACTTCCGCCTCGCCGATGTAAGCGCGAGGAGTGTTCGCGAGCGGATCGCTGCCCGTAAGAATATAAACGCCTGCCTTGTCGAGCTCCTCGCGCGCTAAGAGATCGTCTAGCTCGGTGCGAGGCGCCGCGATAGCCTTACCAGTCCAATTCGAGATTTCGGCTGTGCGCAAACTCTTCGCGTCGCCGCGAGGAAGGAAGAGCTTAATGGTTGCCGAATTCATGGGGTGCTAAAGGCCTAACGAGAATTAGACGAATGTTCGTAAAAAAAGGCGAACATTTTTTCGCCTATCAGCCTAGGCAATTGGCTCTTGCAGCATCCGGCTACTTCCATTCCCAGTATTCCGAGCGCGTGTTGCCGTCTGCGTCTACAGCGTATTCGAATAGCACCGCGACCTTGTTTAGCCGGGACAATTTTGAGGGCATCGTCTGATAATAAATCGCACCGCGGTAACTCGCGGTCCCGTCTTTGTTCATCGTGCCGACACCGTGCCCGGTCCAGCTGGCCAGTTTCCCATCCGCCGTTGTGACTACTCCTTGCCCTTCGCCAAAGAGTGTGCCGTCTGGACGCACCACGGTCCAATAGGTGCCCGTCTCCCTGAACCTTACTCCCAGCAACGATCCATTCGCCTGAAACGACGTTTCCATTTTTGGACCGCCGCCTGGGTTTGCTAATACGCGCTGCGAAGTAATTTTGCCTGATCCGTCGCCAATCTTATCGCCTAACATAACTCTCCTCTCGTTGATGTTTCTCTAATCCGTTGAATTCAGCTCAGAAGACAGTAGCAAAAAAGCTTTTGACCGTCCACGCAGAGGCAATTCAACGGGCTTTTAGTTCTACGATGACTCGCGGCGAAATCGCCAATTACAACGGGTTGAGGACAACGCGTTCCACCGGAGATCCTCTTACTGCTCTTCGGGGTTCGGTTGTTTCTCGGTCTGCTCGCGAGTCGAATCAGTGTGCTCTTCACCATTCGCTCGTTGCTCGATCTGTTCGAGAGTCGGATCAGTGTCGCTGATCCATTCGCGGGCTTGCTTAACTTCAACTGGATTCACTGGAATGGCCCGCGGAATTTCTTCGCCTCTCGCAACGAGCCCGCCCTCGTACTTCACCGGCTTCGCCCGTTTGATCGGAAATTTCCAGTGACGCCCAAATCTGTAGAGCGCATAAAACATCGTCTTAGCTTCGATGCCGCTCACGCCACTGCAACGCATGGCGTAGTAGAACATCCGGTCACAATCCTGCCACGGGCGGTTGTGTTCGCCGTAGGCCACGTCGTGTAAGACAGAAGCATTGCGATATTTTCCTTCGAACGGTCCGCCCATGAATGACCAGAGATAGCGCGGGATGGATGCGCCATCGACAACCGATCCGATCGGCGCCACCCAGACAAAGCCCTGCGGATCGGTATAACGTAATTCAGTCAACAGCGTCATTGTCCGCCCGTCCGGGTTCCACTTCGTCACCGGTTCGCCATCGTAGGAGCCCCATTTGGATTCGACTGAAACGGATTCCTCATCGCCGATAACTTCGGCCGGCTCGTTATCCGCACCGTATGCGGCCAAAGCCGCCATGAAGCCGAAGAACGCGAACAATTGAATAATTCTCCTGTTTCCCATGTGAGACCAGTACGTTGAACGTTTTGCCTCAGGTTTCAACTCGCGAGCGCTTCCGCCTCTGCCTCCGTTCGTCCAGTGCCAAAGGTGCGGTCTTGTAGTTAGCTTGGCGCGTGAGGAGCGGGAGCATCGGATGTCCGCCAAGCTGGCTGACTTCCAGTCGCTGCTGCGAGCT
>WNFV01003704.1_pt1 | contig 36369 bp, 27 predicted proteins | sample 5400101 | NCBI WGS metagenome assembly WNFV01 (sample SAMN13153361, study PRJNA577476) | soil metagenome | isolation source: 115 cm soil or saprolite under grassland replicate 1 | place: USA:California | collected 2016-06-15 | reverse complement strand
GACGGCGGCAGATGAGCGTGCCCGACGGCAGCCGGCCACCCGAGCGTGTCCTCGTGGTGCCCCGGGCGGTGGCCGTCCCGGAGCCGTGGCGGGGCATGCTGACCGACCGAGGCACGTTGACAGCGACGATGGCGGCAATCGCCGCGCACGGTCGCTTCGCGCCCCGCGCCGAGATGGAGGACGACCCGACATTCAAGCAGGTGATCCCGTACCTCGTCCTGCGTGACGGCGAGCGCTGGTTCCTCATGCGCCGGACGCGGGCCGGCGGGGACGTCCGGCTCCACGACCGCTGGTCGATCGGGATCGGGGGACACCTCAACCCGGGCGATCGCGACCTTGCGGGAGGACTCAACCGGGAATGGGCCGAGGAGCTCGTGGCCGAGTTCGTTCCGCCCTTCCGGCCGGTGGGGCTCCTGAACGACGACGAGACCGCCGTCGGGGCGGTCCATCTGGGGGTCGTCTACGTGGCGGATGCGGCCGGCCGGCCGGTTGCCATCCGGGAGACAGACAAGCTGAGCGGGTCGTTCGCGACGACGCCCGAGGTGGCTGCCGTCCGCGACCGCATGGAGAGCTGGAGCGAGCTTGCCTTCGAGGCGCTGGCCGAGCTGTCCCTGGCCGAGGCGCCGGTGACCGGGCGTCGTTCGGCGGGTTCGGGGGAGGATCGGGTGGTACCTCTATAATCGGCCGGCCGGGCTCACCGGCACGGACAACCGAGTTCGGGGAGCTGATGCCGGCCAAGATCCTCGTCGTCGATGACGATCCAAACGTCCAGCGCCTGCTGACGTACACGCTCAAGCAGGAAGGCTACGAGGTCATCGTGGCCGGCGATGGCGCCGAGGGCTTCCGGTTGTGGGGCACCGAGACCCCGGCCCTCATGCTCCTCGACGTGATGCTGCCCAAGCTCGACGGCTATCAGGTCGCGGCCCAGATCCGGACGGAGGAGGGCACGACCGCCCACGTCCCGATCATCATGCTCACCGCCGAGCGCGAGGTGGAGCAGAAGGTGCGCGGCCTGCGCGCCGGCGCGGACGACTACCTGATCAAGCCCTTTCATCCTGCCGAGCTGCTCGCCCGGATCAAGAGCCTGCTCGCCCGCTTCGCCCCGGCCGAGACCCTGGTGGGCCGGCCCCCGCTCGGCCGGATCCTCGTCTTCTACGGGGCGAAGGGCGGCGTCGGCACCACGACCATCGCGATCAACACCGCGATCGCCCTCCATCGCGAGCTCGGACGGAAGGCGGCCCTCGTCGACGGCAACCTCCAGTTCGGCGACCACCGCGTCTTCCTGGACCTGGGCCTGGACCGCAAGAGCATCGTGGACGTGGTGACCGCGCCGTCGATCGACGTCGACCTCATCAAGCAGGTCCTCGTCAAGCACGACGCCGGCATCGACCTGCTCCTGGCGCCGCCCTCGCCGGAGACCGCCGAGCTCGTGACCCAGGACCACATGCCGGTGGTCCTGGACCAGCTCCGGACGCTGTACGACTACATCCTCGTCGACATCGACAAGAAGCTCGACGAGATCAACCTGCGGATCCTCGACGCGGCCGACACGATCTTCGTCGTCATGACGGCGGATCTTTCGTGCCTCAAGAATGTCCGCCTCGTGCTGGAGACGATCGCCAACCTGGGCTACGAGCAGGACAAGGTCCGGCTGGTCCTCAATCGATCCAACGCCTTCACCGGGATCAGCGTCAGGAACGCCGAAGGCGCCCTCAAGCGCACGATCGATCACCAGGTGGTCAACGAGTATCGCGGCGCCATCAGCGCGCTCAACAGCGGCGCGCCGTTCATGTTCACCAAGGCCGATTCGCTGCTCGGCCGGTCCTTGCTCGACTTCGCCCGGACCGTCGACAAGCTGCCGGCCCGCCGGGCCGGTCGCCTGGCGCCGGCGACCGCTGATCGGACGCCGGCCCAAGCCCCGACGCGGAGATAGGCCGCGTAACCGTCCTCCGGTAAGTCGCAGGTGAGCCGCCGCGCCTAGCCTGCGGAGGTGCTTGCCAGCGTCCTGTCGGCCACCCTCCACGGGCTCGAGGGCCGCGTCATCCGCGTCGAGGTGGACGTCGCCCCGGGCTTGCCCGGGTTCTCCATCGTGGGCCTGGCCGACACCGCGCTCCAGGAGGCACGGGAGCGGGTCCGCGGCGCGATCCGCAACAGCGGCTTCGCCTACCCACCCCGCCGGATCACGGTCAACCTCGCCCCGGCGGACTTGCGCAAGGCCGGCGCGTCGCTGGACCTGGGTATCGCGGCTGCGATCCTCCTGGGGTCGGAGCAGGTCCGGGCCACCGGCCGCTGGGCGCTCGTCGGGGAGCTGTCACTGGGCGGCGAGGTCCGGCCCGTGCCGGGACTCCTGCCGATGGTCGCCGCACTCTGCCGCCGTGGCGTCCGTCGGGTCGTCGTGCCCGTCGAGGCCCAGACCGAGGCACGGCTCGTGGCCGGCCTGGAGATCGTCGGGGTCGCGTCGCTCGGCGAGGCGATGCTCAGCATCCGGACTGCCCACTCGAGCCGGCGGCTGCCACCAGCCGCGGCCCGGGTGGAGCTCGCGGCCCCGAGCGAGACTTGGGGCGGTGCGTCGCCCGAAGAGCGGGGAGCCACCGCGGCGCCACATGCAGCGTCGCCGGTGCTGGCTCCCGACCTGTCGGACGTTCGCGGCCAGCTGGAGGCCAGGCGCGCGCTGGAGGTCGCCCTCGCCGGCGGCCATGCGCTGCTGATGGTCGGCCCTCCGGGAGCGGGCAAGACGCTGCTGGCCCGGACGATCCCGGGCCTCCTGCCGCCGCTCGGCGATGCCGAGGCCCTGGCCGCGACCGTCGTCCATTCCGTCGCGGCCGAGCGACCCATCCAGGGTCTGGTTCGCCGGCCACCGTTTCGGGCTCCCCACCACACGATCTCGTACGCCGGCATGGTCGGCGGCGGGCCCCGCCTGTCGCCCGGCGAGGTCAGCCTGGCCGATCACGGCGTGCTCTTTCTCGATGAGCTGCCGGAGTTTGGACGAGACGTCCTGGAGGCGCTCCGCCAGCCGCTCGAGGAGGGGACCGTGACGATCGTCCGGGCGGGCCGAGCGGAGACGTTCCCGGCCCGGTTTCAGCTCGTCGCCGCGATGAATGCCTGCCCCTGCGGGCGCGCGGGCCAGGATGGCGAGACCTGTCGCTGCCCAAACGCGGTTGCCGCTCGCTACACGGACCGCGTCTCGGGGCCGCTCCGCGATCGGATCGACCTGTGGGTGGCAATGACCAGGGTCGCCCCGGCCGCCGTGGTCGCGATCGAGACGCCAGAATCGAGCGCCGCGGTGGCGGAGCGGGTGGCCGCGGCGCGGAGGCGGCAGCTGGCGCGATCGGGCACCCTCAACGCGACGCTCGCCGGGCGCGCCCTGCGTTTGGCTTGCCGGCTCGACCGGCAGGCTGTCGCTCGCGCGGTGGAGCTCGCCGAGCTCGAGGGGCTGTCGGCCAGGGGAACGGAACGGCTCCTCCGGGTGGCCCGGACCGTGGCCGACCTCGCCGGCGCCGGGCCTGTCGGGTGCAGGGCGCTCGAGGAGGCCGCGCGGTATCGGTCGCCGTCGCGCGTCCTGGACCGGCGGATCGCGGTCTGATGCTCGGCGTGGGACAGTTCGGACCGATCTCCGAGGAGCGTCAACCGGACCGCGAGCGCGAGGCAGAGCGGGACGCCTGGGTGGTCATGGCTTCTGTCGACGGCCTGGGCCCGGTCGCGTTCGGCATCCTGCTCAGGCGGTTCGGGAATGGCCGGTCCGTGCTTGAGGCGGCTCGACGAGCAGACGGCCGGCGGGTCCTGTCAGATGCTGCCGATCCGGCCGATCGGGTGGAAAGCGTGGTCGCCGGCCGGCTGGTCGCCGCGGCACACGAGGCCGACCTCATCGTGGGACGGGCGGCCGAGCTGGGGCTGGCCGTCCTGACCCTCGAGGACGAGCGATTCCCGCCCCGTCTCCTGGCAATCGAGCTGCCACCCCACCTGCTGTTCATCAGGGGCGATGCCGGCGCACTCTCACGGCCGCATGCGGTCGCGATCGTCGGGACGCGGCGCCCGACGGAGCACGGCCGGCGGGTCGCCGCACGCGTGGCGGCGGCCGTCGCCGACGCCGGGGCCACCGTCGTCTCGGGCCTGGCCGTCGGCGTCGACGGCGCCGCTCACGCGGCGGCCGTGGGGGCGGGCGGGACGACGGTCGCCGTCCTGGGCAGTGGACACGGCCGTCTCTTCCCTCGGGCCCACCAACGGCTGGCCGAGGGCATGGTCGACGGCGGCGGCGCGGTCGTTTCGGAGTTCTTCCCCGACGTGGGACCAACCAAGGGCACCTTCCCGCGCCGGAATCGGCTCATCAGCGGCCTGGCCGACGCCACGGTCGTCGTGGAGGCGCCCGTTCGGAGCGGCGCCCTCATCACCGCCAGCTGGGCCCTCGAGCAGGGACGCGAGTGCTTCCTGGCGCCTGGGCCCGTTGACACGCCGACGTCGGCCGGCTGCCTGGCGTTCCTGCGGGAGCACTGGGGCGCCGCCCGGATCGTGGCCGGGATTCCCGAGCTCGTGGATGACCTCGGGCTGATCGGGGCTTCTGCGGAAGGACCTCGGACGGTTGCCCATGTCGAGCTCGGGTCCGTCGAGCGCGCCCTGGCCGACGCGCTGGCGGATGGGGCCTCGACGACCGATGAGCTGGTCCGGACCGTCCGGCAGCCGGTGGCGACCGTCCTGGGTGGAATCACCGTTCTCGAGATGCGCGGCCTGGTCGTGAGCGCCTACGGTCGTCATCGCCTGGCGGGCCGTCTCGCCGGAGCCGGACCCGCACGTTTGCGCCGCGCTCGGGCCGGGTGATAGGGTACGCCCGACCAACGGAGCCCCAGCTCCCACCGGCCGGACAGCCAACGACGCCGTCGGGCCCCCAGCCACGCGCCAGGAGACTGTCTATTGCGAAGGCTCGCCGCGGCGGCTCTCGCTGTCCCGATCTTCGTCACGCTGTACGTCCCCGTTCTCTTGCGGCGCTCCATCGCTGCCCGGGTCAGCCTGGTTCTCGGCATCGGCGGCCTGCTCGGCCTCGGCGCGATCGGGGCCCTGGTGCCGGGCGGTACCTTGGCGACGGCGCTGTCCACGCCCGCGCCGGTCGCCAGCACCGCCTTCGGGCCGACGGTCGGGACGAACGTCGCCCCAGGCGCTCCGGTGGACGTCACGTTCAGCCGACCCATGGACCGCGCCGCCGTCGCCGAGGCCGTTTCGATATCGCCGAGTCAGGCGGTCCAGCTCGAGTGGAACCCGGCGGGGACCACGCTGACGGTTCGGCCGGCCAAGCTCTGGGAGACCGGCACGTATTACACGATCACGATCGGCGGAGCGGCGGCCGATCGTGACGGACACGCCCTCGGCGCACCGATGCGAGTCGCCTTCGTGACCCGTACCGCCACCCTGGGCCGGATCGTCGCGACCCGGCTGGACGGGCGGGCGGCCAACGTGCGGACGGCATTCCGCGTGTCGTTCGATCACCCCGTCGACGTAGCGGCGGCCGCAAAGGCCTTCCGAATCGCGCCGGCGGTGGAGGGCAGCTTCCTGCTGCCGACAACGGCCAGCGCGAAAGAGCTGACGTTCGAGCCCCTGGCGCCGCTGGCCGCCAGCACCGTCTACCGGGTGACGCTCGATGGGTCGTTCAACGACGCCGACGGCGCCCCCGTGGGGCTGTCGAACGACCTGGCGGTCCGCACCGGCCGGGCCCCGGCGATCGTCCGGTTCCGCCCGCATTCGGGCTCGACGGGCGTGTCGCGGCGGGCGGCGCTCTCGGTTCGCTTCACCATGCGCATGGATCGATCCACGACGGCCGCGGCGTTCACGGTCACGGCCGACGGGAAGCCGGTGAGCGGCAACACGAGCTGGGCCGAGGGAGACACCGTACTCGTGTTCCGACCGAAGTCGGCACTGCCGGCCGGCGCCATGGTAAGGATGACGGTCGGCGCCGGCGCGACCGCGCGGAGCGGGGCGGCCATCGCCGCGCCCGGGCAGGGCCGCTTCCGGACCGACAAGCCCAGGGCAAAGGCCCGAGCCGTCGCTCGCGCCACGAGCTCCGTGCCGATCGCGCACGCGTCCGGAGGGAGCGTCGGCAGCGGCAGCTGGTATGCCGTGGAGGTCTACTACCTCAAGCTCATGAACTGCACGCGGACCGGCGGCTGGGTCCTCTCGAACGGATCGTGCAGCAGTCCGGGTGGCCTGTCCACGCCTCCGATCGTGCTGGACGCGGGCCTTTCCAGCCGGGTCGCCCGCCCGTACGCCAAGCTCCTGGCCCAGACGGGCGCCTGCACGCATTTCTACAACGGCTCGCCGACCGACCGGCTCCACCGCGCCGGCTACAGTGGCTGGGCCGCCGAGAATCTCGGCTGCCGGAGCGCCGCCAACGCCTACGCATCGGTCCTGGGCTCGCACCTGTACTTCCAGACCGAGAAGCCGTGCAGCGGCTACTGCCACTACGCGAACCTGATGAACCCGGACTACAAACGGTGCGGCATCGGCGTGTGGGTCTACGGCGGCCGGGTCCGGCTGGTCGTCGACTTCTACCACCCCTGATCGCGCGACCGGCTCCACTCCGTCGATGATCCGCAACACCGTCGTCCACCTGGCGAACGAGCAGCCGCTGCTGGCCGACCTGTACCGGATGCCGGATCCCGGCGACGTGGCGCTCGTCTGCACGAACCTGCGGATGAAGAACGGCGAGCGGCCGATCTTCGCCGATGATTCCCGGTCGACGTTCGTCTTCCCGCTCGTCTTCGTGCGTTTCGTCGAGATCCCGGAGTCGGCCATGGCCGGCGTCCAGACGGGCCAGCGCGACCCCGGGGTCCTGGCCCTGTCCGCGGGCCGAACGGAGGAGACGACGCCGGCGGCCGCGGCGGCGCGAGGCGCGGCCACGGGCGCCTCGCCGGAACGACCGGGCGAGCCCGCGCCCACCGCGACAGATGCCGATCTCGAGATCGACGAGGAGTTCCTGCGCCGCATCCGGGACGCCTGACCCGGCCCCTCCGACCGGGGCCGGATGACCGGCCGTGCAGAGGCCGGTGCTAGACTCGGCCGCGATGACTCGCAACCTCGTGGTCGTCGAATCGCCGGCCAAGGCGAAGACGATCGAACGCTATCTGGGCCCGGACTTCACGGTTCTGGCGTCCTACGGTCACGTCCGTGACCTCCCTGAGAAGCTCGGCAAGAACCAGCTCGGGGTGGACGTCGAGCATGACTTCGAGCCGGAGTACGAGATCGTGGCGGACCGTCGCAAGCAGGTTGGCGCCATCCAGAAGGCCGCCAGCAAGGCGGATGTCGTCTACCTCGCGACAGACCTCGATCGCGAAGGAGAGGCGATCGCCTGGCACGTGTCGGAGGCGATCGGCCTGGACCCGGACAAGACGCGCCGCGTGACCTTCAGCGAGATCACCGGCCCGGCGATCCGCGAGGCATTCGCTCATCCGCGCGGCATCGACAGCCACCTGGTGGACGCCCAGCAGGCGCGCCGGATCGTGGACCGCCTCGTCGGTTACCGCCTGAGCCCGCTGCTCTGGAGGAAGGTCCGGACCGGGCTGTCGGCCGGACGCGTCCAGTCGGTGGCCGTCCGCCTCGTGGTCGACCGCGAACGGGAGATCCGGGCCTTCACGGCTCGCGAGTACTGGACTCTCGATGCCATCCTGGCCAGCGAGGGCGGCGAGTTCTCCGCCGACCTCGTGCGGATCGATGGCCGGAAGCCGGAGATCGCCGACGAGACGACCGCCCAGCGGCACCGGGACGCGCTCTCCACGGCCCACCCGGTGGTCACGAGCGTCGCTGTCAAGCCGTCCAAGCGCAACCCGGCGCCGCCGTTCACGACGTCCACGCTCCAGCAGGAGGCCAGCCGCAAGCTCGGGTTCAGCCCGAAGCGAACGATGACGGCCGCCCAGCGGCTGTACGAGGGGATCGCCACGCCGGAGGGCCAGGTCGGGCTCATCACCTACATGCGGACGGATTCGGTCGCGCTGTCGCGCCAGGCGCTGGCCGAGGCCAGGACCGTCATCGCCGGCCGGTTCGGGGCGCGGTACACCGTGCCCAAGGGTCGGGTCTACAAGACGAAGACGCGCGGAGCCCAGGAGGCCCATGAGGCCATCCGGCCGACGTCGTTCGATCGGGACCCGGAGGCGATGGCCGCGACCCTGCCAAGGGACGAGGGCCGCCTGTATCGCCTGATCTGGCAACGTGCCCTGGCCAGCCAGATGGCCGCCAAGGAGCTCGAGACCACGACGGTCGAGCTGGCGGCCGGACCGTACGATCTGCGCGCTTCGGCCACCCGGACGCTGTTCGATGGGTTCGCCGCGGTGTACACGGAGGGTCAGGACGACGCGGCCGAGGAGGCCGAGCGTTCCCTGCCGGCCCTGGCCACTGGCGACCCGACGGACGTCCAGTCGGTGGAGGCGAAGCAGCACTTCACTGAGCCGCCGCCACGCTTCACCGAGGCGACACTCATCAAGGCCCTCGAGGAGCACGGGATCGGCCGGCCGTCGACGTACGCCGCCACGATCTCGACGATCCTCGATCGCGGATACGTCATCGTCCGGGAGCGGCGCCTCCAGCCCGAGCCGGTGGGGGAGATCGTCACGGACCTCCTGGTCGGCCACTTCGGCGAGCTGGTCGATCTCGAGTTCACGGCCCGGATGGAGGAGGACCTCGACGAGGTCGCCAGTGGGAAGCGCGAATGGGTGCCCCTCGTCCGCGCGTTCTATGAGCCGTTCGGGGCGCTCGTGGACCGGAAGGCCACGGAGATCGCCCCGGGTGACTTTCGAACGCTGCCCTCCGACCAGCTCTGCTCGGAAGGTCACCCGATGGTCATCCGTCTCGGCCGCAACGGAGCATTCCTCGGCTGCTCGCTGTATCCCGAGCACAAGGAGACGCGGCCGTTGCCGGATGACGGGCGCAACGGCAGCGAGCCGACCGATGGCACCGGCGGCGAGCACGCCCCCAGCCTGCCCGGCGTCGGCGAGTCGTGTCCGGAGTGCGGTGCGACCGAGGGCGGCACGCTCGTGGCGAGGACCGGCCGGTACGGGGCGTTCGTCGGCTGCGAGCGCTACCCCGATTGCCGCTACATCCACAAGTCGGGGCCGCCGCCGCCGGACCCGCTGGCGTTCGAGGTGACCTGCCCCCGCTGCGGACAGGGCCATCTCGTGACCCGCCGAGCTCGCCGCTCGGGCTCGCTGTTCTGGGGCTGCTCGCGGTATCCGAAATGCGATTTCACGACGTCGCGCGAGCCGCTGGGCGCCGTCCACGATGCGGACGGCGGAGCGGTCGCCCGGGAGGGCAACGCCGGGGCCATCTGCCTGACCTGCGGCGCGGCCATCCAGGTGCCGGCGGGCGGTGTGACGCCGGGCGCCAGGCTGGCCGGCGGCCCGCCGGACCCAGAGGCGCTGACCCGGCCGGCTCGCCGGGGTCGCCCCGCGGGCGGCGGACGCTGCGCCGGGTCGGCCCGCGGTCGGGGGGCGGCGGCCGGGAGCCCGGCGGGCGGCCGGACCCGAGCCGCACGGCGTGGCCGGTCCACCGAGCGCACGCCCGGGGCGTGACCGACGATCCGGGCGCTCGCCCCGCCCTGGACCGCTTCATCACCGCCCTCGAGGCACGGGACACCTCGCCGAACACCCGGCGCGCCTACCGGACCGCCGTCGGCGCGTATCTCGACTGGCTGGCCAGCCGCAGCGTGGACTGGCGGGCGCCCGCCCGCACCGAGCTGCGCGCCTACCTCGCCGACCTGGGCACGGGCCGTGCTCGCTCCACGGTCGCCCAGCGACTGGCCGCACTGCGGGCGTTCTATCGCTTCGCCGGCCGGAACGGGCTGGCTGCCGGTGACCCCTGGGCCGCCCTGGCGACGCCTCGCCTGCCGCGCCGGCTGCCGCGGGTCCTGGAGGTGGACCAGGTGGAGCGGCTCCTGGGCATGGTCGATGCCGACCTGGCGGCGGCCGCGGGCAAGCCCCAGGCGGTGGCGATCGCCCTGCGCGATCGGGCGCTCGTCGAGACGGCCTACGCCGCCGGGCTGCGAATCGGCGAGCTGGCCGCCGCCTCCCTGACGGACCTCGACCTGCGGCGCGGCGAGGTCCGCGTCATGGGCAAGGGCCGCAAGGAGCGGATCGGGCTGCTGGGACGTCCCGCCCGGCAGGCGCTGGAGCGATACCTGGCCGATGGACGTCCGGTGCTCCGCGCCCGGATGCGACGAGCCGGCGGGCCCGAGCCGGCCACGCTCTTCCTCAACCATCGAGGCGACCCGCTGGGCGTGCGCGGCCTGCGGTTCCGCCTGGATCGCCTTCGCCGGCTGGCCGGCCTGCCGCTGGGCGTCTCGCCCCACACGTTGCGCCACAGCTTCGCGACCCACCTGCTGGAGGGCGGGGCCGACCTGCGCGTCGTCCAGGAGCTGCTGGGCCACGAGAGCCTGGCCACGACCCAGGTCTACACCCACGTTTCGCCCGCGCGGCTGCGGTCCGCCTACGACGCGGCTCATCCACGCGCGCGCGCCGACCGTCGCGCGGAGGTCTCCGGCGAGTTGAACGGCGACCTGCCCGCGTGACGAACGGCCGCACGCTCGCGCGGGCGGGCCTCATCGTCACCGGCGCCTTCTTCGCGTCGCGTCTGTTGGGTGGCGTGCGGTCGGCGGTGATCGGCGCCGAGTTCGGGGCAGGTCCCGAGCTCGACAGCTTCCTCGCGGCGTTCCGCATCCCGGACGTCATCTTCCAGCTCGTGGCGGCCGGGGCGCTATCGTCGGCGCTCATCCCCATCGTCGCCGGGCTGCACGCCGCCGATGAGGACGCCCGCGCCTGGCGCGTGGCGTCGACGGTGACGACCCTGATGATGGCCGTGCTCCTGGTCCTGGCCGCAGTGGTCGCGCTGGCCGCGCCGGTCATCGTGCCGGCGATCACGTACGGGTTCCCGGCGGCGCAGAGCGCCAAGACGGCCGAGCTCACCCGGATCATGCTGCTGAGCCCGATCTTCCTCGCCCTCGGGTCGATGGCGACGACGCTCCTCAATACCCGGAACCGCTTCGGTGCGTCGGCGGTCGCCCCGCTCGCCTACAACGGCGCGATCATCGGTGCCGCCGTCCTGCTGGGACCGACGATGGGAATCACCGGGCTCGCCATCGGCGTGGTGGCCGGATCGATCTGTCATATCCTCGTCCAGCTCGGACCCCTCCGGGCGATCGGCTTTCGCTACCGGCCGAGCATCGACCTGGCCGATCCCGAGGCGCGCCAGGCGCTCCTGCTGATGGCTCCCCGAGCGATCGGGCTGGGGGCCAGCCAGCTCACCTTCCTCGTCGCCACGGCGCTCCTCTCCAGCCAGCCGCCGGGGTCGCTGACCGCGTTCACCTTCGGCTTCACCCTGTTCCAGATCCCGTTCGGCGTAATCGGCGTGCCGATCGGCATCGTCGCCCTGCCGTCGCTGTCGCGCGACCTCGCCCGCGGCGACGTCGACAGCTACCTGACGCTCCTGACCCGATCGATGCGGCTCATCCTGTTCGTCATGCTGCCGATCGTGGGGCTGACGATGGTGCTGCGGACGGAGGTCGTGACGCTGGTCTTCGACTGGGGCCGGTTCAGCGCGGCCGGCGTTGCCGCGACGGCAGTGGCGCTCCTCTTGCTCATCCTCGCCCTGCCGTCAGAATCGCTTACGGCCATCCTGGCACGCGCCTTCTACGCCAGCCGGGATACGGCCACGCCGGTCGTCGCCGCCGTCGTGGCGGTGGCGATCAATACCTCGTTCGCGATCCTGGCGATCGGCTCGCTGGGCCTTGCGGCCGTCGCCATCGGCATCGTCCTGGGCTCGTGGGTCGAGGCGGCGTTTCTGGTCGTGGTCCTCCGCCGCCGCCGACCGGCCTTTGCGGCCGGATCCGTCGCCGCTGCCGCCCCGCCGATGATCGTCGCCGCGGCGGCCGCGGCGGCTGTGGCGGCCCTCGTCCTGGGAGCCAGCCAGGCGATGCTCGGCGTCGATCCGTCCAAGGCGACCGTCCTGGTCGAGCTGGTCGCGGCGACCGGCGCTGGCGGCCTGGCCTACCTGGGACTGAGCAGCCTGTTCCGGGTTCCTGAGGTCAGGACGCTCTTCGACCTGGCCGTCGCGGCCGTACGCCGGGAGCCCGCCGAGTGAGTCACGACCCGTCGGCCTGGGACGAATTCGTGGCCGCCAGCCCGCAGGCGACGTACCTGCAGGCTACGGCCTGGGGGCGGGTCAAGGCGGCGAACGGATGGTCCGCGGAGCACGTCGAGACGGTGTCCGGCCAAGGGCCACGGGTCGGCGCCCAGGTCCTCCTCAGGCGGCCGGGGCCGGTGAAAGGGCCACTCTCTTCGCTCGTTCCCTGGGCGTTCGCCTACGCACCCCGCGGCCCGATCGCGGCCGCATGGTCGGATCCCGCGGCCGCCGTTTCGGCCTGGACCGCCGCCGTCCGCGACCATCGCTGGGCAGGGCGACCGGCGCTCCTCCGGATCGATCCGGAGATCGAGCGCGACGGCCCGTTCGACCGGGACGGCGTCCTCCGCGCCACGCTTGCGGCGGCAGGCTGGCGGTCCGCGCCCGAAGTCCAGCCCACCACGACCCGGGTCGTGGACCTGCGTGCCGAGGAAGCCGCCCTGTGGTCCGACCTCCGCAAGAAATGGCGGCAATACGTCAATCGCGCACGGGCGGCCGGCGTGACGGTCAACGAGGCTCAGGCCGACCGGCTCGGCGACTTCCACCGGATCATGACGGAGACGTCGCGGCGGACCGGCACCCTGATCCGTACCGAGGCGGCCTATCGCGACATCTTCGAGGCGTACCAGCCGACCGGTGACGCCCGGCTGCTCTTCGCCGAGGAGGCCGACGGCACGGCCCAGGCGGCTCTCCTCCTGGTCCGCTGCGGCACCCGCGTGGTGGAGCCCTACGGCGGAATGACCGCGGCGGGGGCGGAGTCGCGCGCGAACTACCTCCTCAAGTGGGAGGCCATCCGCTCGTCCCGGGCCGCCGGGGCCACGAGCTACGACATGTGGGGCCTCGTCCACCCCGGGATCCGCCAGTTCAAGGCCGGCTTCGGCGGGCGGGAGATCACGACGATCGGTGCCTGGCAGCTGCCGCTCGATCGGCTGGGCGCGAGCCTCTACCGGGCCGGCGAGGCGATCGTGGGCCGGACCGCCCGGCGCCGCCGCGAATCGCCGGGACCCACCGACGACAGCGCGTCGACTGCGCCGGAAGGGGAGAGCTGAGTGGCGATCCACGAGGCCACACCCGCGGAGCTCGATGGCTGGGATGCCCGGACCGTGGAGGTGCCGGGCGGCGACGTGTACCAGTCCATCGCGTGGGCCAGGTATCGCGAGCGGCACGGCTGGCGGCCGCGCTTCCTGGTCTTCGACGACGGCTTCCGGCTGCTCTCGCTGGAGCGGCCGTGGCCGTTGATCGGTGGGGCCGGAGCGTACCTGTCCCGCGGTCCCGTCGGTGCGGGTGAGCCGGTCGAACGGACGGCCGAGCGGCTCACGGCGGGCGCTCATCACCTCGCCGCGAACGGCGTCGACGTCGTCGCGAGCGACGCCGAGATCGAGGCGGCGACGGGCTACCGCGCGCTCCTTGGGGCGGCGGGCTTCAAGCCCATCGAGGAGGTCCAGGCCTCGCGAGATCGGATGCGCCTGCCATTGCCAGACGGCACGGACGAGGACGAGCTGTTCGCGTCGTTCGGGAGCTCGACGCGCCAGCTCGTCCGCGGCGCAGAGAAATCCGGCCTGCGAGTCGTTCGCTACGACGCAAGAAGCGGTGACGGTCCCGCGGCGGGGGTCGGGGATGGCTTCGAGGCGCCGCCCGGCGGCAGTCTCGGCGCCGCTGCCCGACCCGTCTTCGACCGGTTGTACGACCTGCTCCGTGAGGCGGCCGTGCGCCGCCATTTCCACCTCGGCTCGAAGGCCGCCTTCGTCGACTGGTCGATGGCCGGACTCGCCGCCGGCCATGTCGTCTATCTCGAGGTGCGGGATGGCGACGATCGGCTGCTCGGCGGAGCGACCTTCTACCGTCACGGCGGTCGCCTGACCTATTCCCATTCGGGCGATCGAGCGGACCTGCGGCCCACCTACCCGGGCGTCGTCCGGCTCATCCTGTGGCGAGCGATTCAACTCGCCGTGCGCGAGCGTCTCCAGGAGATGGACCTCGGCGGCGTCGACGTGCCCGGCGCCCGGCGGATACCCCGTGAAGGCGAGGAGATGCACGGCCTGTACGCGTTCAAGCGCTCGTTCGGGGCCGAGTGGCTCGAGCTCAGCGGCAACCACGAATGGGTCGCCCGGCCGTGGCGCTACGCCGCGGGACGGGTCACCGGCCGCCTGGTCGGGCTCAGGCCCGGCGGGACCGGGTCTCGGTGACGCCCGCCGGCGAGCCGGCCGCCGCCTCCATCGCGGAGCTCGTGCGGGCGGCCCAGCCAACGAAGCTGCGACCGATCGCCGGCCTGATCGATCGGCTGGCGGCCCTCGGCGAGGCCGGTCTTCGTGGCGCGCGGTCGGAGGGACGGCCGATCGGAACGATCGCCCTCGCCGGCCTGGAGGCCCGCGGAGTGGCGTACGACTCGCGGCGCGTCGCGCCGGGCATGGTGTTCGTCGCGATTCCCGGCGAGCACGTCGACGGCCATGACTTCGTCGGGGCTGCCGCGGCGGCCGGAGCCGTGGTGGCGATCGTCGAGCGGCCGCTGCCTGGAGAGGCGATCGTCCAGATCGTCGTCGGTCGGACGACGCGGGCGCTGGCCGCGGCGGCCGCCTGGTGGTACGGCGATCCCAGTCACGAGCTGGCGGTGGTGGGCGTGACTGGCACGGACGGCAAGACGACCACGACCTTCCTGGCGGCGGGCGCACTCGAGGCGGCCGGCATCCCGACCGGGCTCGTGGGGACCGTCGAGATCCGGGTCGGCGAGCTACGCGAGCCGAACGCGGAGCACGTCACGACGCCACAGGCGCCCGAGCTGCAGTCGCTGGTGCGAGCGATGGTGGCGTCGGGCAACCGGGCGGCCGTGATCGAGACCACGTCCCACGGCCTGGCCCTCGATCGGGTCGCGGACATCGCGTACGACGCGGCGATCCTCACGAATGTGAGTCACGAGCACCTGGAGCTTCACGGCACGTTCGAGGCGTACCGGGCCGCCAAGCTGTCCCTGTTCGAGCGGCTGGCGGCTCGCGGGCCGGCGATTCGGCCGCGTGCCGGCATCGTCAACCGCGACGACCCGTCGGCGGGCCTGTTCGAGGCTGTCGTCCGGGAGGCCGGAGCGCGCCTCGTCACGTACGGCGCGGACCCCACGGCCGACGTCCACGCAACACACGTGGCGGAGGACGCCCAGCGCCTTCGGGTCGGAGTGGCCGCGCCACACTGGGCCGGGGAGCTGGAGCTCCGCGTCGCCGGTCGGTTCAACGTCCATAACGCCCTCGCGGTCGTCGCTCTTGGTGAGGCCTGGGAGCTGGACTCCGAGGCCATTCGCAGCGGCCTCGAGTCGGTCACCGGCGTTCCGGGCAGGATGGAGCGGCTGGACGCCGGGCAGCCTTTCGGGGTCGTGATCGACTATGCCCACAGCCCCGCTTCTCTGGCGAAGGTCCTCGACCTCCTGGCACCGGTTGCGGCCGCCCGGGGCGGAGATCTCATCGTGGTCTTCGGCTCGGCCGGCGAGCGTGACACGGCGAAGCGGCCGATGATGGGGCGGATTGCGGGGGAGCGCTGCCGCCTGGTCGTCGTGACCGACGAGGATCCGCGAGGCGAGGATCGGGAGGCGATCCTGGACGACATCGCCCGTGGCGCCGAGGCGACCGGCCACCGGCGCGGTCACGACCTGCTGCTCATCGCCGATCGCCGGGATGCCATCGCGGCGGCATTCGAGCGCGCCCGGCCGGGTGACATCGTGCTCCTGGCCGGCAAGGGCCACGAGCGGTCGATCATCGGCCTCGACGGGCCCTCGCCCTGGGTCGAGCGTTCGGCGGCTCTGGCCGCCCTGGCCGACCTCGGCTACGGGCTCCGCGATCTGCCGGCCGGCAGCGGCGACCCACGACCTTCCGGCGGTCGGAAGCGCTGACGACGATGCGTGGCTGCCTGACGTTCCTGCTTCTCGTCATCGTCACGATCCTCGTCGCGTCGTGGCTGTTCCTGCCCGCGGTGGCCGGCGGTGCGGTCGTCGCCGCGCTCGGGTCGGCCGGCTTCACGGGCTCGCCAGCCTCGGCGACGGTCAGCTCCGATCCGCCGATCGAGTTGCTCGGCGGACACGCCGACCGGATCGTGATCCAGGCCCGTGACGCCATGTTCCACGAGCTCAGCGCGGCCACGGTCGACCTGACGCTGACCGATGTCGGCCTCATCGACCGGACGGCCGGCATCGTGTCGGGCACCCTCACCGGCATCCGGATGGTGCCCCGGTCCGGCCACGTCCTGCCCGTTTCGTCGGCGAAGCTGTCTGGCTCGAGCTCGGCGATCCAGGCCCGGCTCTCGCTGTCGCTGGCGGACGTCAGCGCGATCGCCGCCTCGGCGATGACCTCGGCGACGGGCGGCGCCCCCTCCAAGGTCACGCTGGCAGCGCCGGACAAGGTCTCGATCGTCGTGAGCGGTGTCACCGTATCCGGGCGGCTTGCCGTGGACGGGCAGGGCGGCCTCGTCTTCCGGTCGACTGCCACGAGCCTGGCCATCACCGGACCCATCGACCTCATCCGGCCGGGTCCGGGCGTGCCGATCCGCATCCGGACCGTCGCGCTCACCGCATCGGGAGCCATCCTCACCGCGACGGTCGACCCGGCGGCCTTCTCCGGCTGAGGCCGAGCCGTGCTGAGCCCGGGCCCTGCTCAGGCCGGGCTCCGATCGGCCGCTGCTATCCTTGGCCTCCATGTCGATCGAACGGGCACGTCCTGCCAACGCCGCCGCCGGCGCCGCCGGCACGTCCGCGACGAGCGCGTCGCGAGCGCCGTCGCGCCGTTCGCCGCGCGTGTCGGTGCCCCGACCCGCCAAACGGCGCTCCGGTCGCTCGCTCGACCACCTGCGCCGGCAGCTGCTCGAATCCGTCGGCCGGCACTACCCGCAGGCCGATCTCGAGAAGGTCGGTTCGGCCTTCGACCTGGCCGTCGAGGCCCACGCCGACCAGCTCCGGGCATCGGGCGAGGCGTACGTGACCCATCCGATCGCGTCCGCCCAGATCGTGGCGGACCTGGGCATCGATCCAATCGCCGTCCAGGCGGCGCTCCTGCACGACGTGCCCGAGGACACGGAGTACAACCTGTCGGACCTGGAAGAGCGCTTCGGCGCCGAAGTGGCCCGCCTCGTCGATGGGGTGACGAAGCTCTCGAAGTTCAGCACGCACACTCACGAGCAGCAGCAGGCAGAGAACATCCGGAAGATGTTCCTGGCCATGGCCGAGGACATCCGCGTCGTCCTCATCAAGCTGGCCGATCGGCTCCACAACATGCGCACCCTGGCCGCGCTGCCGGCCGACAAGCAGCTGCGGATCGCCCGCCAGACGATGGAGATCTATGCCCCGCTGGCCGAGCGGCTCGGCATCTGGCAGATGAAGTGGGAGCTGGAGGACCTCGCCTTCCAGGTCCTGGAGCCGGAGGCCTTCGCCGAGCTGGGTCGGCGACTCGACACCCGGCGCAAGGGCCGCGAGACGTATGTGGACCGGGCGATCGCGGCGCTCCGCCCGGAGCTCAAGGCCGCCGGCATCCAGGCCGAGCTGTCGGGCCGGCCGAAGCACCTGTACAGCATCCACAAGAAGATGCAGCGCAAGAGCGCCGAGTTCGCCGAGATCTACGACGTCTACGCCATCCGGATCCTCGTCGAGGAGCTCAAGGACTGCTACGCGGCGTTGGGCGTGGTCCATTCGCTGTGGCGGCCGATCCCGGGCCAGTTCGACGACTACATCGCGGTCCCCAAGAACAACCTCTACCAGAGCCTGCACACCGCCGTGATCGCCCTCGACGGCAAGCCGTTGGAGATCCAGATCAGGACGCACCAGATGCACCAGGTCTCCGAGGTGGGCATCGCCGCGCACTGGCGCTACAAAGAGGGCAGCAAGTCCGACCGCGAGTACGACGCGAAGCTGGCCTGGTTGCGCCAGCTCATGGACTGGCAGCGCGACGTTGCCGACGCCACCGAGTTCGTCGAGGGCATCAAGCTCGACATCTTCCAGGACCAGGTCTTCGTGTTCACCCCGCGGGGCGATATCAAGGACCTGCCGGCCGGCGCGACGCCGCTCGATTTCGCGTACCGGATCCACACCGACGTGGGCCACCGCACGATCGGCGCGAAGGTCAACAACCGGCTCGTCCCGCTCGACTACCGGCTCAAGAACGGCGACATCGTGGAGATCGTCACGACCAAGGGCGAGCACGGGCCGTCACGGGACTGGCTCAATCTGGTTCGGACCTCCCATGCCCGCGAGAAGATCCGCCAATGGTTCAAGCGCAAGGATCGCGACGAGAACGTCGTCCATGGCCGCGAGGCGCTCGAGCGAGAGCTGCGGCGCCTGGCGCGCAAGTCGATCCAGTCCGTCGGGCTGGACCGCATCGCCGAGATGGCCAAGGCCTACAACTACGACGCCGTCGACGACTTCTACGCAGCCATCGGCTATGGCGCCGTGGGTGCCCAGCAGGTGGTCACCCGGCTGGGCGTGGTGGACGACGCCGAGCTCTCGGTACCGGCGGTCGCCCCGCCGACCGTTCCGGTCCGCACCGGCGGAGTTCGGGTCAAGGGAGTCGGCGACCTGCTGGTCCGGTTCGCCAAGTGCTGCCACCCGATCCCGGGTGACCCGATCACCGGCTTCATCACCCGCGGCAAGGGGGTCACGGTCCACCTGACGACCTGCCCGACCGTCGTCAACGAGCGGGAGGTGAGCCGGCTCATCGACGTGGAGTGGGAGGCGGCGCCGACCCAGACCTACCCGATCGCGATCCGGGTCGAGGCGTACGACCGGACCGGCCTGCTGTCCGACATCACCCAGGTGGTCGCCGAGAACAAGGTCAACATCCTGGCGGCCTCGGTGCATGTTTCGCCGGACCACACGGCGATCGTGGCGGCGACGCTGCAGGTCGCGTCGGTCGCGCAGCTCGCCAGGGTGATGGGCCGGATCGAGCAGCTCAAGGACGTCATCTCGGTCCAGCGCGACCTCGGCTGAGACGGCGGCGGGAACGGCCGCGACCCTGGCGTCGGCCTGAACGCGGTGGGCTGACGCTAGACTTCCGGCCATGCCCGCGTTTCGAGCCCCTCGCGGTACGCACGACCTGCTCCCCGCCGACCGGGCCGCGTTCGCCCGCCTGGAGGCGATCGCGGACGACCTGACCGATCGCTACGGCTACCGCCAGATCGAGACGCCGCTGTTCGAGCAGGCGGCCGTGTTCGAGCGCGGGCTGGGCGAGGTCACCGACGTCGTGGAGAAGGAGCTGTTCCGGATCGCGCCGCGCAGCGACGAGGGCGAGATATGGGCGCACGTCCAGCACGGCATGCAGACCTGGCCGCAGCCGGTGAAGCTGACCATGACCGGCCCGATGTTTCGCTACGATCGTCCCCAGGCCGGTCGCTACCGCCAGTTCTGGCAGTTCGACGTGGAGGCGATCGGCGACCCCGGTCCGGCCATCGACGCGGAGATCGTCGAGCTGGCGATGCGGTTCTACGCCGAGGCCGGCCTGGGGGAGGTCGAGCTGCTCCTGAACTCGATCGGGGATGAGGCCTGCCGGCCGGGGTATGTCGACGAGCTCGCCGCCTACTACCGTCGCCACCTGGACGAGCTACCGCAAACCGAGCGGGCGCGGCTCGAGCGGAGCCCGCTGCGGCTACTCGATTCGAAGGATCCGGCGATGGTCGAGCTGAACGCCGGCGCGCCGGTCATCACCGACCACCTGTGCGGGCTTTGCGCCGAGCACTTTGCCGGGGTCCGCGCCCATCTCGACGCACTGGGCCTGGCCTACCGGCTCGAGCCACGGCTCGTACGCGGCCTCGACTACTACACGCGGACCGCGTTCGAGGTCTATCCGGCCGGGGCCGGCGGCCAGCAGTCCGCCGTCGGCGGCGGTGGACGGTATGACGGCCTGGTCCAGCTGCTCGGTGGCCGGCCCACGCCGGGCATCGGTTTCGGGATCGGGCTCGACCGGGTGCACCTCGCGCTCGACCAGGCCGGCGTCCCGAAGGCGCCCGAACCGTCGCCGCTGGCGGTCGTGGTCAGCGCGGATCCGGCAGCCACGGTCGAACGCCTGCGGATCGCGACCGTCCTGCGGGCGGAGGGCCTGCGCGCCCGAGCCGACCTGGGCGTCCGCAAGCTCGGCCGCCAGATCGAGGGCGCGGCGCGGGACGGCGCCCATTTCGCCGTGATCGTGGGCGACGAGCTGGCCGCCGGTGACGTCCGGCTCAAGGACCTCCAGGCGGGCACGCAGCGAACCGTCCCGCTCGAGGGCCTCACCCGCGAGCTGCGGCGAGCGTCCGCCAGTCACCGCCATGGCGAGAAGGGCCGCGGCTGAGCGACTCCGGTGGCCGCCGGGCGATTGGCGCGGCCTGTCATCTACCATACGGCGGCCATGACCGACCTCTCCACCCCGTACCGGACGCACACCTGCGGCGAGCTTCGTGCGACCGACGCGGGCGCGGCGGCGCGGCTGTCGGGGTGGGTGCATCGGCGGCGCGACCACGGCCACCTGATCTTCCTCGACCTGCGTGACCGGCATGGCCTGACGCAGGTCGTGATCGACGAGGAGGAAGCGCCGGAGGCGCACGCGGTCGCCAGCCGGGTCCGCTCGGAGTTCGTGGTCACGGCGGACGGGGTCGTCACGGCGCGCGACGCCGACAAGGTCAATCCGCGCCTGGCGACGGGCGAGGTGGAGCTCCGAGCCGCGTCCATCGACATCCTGGCCGAGGCGAAGAACCCGCCCTTCTACATCAACGAGCCGGACGCGCCGATCGACGAGACCCTCCGACTCAAGTACCGCTACCTCGACATTCGGCGCGAGCCGATGCAGCAGCGCCTCCAGCTCCGGAGCCGGCTCGTCCAGGCCATCCGCGAGGCCCACCACCAGAATGGCTTCGTGGAGGTCGAGACGCCCGACCTCATCAAGAGCACGCCGGAGGGCGCCCGCGACTTCATCGTTCCGTCGCGCCTCCAGCCGGGCACGGTCTACGCCCTGCCCCAGAGCCCCCAGCAGCTCAAGCAGCTGCTCATGGTCGCGGGCGTGGACCGCTACTTCCAGATCGCCCGCTGTTTCCGCGACGAGGACCTCCGTGGGGACCGGCAGCCCGAGTTCACCCAGCTCGACCTGGAGATGAGCTTCGTGACCGAGGACGCGGTCATGGACTTCGTCGAGCGGATGATCGAGGAGGTGAGCGCGGCGACCGTCCCCGAGCGGCCCATCCGGACGCGGCCGTTCCCGCGCTTCACGTTCGCCGACGCGATGGAGCGCTACGGCTCGGACAAGCCGGACCTGCGGTTCGGGATGGAGCTCGTCGACGTCGGGCAGGCGCTGGTGGACGAGGCAGGCGCGCCCACCTCGGGTTTCCGCGTCTTCGACGAGACCCTGGCCGGCGGCGGGCGGGTCAAGGCGATCGTCGCGCCGGGCATGGCCGGATCCACGCGTCGGGAGATCGACGACCTGACCGAGACGGCCAGGCGATTCGGTGCGCGCGGGCTCGCCCACCTGGCGATGGAGGCCTCGGGGGAGGCCCGTGGCCCCGTCGCCAAGTTCCTCGCCGACGATGCCCTCCGGGGCATCATCGAACGCACCCGCGCGAACGCCGGCGACCTCGTCCTCGTCGTGGCCGACGACGCGGAGATCGCGAACGACGTCCTAGGCCGCCTGCGGACGGAGCTCGGCGGCCGCCTCGGGCTGGCCAACGCGAACGAGCTCGCCTACTGCTGGATCCACCGGTTCCCGATGTACCAGTGGGACAGCGACAACGGGCGCTGGGACGCCACCCACAACCCGTTCAGCGGGGTCGTGCCGGAGGACGCGGGCCTCCTCGAGACCCTGTCCGGCGATCCGTTGCGGCCGTCGCCCGACGACCCGGCCGGGCGCGCCCGAGCAATGCAGTACGACGTGGCGCTCAACGGCTGGGAGCTCGGCGGCGGCTCGGTCCGCATCCATCGCCGCGACCAGCTCGAGCTGAGCTTTGCGCTCCAGGGCTACACGGTGGAGAACATGCGCGAGAAGTTCGGGGCGCTCCTGGAGGCATTCGAGTACGGCGCTCCGCCCCACGGCGGGATCGCGATCGGGATCGACCGCTGGGCCGCGCTCCTGACCGACCAGACGAACATCCGCGAGGTCATGGCATTCCCCAAGACCCAATCCGGCTCCGACCTCATGCTTGAGGCACCCTCCCCGCCGGAACCGTCCCAGTACGCGGAGCTCGGCCTGCGCTACGTGGGGGACGCCGACAAGCCCGCCAAGCGCTAGGCGCGGCGTGAGGCTGTCCGCAGCGGTGGCGACGAGAGGTCCACGAGGGCGGGGTCGACCCCTGCGCCTCATCGCCATCGCCCTGGCGGGCGTCGTCGTCGGGGTCGGCGCCTTCTGGATCGTGAGCGCCATCAGGCAGCCGCGGCGCATTGCCCCCGCGTACGACCCGCCGGTCCTCGCCGGCCGGCAGCTCTGGGGAGCATGTGCCGGCGGCTTTTATGCCCGCCACGGGGATTCGATCGTGCTCACCTCCACGGGTCACTGCACCACCGAGGGCACGGTGGCGTACGACCCGGACGGCATCACGGTGCGCGGCGTCTTTGGCCCGGCCGCCCGGGATGCCTCGTGCCCGTATCCGGGGCACCGGTGCGCGGCGTCTGACCTGAACTACCTGGTGGTCGCCAGGGACCGCATTCCGTGGGGGCACCTGAACGTCGTGGACCTGGGCACGGCTGGCTACCGGATCATCCCGCCGGGCACGCGGCCGCTCGCCTGCGCCGACATCGCGATCGGTGACCAGGTCGAGATCAACGGCCGCAACCAGTACCGGAGCGGAGCGGTGGCCGAGAAGGGCGCCAACCTCCATCCGGAGGACGGCGACTACTTCCCGTGCATGATCGCCGCGCGGATCTCGGTGGGGGTCGGAGACTCTGGCGGCGCGGTCCTCGTGCGGGGGGTCCCGGCCGGGGTCACGAGCCGGAGCTTTGGCGGATGGCTGGGGTTCACGCCTCTGGCCGAGGGGCTCGCTCAGCTGGGGCTGGATCTCTGCACCACGCCCGATTGCGGACTCGTGCCAAGTTTCCCCCGCGCCCGCCCCCGTATTCCTGAGGCTGGGCCTCAGTCTCCCGAGCCCGCCGGCTCGAAGGGGGACAGGGCCGGGCCCTCCAGCGGCCCGTCGGGCGTGTCGGAGATGGCCGCGTCCCACTCGTGACGCTGACCGGTCACCGGCTCCTTCGGTCCACGATAGGGCGGCAGGTCCGCCCGCGCGATCGAACCGTCGTGCGTCGACCCCGGGTCGCCGAGATCCAGCTCGCGCAGGTCGGCGCCGTTCGCGACCAGATCGGCGATCAGCTCATCCGGCGTACGGTCGGCCGCCAGCGCACGCAGGGCGGGCAGGCGGACGAGCGGCAGGAGCACCGGCCAGCCGGCGGTGCCGTCGTATGTCGGGCGGAGCACGGCGTTGCGGTTCGCGCCGTGGGCCTCGATCAGCGAGGTCACGGTCTCGGGACCCACCCATGCCATCCGGGCCGGCCAGATGAGCGCGGCGTCCGTCTCGCGGATCGCCTCCCGGGCGACGTCGACGCCATGAGCGATCTGGCCAACGGGTCCGTCGGCGGCCGGAGCGGGCTCCGCCAGGGTCACCGGAGCACCCGCCAGGGCCGCGCTCACGGCGCCACCGGGATCGTCGGCGACCACGACGACGGGCAGGGCGCCGCCCGACCAGGCAACGTCGGCGAGGCGGCGGACGCGGGGCAGCCCCTCGGCGTCGGCCAGCGCCGACTCGGGTGTCGCTGCAAGGATCACGGCCGAGACTGTCATTGCCGGATGCTACCAGCGTGCCGGCGGGTGATGCCCTGGAGCTCCGTCAGTCGAGGTCCTCGATCGACGCCGCCGCCGGCTGGACACCGGACTGGAACGCGGCGCGACCTGAACCATGCTTCGCCCAGGCGACTTCCGGGTCGTCTTCCTGGACGCCCCGTGGCCAGGGTGGCGGACGCCAGCCGCCCAGCAGCTGGCCGAGGGCCGCGACATGGGCCTGCATGCTCGGCGCCATCGCGGGAACGAGCGCCCGCACGAGGACGCCAACCGCGAGGCACGCGAGCGCCAGCCAGGCGAGACCGTCCATCGGCTGATTCTCGCTCGGACGGTCAACATGCGACAATTCCCGGCCCATGACCCAGCCGTCCCGTTCCACCGTGCCCGTCGCCGTCGCTCCGGGAGTGACCGGCCCGTCGTCGACCGTCCGCGACGACATCAGGAACGTCGCCATCGTCGCCCACGTCGATCACGGCAAGACGACCCTCGTCGACGCCATGCTCCGCCAGACCGGGGCGTTTCGGGCCAACCAGGCGCTTGTGGACCGCGTCCTCGACTCCGGGGACCTGGAACGGGAGAAGGGCATCACGATCCTCGCCAAGCAGACCACCGTGGATTACGGGTCCGTCCGTCTGAACATCGTCGACACGCCGGGTCACGCGGACTTCGGCGGCGAGGTCGAGCGCAGCCTGCTCATGGTCGACTCGGTGCTGCTTCTCGTCGATGCCGCCGAAGGCCCGCTGCCCCAGACCCGCTACGTCCTCCAGAAGGCCATGGCACGCCGGCTGCCGGTGGTGGTCGCCCTAAACAAGATCGACCGCGGCGACGCCCGCCCGGCGGAGGTCCTGGACGCTGTCTACGAGCTATTCATGGATCTGGGAGCGGACGAGCACCAGATCGACTTTCCGGTCGTCTACACGAACGCGAAAGCCGGCACGGCCACCCCGGATCTGGCTCGACCGGGGACGGATCTGCGGCCGCTGCTCGACCTGCTCGTGGAGGTCACGCCCCCGCCGGCCTTCGAGCCGGGGCACCCGCTCCAGCTGCTCGTGACCAATCTGTCCGCCAACGACTACGTGGGCCGGATGGCCATCGGCCGGATCCGGAACGGATCGATCCGGGTGGGCCAGCGCATCGCGGTCGTGCGCGAGGAGCCCGACAACACGGCCGGCGAGGTGGAGCCGGGCCGGACGGTGACGCTCACCGGCACGGTCACCAGCCTCCAGACGGCGCATGGCATCGAGCGGGTCGACATCGAGCAGGCGAGCGCCGGGGACATCGTCTCGGTGGCGGGCCTGCCCGAGGTGACGATCGGCGATACCCTCACCGACCCGACCGACCCGCGACCGCTGCCGCGGCTCGACGTGGACGCGCCCACCCTGCGCATGACGTTCGGCGTGAACACCTCGCCGCTTTCCGGCCGCGAGGGCCGCTACGTGACCAGCCGCCAGATCAAGGCCCGGCTCGACCGTGAGGTCCTGGGCAACGTCAGCATCGAGGTCCGCCCCACCGAGTCGGGCGACACCTTCGAGGTGCACGGCCGGGGCGAGCTCCAGCTGGCCGTCCTCATCGAGCAGATGCGACGCGAGGGCTTCGAGCTCCAGGTGAGCCGGCCGGAGGTCCTCCTGCGCGTGGTCGACGGGCAGACGCTCGAGCCCTACGAGCGGATCACGGTCGACGTCCCGCCCGACTACATCGGCGAGATCCAGCATGCGCTGGCCGGTCGGAAGGCGCGACTGGAGCAGATGACGACCGATGCGGATGGTCGGGTCCGGATGGAGTTCGTGCTGCCGGTGCGGGGACTCATCGGCTATCGCGGCCAGCTGCTCACGGATACCCGCGGCACCGCCCTGATGCACCAGATCGGCGAGGGATACGGACCATGGGCAGGGGAGGTGACCCATCGGACGAGCGGCGTGCTGGTGGCCGACCGATCCGGCCTCTCCAATGCCTACGGCCTGTTCAACCTCCAGGAGCGGGCCGCGCTCTTCGTCGGCGCGGGCGTGGAGACGTACGAGGGGATGATCGTCGGGGAGAACAGCCGGCCGGGCGACATGGACGTCAACCCGACCAAGGAGAAAAAGCTGACCAACATCCGGACGCATGCCCACGACGAGGCGCTGCGGCTCACCCCGCCGCGGCCGCTCACGCTGGAGTCGGCGCTCGAGTTCATCGCGGCGGACGAGCTGGTCGAGGTGACGCCGCGCTCGATTCGCCTCCGCAAGAGGTTGCTGTCCGGGCACGACCGCCGGCGCGCCCGCGGCAAGGAGGAGGAGCTCGGCCAGACCGTCGCTCGGTAGGCCGTTCTCGACCGGGTCCCGCGGCTGGCCTTGGCGAACTCACGGGTGTACGGTCAGCGAGCTCCTCCATGGCCGATCGAGTCGATTGGGCCGGGGGAGGGAGGCTCAGATGCGTCGCGTCCTGTCCATCGCCGCGATCGTCGCCGCAGCGTTTGCCTCCCTCGTGCCGCCGGTGAGCGCGTTCCCGCTCGACGGCTGCACGATGTCCGTCCAGTCGATGCGCGCCGATAGGACGGTGCTCGACGAGGCGTCCGGTCCCGGAACGGACAGCACGCAGGACGAGCCGCTCGACGTCGCCTCGACCGGATCGGTCAAATGGTCCGGCACGACCGGCAGCCAGGTCATCAAGAACAACTCCTGGCACATCGAGGTGTTCTATCTCCCGAACCTGTACCGGGGCAGCGAGGCCAACGCCGACGGCGACACCGGCGCCGAGGGCACCGTGGACTTCGGGAAGGATGCCCCGTTCCGCTTCACCGGCCTCTACTTCGTGTCGGGCGGCATCCGCGGCGATGGCGGCGCGTGCGACGGCAGCGGCTGGGTCAAGATGATCGGCGATCCGGTCGGCACGCTGCCGTTCTTCGCTGGCCTGGTGCTCGCGATCCTGGGCATCGTGCTGCTCGGCTGGGCGGTGCGGCGGGGCTCCCTCCTGGGCGGTGTCGCAGGCGGCCTGATCGTGGGCCTGGGCGTCGCCACCTTGCTCGTGATCTTCAGCGCACCGCTGCTCGGAGCCTGGACGCCGCTGGCCTTTCTGGCAATCGGGATCGTGGTCGGCCTGGCGTGCGGACTGGTCGGCCGCAGCGTCGCGACTCGGCCGGTCGCCTGAGGCCTTCGCTCGGGTCGTCGCTCTCGGTCCTACGGCGGCGCGCCACCCGGGATGGGCGACCCGCCGTGGCTGTGGAGAGCGGCGATCAGCGGCCGAGGGTCGTCTTGAGCTCCTGGAGCAGCTTCTCGGAGTGGCGCCGATCTTCGCGGATGAGCTCCTGCCAGATCGAGCCGCCGTCGTTCTCGTACTTGCGATAGGTGTCGATCGCCTCGAGCTTCGAGGAGAGCGCCATCAGCAGGTTGTACGTGGCGTTGTCGACCGGCGAATCCATGGTGCCGGTCGAGCCGGTCATCCCGGTCGTGTCCAATCGCTGGGCTGGGTTCTCCATGCAAGGCCTCCTTGCGCGTCCATGATCGAAGCTGGCCCGCACGGGCCGTGGCCTCCAGTCTTGCAGTACCGAGATTGCCGGTGGACAAGCAGGCTACGTGGACGGGTTGACGCCAGATTTCGGTGATCTTGCAGCCGGCTCGTGGTGGCTCGGGCCGGCAAGGGTAGAATCGCCCCTCGATGGCCATCTATCTCGATCACGCATCCACGACGCCGGTTCGACCGGAGGTCCTGGATTCGATGCTGCCCCTGCTCACGACGACGTTCGGCAACCCGGGCAGCGTCCACGCCACCGGCCGAGCGGCCCGCTCCGCGCTGGACGACGCCCGCGAGCGACTCGCCGCTCGTTTGGGCACGGAGCCGCGCGAGCTCGTCTTCACGGCCGGCGGGACGGAGGCGGACAACCTCGCGATCAAGGGAGCCGCCTGGGCCGGGAAGGCCCACGGCCACCAGATCGTGTCCACCGCGGTCGAGCATCATGCCGTCGGCCATACCCTGCGCTATCTCGAGAAGTTCGGCTTCGAGGTCGTCGAGGTGGGGGTTGACCGCTACGGCCGGGTGGACCCCGACGAGCTGGATGCCGCGATCACGGATCGGACCACCCTCGTCTCGGTCATGCTCGCGAACAACGAGGTCGGCACGATCCAGCCGATCTCCCAGATCGTCGAGCGCGTGCGGCGCCACCGCGGCGTCCTCCTCCACGTCGATGCGGTCCAGGCTGCGCCGTACGTGCCGCTCGACCTGGGCGCGCTGGGGGCCGATCTCGTCAGCCTGGCAGCTCACAAGTTCGAGGGGCCCAAGGGCGTCGGCCTCCTGTACGTCCGTCACGGCACCCACCTCCTGGCCCAGACGCACGGCGGTAGCCAGGAGCGCCACCGCCGGGCGGGCACCGAGAACGTGGCCGGGGCGGTCGGCATGGCGACCGCCTACGGTCTCGTCCGCGACGAGCTGCCGGAGACCGTCCGGCGCCTGCGACGGCTCCGCGAGCGGCTCCAGAAAGCCGTGCTGGCGGTCGACGGGACGGAGCTCACCGGCCACCCACGCGAGCGGCTGCCCGGGCTCCTCTCGATCGTCGCCCGCGAGACCGATGGCAACTCGGTCGTCCTCGCGCTGGACTTGGAGGGCGTCGCGGCCGCCGTCGGCTCGGCGTGTACGTCCGGATCGGCGGAGGTCAGCCACGTCCTGGCGGCTATGGGCTATCCCGACGAGGAGGCGCGTGGCGCGCTGCGGCTGTCGCTGGGCCGGACGACGACCGAAGCCGACATCGAGGAGGCCAGCGCGATCGTGCCCCGCGTGATCGCCCATCAGCGGGCGGCGGCGGGCACCGCGGAAGGGGTCGGGACCGGGGTCGGAGCCGGGATCGGAACGGGGATCGGGGCGGTCGTCGGGTGAGCCGGATCCTCGTCGCGATGTCCGGCGGGGTCGATTCGTCGGTGGCCGCGGCGCTCCTCCACGAGCAGGGCCACGAGGTCGTCGGCGTCTGGATGCGTCTCCACGACGTGGCCGACACGGTCTCCGAGTTCAAGAAGAGCTGTTGCTCGCTGGATGCGGCCGACGATGCCCGGCGCGTCGCGGCGCGGCTGGGTGTCGCCTTCTACGTCATGAACCTCGAGCGCGAGTTCGACGCGGGCGTCCTGCGGCCCTTCCTGGACGCCTATCTGGGCGGCACCACGCCGAGCCCGTGCGTCGACTGCAACACGTACGTGAAGTTCGGGGCGTTGCTCGGCCGGGCCCGCCAGCTCTACGACTGCGAGGCGGTGGCGACCGGTCACTACGCGCGCCGGGACGAGGGGGGCCCAGCCGGTCAGGCGCGTCTGCTCACCGCGGCCGACGCCGAGAAGGACCAGACCTACTTCCTCTACGGCCTGCGCCAGGATCAGCTCGCTCATGCCCGCTTCCCGCTCGGCGAGCTGACCAAGCCGGAGGTCCGGGCGACGGCCCGCGCCCTGGGCCTGGCCACCGCCGACAAGCCGGAGAGCCAGGAGATCTGCTTCGTGCCGGGCGGCGACTACCGGGATGCCCTTCGGGAGCGGGCCGGCTGGGTGTCGCAACCGGGTCCGGTGATCGATGCCGACGGGACGCGGGTGGGCGAGCATCGCGGAGCCGCCGCCTACACGGTCGGCCAGCGGCAGGGCATCGGCGTTGCGCTCGGCGAGCCCCGCTACGTCAGCCGCATCGACCCGCTGACCAACACGATCACCCTCGCCCGGCGAGCGGACCTGGAGACGCAGTCCTTCGAGATCGATCGGGCCTCGTTCGTGGCGGGCGGACCGCCGGAGGGGTCCTCCTTCCGGGCCACCGTCCGCATCCGCCACCGGGCAACCCCCGTTGCGGCGACGGTCCGGCGGCCGGGGGCCGACGAGCCATACCGCGGCGGACGCTGGATCATCGAGACCGAGCGGCCGGTCTGGGCTGCCGCGCCCGGCCAGGCGGCGGTCCTGTATGCCGGAGACGTCGTCCTCGGCGGTGGCCGGATCACGACACCCGGTCCGTCGGCCTGAGGCCCGAGCATGGCGATCGGTCCGGCGCCCGTCCTGGCCCTGCTCGTCGGGACGTTCAACACCGCCCTGTTCGTGCTCCTGCGGGGATCTGCCGGCGGCCAGCTGCCGCTCCTGTTCGTGGCGGCCGTGCTCGGATCCTGGGCGGGCGACGCGCTGGGCGCGCGACTCGGCGTGGACGCGCTGCGCATCGGCGACTTCCGCCTGCTCAGTGCGATCGCGGTGGCTTGGCTCGGCCTGGGCCTAGTGAGCGTCGTGGCGATCCTGGGACCGTCACGGCGGCGCCTGTAGGCGGCCTGCGATGACGAGCCGGGGCCCCCAGGACGCACCGGACCGCGCCGACGCGAACGATGAGTCGCAGCGGCTGGCGGTGTTCCTGCGCGGACTGACGATCGGAGCCCTCGTGGGGGCGGCGATCGCCGGGTCGGCGATCTGGGAGCGTGCCCGCCGCCGGGTGGAGCAAGCACCCGCGACGCCCGAGCCCGACCCGTCCCAACCGGACGTGGCCCAACCCGAGGGCTAGTTCGCGTCTAGGACGGCCTGCGCGAGCGTCATCGCCGACTCTTCGTCGGCGCCGAACACCTGCGCGAAGAATGGCCCATCGACCCAGGCCAGGCCGGCTTCATCGACGGCGCGCGTGAACGCCACGGCAATCTGCGTGCCGACCGCCGTCGGGCGCGGCGAGAAGCCCGCATCGCGGAGACCGGAGGTCAGCCCGTCAAGTGCCCCACTGGGATCCGAGTCCGCTGCCTGGGCCACGACGACGACGAGATAGCCCACGAGCTCCTTGTCGCGCGTGAGCCGAGCCATGGTCGCATCGGACAGGCCGTTCTTCCCGAGCATGTTCTGAAACACGGGCAGCAGGTCCCGCCGCTCAGCATCGGTTGGGGGCGCGACCTCGAACGGCGCCGCGATGTGAACGTAGCTGTCCGCCGGGGGCGGCGATTGGCGCGCGACGCCAGGGCCGCCGGTGTCCGTGCCAGCTCTGCCGAGCGAGGTCATCAGCGGGAAGATCATGAGGATCGCGGCGAGCGGAATGATCGACAGGGCGCTCAGCCTGCGAGCACCCTCCTTTCCTCGTCCCGCCCGATTCCAGATCCAGCGGATGCCCGCGCCGGCGAGGAGGCCGAACCCGAGATCGCCGACGAACATGCCGGCCCGGTATTCCGGACTCAGCGAGCGGCCCGCGGCCTGGCCGGCGGTCGTGATGAGGGCGAGGAGGGCAAGCAGCGCGAGGCCGATGACCCACACCACGATGCGGGCCACGGGATGGCGCAGGACGCCCGGCGCCCGCGGTGGCCGGGTCTGTCCGGGGCCCCACGCGGCCCAGCCGGCCGGCTGTCCGGGTTCGACCGGCGACGGTGGGGACGGCGGGAGCGGCGCTGGCGCGACCGGCGGAGCTGGCGCGACCGGCGGCGCTGCGAGCGGCGGCGCCGGCCCGACCGGCGGAGCTGGCGGCGGTGCGTCGTCGTCGCGAGTTGGAATGCCCTTTGGCAGATCTGTCATGCGGATCGTCCCTCCGCCGAAGCGCCTCTGCGACCCACTGAGTCCGTCCGTTCGCTTTTGGTACCGTTACGATCGATGCCGACCCCCATGATGAACCACGACCCGCGGATCGTCAGCCTGCCCGCGGCGGAGATCCGGCAGCGGTTCGTGGACTTCTTCGCGGCCCGCGGGCACGAGGTGGTGCCCTCGGCCAGCCTCGTCCCCGCCGGCGACCAGACACTGCTGTTCACGAACGCGGGCATGGTCCAGTTCAAGGACGTCCTGACCGGCGCCGAGACGCGGAGCTACAAGCGCGCCGTCGACTACCAGCGCGTCCTGCGCGTCGCCGGCAAGCACAACGATTTCGAGGAAGTCGGACGCACGACTCGCCACAACACGTTCTTCGAGATGCTCGGCAACTGGAGCTTCGGCGACTACTTCAAGCGTGAGGCAATCCATTTCGCCTGGGAGTTCCTGACCGACGATCTGGGTATCCCTGCCGAGCGCCTGGCCGCGACGACCTACAAGGACGACGAGGTCGCCAGGACGGTCTGGCGGGACGAGATCGGCCTGACGCCCGAGCGCATGGCGGCGTGGGGCGACGTCGACGCCGGCGACGATCACAACTTCTGGCGGATGGCGGACACGGGGCCCTGCGGCCCATGCAGCGAGATCCATTTCGACCGCGGCGCCGAGTTGTCGGAGGGCCCGCATTGCGTCCCCGATCACAGCGAGCATTGCCCGCGCTGGCTCGAGATCTGGAATCTCGTGTTCATGGAGTACGACCAGCGGCCTGACGGCCGCGTTCCGCTCCCGTTCAACAGCATCGACACGGGCATGAGCCTCGAGCGGCTCGCGAGTGTGCTCCAGCAAGTCCCCAGCAACTTCGACACGGACCTCTTCACGCCGATCCATGCGAGGCTGCGCGAGCTGCTGGGCCACGACCCCGATGCCTTCGAGGCTGAGCGCTTCAGCTACCAGGTCATCGCCGACCACTCGCGGGCGGTGACGTTCCTCATCGCCGACAGCGTCCTGCCCTCCAACGAGGGTCGTGGCTACGTCCTCCGGCGAATCGTCCGGCGCGCCGTGCGTCACGGCCGGTTGCTCGGCCGCAGCGATCCGTTCCTGGCCACCATGGCGAGGGTCGTGGTCGACATCATGGAGGTGGCCTATCCCTACCTTCGTGATCGTGAGGAGGAGGTGATCGCGGCAATCGATCGCGAGGAGGTGCAGTTCGCCCGGACGCTCGATGCCGGGACGAAGCTCCTGGAGAAGGCGCTCACCGCTCTCGGTGCCACCGAGCGGGTCGTGGCCCGCCGGGCGGAGGAGCTCCCCGCCGACGCGCCGATCCTGCCCGGCGAGACCGCGTTCAAGCTCCACGACACGTACGGCTTCCCGATCGACCTGACGATCGAGCTGGCGGCCGAGTACGGCGTCACGGTGGACCGGGCCGGCTTCGAGGAGGCGCTTGCCCAACAGCGCGAACGCAGCCGGGGCGGCCGGAAGGCGGAGCTGTCGAAGCAGGCCGAGCAGGCGGCGCTCTACGAGTCGATTCTCCGGCGGACCGGGGACGTGACGTTCCTCGGCTATGAGACCACCACGGCCGAGGGCCGCGTCGTCGCGATCGTCCGCGACGGCATCGAGTACGACGAGCTGACCGGGCACGGCCAGGCGGAGATCGTCCTGGACCGGACCCCGTTTTATGCGGAGGGCGGCGGCCAGATCGGCGATCGAGGCGTCCTCCGCGAGCCCGGCGGCGGATCGATCCTGTTCGCGGTGGACGACACGCAGCGTCCGATCGGCGCCCAGGGAGCGGGCCTCGTCGTGCACCACGGCACGCTGCAGGGGCGCCTGCGCGTGGGCGAGACGGTCACGGCGGAGGTCGACGCGGAGCGGCGGGCGCGCACGATGCGCAACCACACCGGTACCCATCTCCTCCATCGCGCGCTGCGCAACGTCGTCGGCGAGCGGGCACGGCAGGCTGGCTCGGAGGTCGCGCCGGAGGGCCTGCGCTTCGACTATCCGTTTGATCGCGCCCTGACGGACGACGAGCTGCGGGCGATCGAGGCGGAGGTCCGGCGCGTCATCCGCGACGGCCGGCCAGTCACGCCGACCTACATGTCGATGGCCGAGGCGATCGATGCCGGTGCCGACGCGTTCTTCGACGAGAAGTACGGCGAGCGGGTGCGGACGGTCCGGGTGGAGGGCTACAGCCATGAGCTGTGCGGTGGGACACACTGCTCGAACACCGGCCAGATCGGCAGCTTCGTCATCACCGGGGAACGGAGCATCGGATCGGGCACGCGCCGGATCGAGGCGCTCACGGGGGAGGGCGCGGACGCCTGGCTGGCCTCCCGACTGGCGGCACTGGAGCGAACCGCCCAGTTGCTCGGTGCGCAGTCGGCCGAGGCGGTGCCGGAGCGCGTGACCGTCCTCCAGGAGGAGCTGCGTGAGGCGCGCCGGCGGCTCAAGGCGGCCGGCACGGGCGGCGCTGCTGGCCAGGGCGGAGGCTCGCGACCGGCCGACCTCGTGGCACAGGCGAACGAGGTGGCGCCGGGCGTCCGTCTCGTGGCCCACGCCGCGCCGTTCGACTCGGTGGAGTCGATGAAGGCGGCTGCCAAGGATGTCCGCGGATTGCTGCCCTCGGGCGTCATCGCGTTCGGGCTGGAGGCGGACGAGCCGCAGCTGTTCGTGACGGTCAGTGACGACCTGACGGCCCGCGGCATCTCCGCCGGAACCCTCGTCCAGGCCGCCGTCCCGGCGATCGCCGGCCGCGGCGGCGGGCGAGCCGAGATGGCGCAGGGCAAGGGCAGCCGGCGAGAGGGTCTGCCGGAGGCGATCCGGTTGATTCACGATGCGCTCCGAAATGGCGCCACATGACACCCAGCCCCAGGCTCGTGGCGTGCCGACTCGGTGCGGCCGGCCGGTCGGCCCCATATGGCAGCCCCACTGCTGTTACGCACGCCACGAAGATGCGAGGCTCACCCCGCGCATGGTTAGCCGCATCCGGCTATCCATCGGCGTCCGTCTGGCCATCGCGGCCAGTTTCCGCGGAGCGCTCGCGCGTAACAGCAATTCTGCTGTTATCTGGTGCAATCGGGGGGGCGCGGGCCCTCAGCGACGTTGGTCTCGTCCTTATTCTTGGCTTCTTGGGATTCCTTCTGGGCTTGACCCGAATCGAGGGCCATCAGCGCCCGAAGGTCGTCTGACTGATGGCCTTCTGGCGCCGGATCTGGCAGCGCGACGACGAGCCTGCGCTGGCGGCCTGCACGGCGCTCGACGTCGGTACGGAATTCGCCAAGGCCCTCGTCTTCGAGATCGATGACGACGCCCACGGCACGGTTCGCGGCGTGGGCCGCAAGCGCCAGGGCCTGTCCCACATGCAGTCGGGCACCGTGGCGGACATCGCGGCCGTGGTGGACAACTGCTCGGTGGCGCTCCAGGAGGCCGAGGAGATGGCCGGCTTCCGGCCGACCCAGGTGGTCATCGGGATCGCCGGCGAGCTGGTCAAGGGCTTCACGACGAGCCACAGCCAGGAACGAAAGAAGCCGGACATCCCGATCTCCGAAGGTGAGCTCCAGCGGCTCATCGACTCGGTCCAGCGCGCCGCGCTGCGATCGGCAGAGCGGGCGATCACCTGGGAGACCGGGCTGCCGCACGTCGACGTCCGGCTCGTCCACGCCGCCATCACCGGGGCCAGCATCGACGGCTACGCGCTCACCAACCCGGTCGGCTTCCAGGGCCGCCACGTCACGATCAGCATCTTCAACGCGTTCGCCCCCCTGGTCCACCTTGGCGCGCTGCAATCGGTCGCAAGCCAGCTCGACCTGGAGCTGCTCCAGGTGGTCGCCGAGCCATACGCGGTGGCCCGGGTCCTGGGCGCCGACCAGCTCCAGCAGGCCGGCGCGCTGTTCGTGGACGTTGGCGGCGGGACGACGGACGTCGCGCTCGTTCGCCAGGGCGGCATCGAAGGCACCCGGATGTTCGCGCTCGGCGGGCGGGCATTCACGAAGTCGCTGGCCGACCGGCTGGACCTGCCCTTTCCGCGCGCCGAGTCGCTCAAGGTGGACTATGCCCGCGGCCTGCCGGTGCCCGACCGGGACGAGGTCGCGGAGGTCATCGCCGACGATGTCACGGTCTGGGCCGCGGGCGTGGAGCTCGTCACGGAGGAATTGGCGGCCGGCGAGCAGCTGCCCGGCAGGATCTTCCTGTGCGGCGGCGGGTCGCGCCTGCCGGAGATCCAGGAGGTCCTCGCCGCGGAGCGATTCTGGAAGGGCCTGCCCTTCAGCCGTCCGCCCGAGGTCACCGTGATGTCTCCCGACCAGGTGACGACCGTCCGCGACGCGACCAAACTCCTGATCGACCAGCAGGACGTCACGCCGCTCGGCCTGGCGTTCCAGGCGATCGAGCTCCAGGCGGTGGAGGATCCTCTCGATGCCGCCCTGCGGCGGGTCCTCCGGGCAATGAAGGTCTGACGATGGCCAGCGTCATCTATCTCGACATCGACGACGAGATCACCTCGGCGGCGGCGCGCATTCGCGCGGCAGAGGCCGTCAGGATCGCTCTCGTGCTGCCGGCCGGGTCGCACCTGGCCACGTCCCGGATCAATTTCCGGCTCCTCGCCAGGGAGGCCCAGGGCCGGAGTCGCCAGCTGCTGATCGTGGCGCCGGACGCGGCGGCGCGCGCTCTGGCGGCGTCAGCCGGGCTGCCGGTCTATGCATCGGTCCGCGAGCTGGAAGCCGAGACGAGCCCGGCGCCCCCGCCGGACGCGCCTGGCGGGGCGCCGACGCTCGGAGCAGCCCCCGGTCCCCTGACCGTCCCGGAAGACCACGGCGGCGCCGTCGGGACCTCTGCGGCGGCGCTGGGCCCCTCTGGGGCGATCGTGGCAGGCGCGGCGGCGCTGCCCACCGGGCGAGCGGCCAGAGGGGCCGGACGTCGTACCGCGCGGGTCAGGCCGGAAGGTGGCGGAGCGACGGAGCCCCGAGCCACGGCGCCCCGAGCCACGGCGCCCCGAGCCACCGAGCCCCGAGCCACCGAGCCCCGAG